>JAABUS010005719.1_pt1 | contig 15956 bp, 15 predicted proteins | sample 5560161 | NCBI WGS metagenome assembly JAABUS01 (sample SAMN10711885, study PRJNA513376) | rock metagenome | isolation source: Antarctica rocks | place: Antarctica: Victoria Land, Trio Nunatak nord | collected 2016-01-04
CGGTCACTGGCCTCTAAGCATGTAGAGGGATGTTTACGTTGCCGCGGATCGATGCTGGTCGGGTCGCCTATTACGAGGGGCGGGCCCGCGATCCTGTCCAGCTCGCGCTCTTCGACGACGCCGGCGCGGATGTCGACAGCGACTCAGCGCCGGTGCGGGCGGGGGGCTATGAGGGTTATGTCGCCGGGCGTCATGACAGCGAGGGCGCGGGTCGGGAGAGCGACGTGCGGGCGGGGCGGTGGATGGGCGATCTCGCCGGTCGGCTGGGCCTTGAGGGAGAGGTCCGTCACGGTCAGCTCTCGGCGTTGCTCGAGCAGCGCGATCCTCGCAGCGGCGAGCCGCTGGCTAGACGGGTTTCTGACCGGCGGCGCCGCGGGCCTGATGGTCGCGAGCAGACGTTGTCGGCGCGGGCGGGGTGGGATGCGCAGTTCGCGCCGCCCAAGAGCGTGTCGGTCCTCTGGGCGGTCGGCGACCCCAGCGTCAGCACCGAGGTGGAAAAGGCGATCGACGAAGGGGTGGCGGCGGCGTTTCGCTATCTCCAAGACCACGCCGTCTACACGCGCCTGGGTGGTGGCGGCGCGGTGCGGGTCCGCGGGGAGGGGCTGGTGGGGGCGACCTATCGGCATGACACGTCGCGGTCGGGCGATCCGCAGTACCACGTCCACGGCGTGATCGCGAACCTCACCTACGCGCAGGGCCGCTGGTTGCGCCTCGACGAGTATGCCCTCAACGTCCATCGCGGGGCCGCCGATCGCGTGTTTCAGGCGCAGCTGCGTGCCGAGCTGACCGAGCGCCTCGGCCTGGCCTGGGTTCCGGGGCGGACGGAGGGGACTTTCGAGGTCCAGGGTGTTTCGCGGGCGGTGATCGATGAGCATTCCCAGCGCCGCGCTCAGATCCTCGAGCGCGTCGGCGTCGACGCCTCACCAGGCGCCAAGGCAGCCGCCGCACTGGACACGCGCTCAGCGAAGGCCGAGCCGCAGGACCTGGAGGGGTTGCGGGCGGGGTGGCGCGCGCGGGCGGCCGAACACGGCCTCGGACACTCAGAGATCACCGGGCTGGTCGACCGGGCCGACCGCGCCGTCCCCGCGCCTGCTGCCGAGCTCGGGGACCGTCTGGCGGGCCGGGAGGGCCTGACGAGGGGCCGCTCGATCTTCGAGCGCCGCCACGTCGTCGCCGACCTGGCCGCGGGCGTCCCGGCCGGCGTGCGCTACCGAGACTTGGAGGCGGCGGCCCGCGGGTTCCTCGCCCGGGCCGATGTCGAGCTCGTCGAGCCCGCCGAGCAGACGGGCCGGCGGGCGCTCGCGGTCGGTGATCGCTACAGCACCCGTGACCTGATCGACCTCGAGCGCTCGATGATCGAACGAGCGCAGCGCGGCATCCACGCCGACGTCGCCCGCGTCGACCGCGACACCGTCGATTCCGTCCTTGCGTCGCGGCCTGAGCTGGCGGGCGAGCAGGGCGACATGGTCCGCTGGCTGACGACCTCAGGGCGCCGTGTGGACGTCGTCCGCGCCGGGCCGGGTACGGGAAAGACCCATGCCTTGGATGCCACCCGGGAGGCGTGGCAGAGCGCCGGCCTGCAAGTGCTTGGCACGGCGCTCTCGGCGCGCGCGGCGGGCGAGCTCGAAGCCCATTCTGGGATCCCCAGCGCGACTATCGCCCAGCTACGCGCAGACGCCCAACGTGGCCACGGCCTACCCCGCGGGTGCGTTCTCGTCGTTGATGAGGCGGGCATGGTGGGCACCCGCGACCTCGCAGCGCTCGTGCGCGGCGCCGAGCGCGGCGAGTCCAAGCTCGTGCTGGTCGGCGATACGCGTCAGCTGCCCGAGATCGAGGCGGGCGGCGCCCTACGTTCGCTCGCTGAAAAGCTCGGCGCGGCCGAGCTGCACCATATTCGTCGCCAGCATGAGCCTTGGGACCGCGAAGCTATCGGGGCGTTCCACCGCGGCGACCATGACCGTTGGCTGGGCGCCCAGATCGAACACGGCCGCGTGACCGTCAGCGCCACCGCCCCCCAGGCCCAACGCGCCGTCGTCGACGGCTGGCTCGCCGACACCCAACAGCGGGGGATGGAGGCCACGATCATGCTCGCCGACCGCCGCGAGAGCGTGCGCGACCTCAACCGCCTCGCCCGCGACCGATTACACGAGACAGGCCAGCTCGGCCAACGCGAACTCCACGCCGCCGGTCGGGCGTTCGCGGAAGGAGAACGGGTGCTCGCGCTGCGAAACCACCGCGGCCTCGGACTCCGAAACGGCGACCGCGCCACCGTCATGGAGGTCTCAGATGACCGCACGCTGACCGTGCGCCTCGACCGCGGTAACCAGCGAGACGTGTGCATCCCGACCGACTATCTCGAGGCCGGCCACCTCGACCACGGCTACGCCGCGACCGTGCACAAAACCCAGGGCGCCACCATCGACACGGTCCACTACCTCGGCTCCGACCGCTCCTCCCAGGAGGCGGCGCTGGTCGCCGGGTCTCGCCACCGCCACGACTTCCGCCTCTACGTCGTCGACGCCGACCTGCCCAGTCCCAGCACACGCGACCGCCGCGCTCATCCTCGGTGGCGCCAGGAGCTCGAGCGGCGCCTCGGCCGCAGTCGCGCCAAAGAGCTCGCGGTCGATGTCCAGCAGCGCGCGAGCCGGCTGCGCGACCGACCCACCCCAGAGCTACGCCAGGAAGCCGACCAGCTCGGTCCCGCCCGCGAGCGCTACGGGAACGAAGCGCAGGCCGTCGACCGCGCCCGAAGCGAGATCGCGCGAGCCAAAAACCAAGCGGCCGCCGCGCACCAAAACGCCGAGGCCACCCGCGACCGCCGCGACCGCCGCCACGCACGAGCGCTCGACCAGGCTGCGCGCGAGCGGGCGGCCCAGCGTCCACAGATCGACGCCGCCGAACAGGCCGTCGAGGACCGCTACGGGCTGGCTGCGCGTGAGCACGCCGCCCACCAAGCCGAGCTCGAGCGCCGCGACGTCAATCCCCACGCCGAACGTGCCATCGCGGCCCGCCACGACCCCAACCTCCACCACGCACTCGAACACCGTCTCGGACCCCGACCCCTCGGCCTCGCCGACCGCGACGACTGGGACACCACCGCCGCTCGCGCGCTCAAAAGCCCCGGGCTCCCCAAGAGCCTCGAGCTCGAGCCCGACGCCCCCGACGCGACTATCACTCGCGAGTGGACGCTGCCCGAGCCGCCCGAACTACCCGCCCCCGAGCCCGACGTGGGCTTTGATTTCGACCTCTAGCGCCACCCCATGAGTCGCAGACACCGTCGGGACAACAACGCGAGTGCAGGTAGAGGCCCTGATGGCCTCTACGTCACTGGAGCATCCATGCCCAGCTCCCGACACACCCCCCGCGATCCGCCCGACCCACCGCCCTCCGGTCCAACCGGAGGACGCGAGCTCCTCACGGCCGAAGAAGTCGCCTACCTCCTGGGGATGGGTGTCGACTGGGTCTACGCGCAGACCCGCAAGGGTCGCATCCCACACATCCGGCTCGGGCGCTCCGTCCGCTACCGGCGGCAAGCCATTCTCGATTGGCTTGAGAGGAAGGAACAGCACGTCGCGTGAAACGCGCCGCCCGTCGCAGTAGCTTCAGGCCACCACGTCAAGGAGGTGGACATGGCGAGACGCAGCTATGGGACAGGCCAGATCTACCAGACCAACGGCAGCTGGTACGGCCGCTGGCGCACGCGCAACGGCGCGCGCGTCAATCGCAAGCTCGGTAAGGCCCGCGCCAGGGGCATGGCGGACGGCCTCACTCGCCTGCAGGCTGAAGCGGAGCTTCGCAAGCGCATCGACGCAGAGCAGAACGTCGTCCCTATCGACCGCCGGCTGACCGTCGAGGGGGCGGGGGACAGAGTGATCGCTCGAATGCAGGCCAAGGGTCGGAAGAAGTCCCACAGGGACACGGCCGTGGGGCACATCAGGCGTATGGCCGCCTACTTCGACAAGCAGTCACTCGACTCGATAAACGAGGATGACCTCGAGGACTACATGGCCGTTCTCGCGCGTAACGGCCTCGGCCCCAAGACGATCCGCAACTACATGGGCACCCTCTCGACGGTGTTCAAGGTCGGGCTTAGGGGCACCGGCCTCCCGAATCCGGTCTCGCTCATCGAGCTGCCGCAGAACGTCAACTCCAATCCCGACATCCGCTTCCTCACGCTCGACGAGCTCGATGCGGTGCTGCGCGCCGCCCCGCCGCAGCGCAAGGGTTTCCCGCCAGATCCGTTCTGGCCTGTCGACCGCGTCCTGTACGAGTTCAGCGCCCTCGCCGGCCCGCGCCAAGGAGAGTCGCTTGCATTGCGCTGGGTCGACGTCGACTGGATCGCCGGCAAAGCCCGTATCCGTCAGAACTACGTCAGCGGGGAGTTCACTACCCCGAAGTCTCGTCGAGGAACGCGGGCGGTACCGATGGCCGACCGGGTCATGGCCAGCCTCGACCGCCATCACCAGGTAACTGCGTTCGGCGCCGACCGCGACCTGGTGTTCGCCGATCAGAGGACCGGTGAGCCGATGCTGCGCAACACGGTGACCCGCCGCTTCAAGCAGGCGTGCGAGCGCGCCGGTGTGCGCGTCGTTCGCTTCCACGACCTGCGCCACACGTTTGGCACGCACATGGCCGCCACGGGGGTCCCGATGCGCACGCTCCAGGAGTGGATGGGCCACGCCAACATCAACACGACCGAGATCTACGCCGACTACCGGCCGAGCGAGAGCGAACGAGATTGGGCCCGCGCGGCGTTCGATGGGCCCACGAAATCTGCACATGCTCAGGATCCTCGCCTTGACCGCTCCGATGACGCTGAGGATCCCGCAGACGGTCCAATTCGCGGTCCAATCTGAGACCAACTAGGACCAACTCGGATGGTCAAAAACCGCATCAGTAAGCCATATAGCGTCTCTGACCCTCAGGCGTAAGGGGGTTCGAATCCCCGTAGCGGTACTGTAGATTTCGCTGTGTAGAGCCAAATACACACAATCGGGGGCAGGTGCGCACCACTAATTGCACCAGTGGGCTACTCCACGGCTGCTAGGTGTGGCCTGCCATCGAGCCGGGCCAGGTAGGCATCCGCCTTGGTCGCAGCTTCGGCCAGGCCACCGGGCATCAAGTGCCCGTAGTGGTCAAACGTCATCGTGATCGAGGCGTGCCCCATACAGGTCTGGATGACCTTCGCGTTGGCACCGGAGGCGATCATCAACGCAGCGAATGTGTGTCGAGCCTCGTGCAGTCCGATGGGCTCCATGCCCGCTGCCTTCCACGCGGCCAGTGCTCGCCTGCGCTCAGACGACGGATCGAATGGGTGGTCGGCGCTCATGCCAAAGCACAGGTCATCACCGGAGCGTCCCGTGCCGACCCTGTGTGCAAGCAGGAGGGGACGAAGCACAGAAAGCACCGGGACCGTGCGCTCGCCTGCCTTGTTCTTGGAGTCGATCACTCCCTCTTCGTCATCCCACCCACGGCAGACGCGAATCTCGCGAGCTTCGAGGTCCACGTCACTCCAGCGCAGCCCGCGTAGCTCGCCTCGTCTGAGCCCCGCGTAGAGCGCGGTGGCCCACAGGGCACGGTCGCACGCCGGAAGTGATGAGAGGAGCGCAGCGGCTTCCTGTGGCGCAGCTATGCGGTCTCTCCTCCCCCGTGGCCTGCGAAGCTCCAGCCCTTCGGTGGGATCGACTGCCACAGCATCACGACGGATCGCGCGCCGGAAGATCACACGCAGCGGATCTAGCGTGTTCTGCACAGTGGAAGCGGTCAGCCCCTCAGCGGTCATCGCGTCTGCGAAGTCCTGCACGTCGGCGCGTCGAAGCTCGGAGAGCTTGAAGTCACCAAGCGTGGGGAGGATGCGCAGGCGAAGCGAGCGCTCGTAGCCACGCAGCGCCGATGGCTTGTAGCGGTCCCCGGAGCGTGTGGGGATCGCGCCATCGCGGGCTCCTGCCAACCACTCATCCGCTGCCTCTTTGACTGTGACCGGGGAGGGTGTGCGCAGCTTGCCCCGGTTGGCTGCACCCAGCGCATCCGCGCGCCACGACTTCGCAGCCGACTGTGTGGGGAACGTCTTATAGACCTTCTTGCCCTCGCGCTTGAGGAACACCCACGCCTCGTAGGCGGGGTCACAATTGCACTTCCCCCCTGTGGCTGTGGCGCAGGAGCGCGAGTGGCGGGTGCGGATGCCCGTAGGGCTATGCTTCGACTTACTCATTGGAGGTCACTCTCCTGTGGGTCATGCCCCCGGCGGCTCCAGAACCGCGCGGGGGCGCTTATGTGTGAAAACCTATTGTAAATGGTCACACAAACTCCTTGCTCACGCGGCATCATTCACATAGTCCACACGACGACGGGTGCGACTCTTCCCGCGCGGTGGGGGCTTTTCTGAAAGCTCACTCTCCGGGATGAGTGAGACCGGCATCGGCAGCGGGCACTCTCCGGGCATCGTGCGAAGCCCGTCCAGTGGTCCGGGCGGCATCGCGTCACCCAGCCTGCCGGTGGCAAGGAGTGGCTTCCACAGGGAGGAAACGCGCCGCCACTCCTCCTCAGCGACGGCCAGCGTGGAGAGGGCACTGTTCATGGCATCCCTTGCCGGTCCTGCCTGCGAGGAAATCTCCGCTGCCAGGTCATCGAAGCGCTGCGCTTTGAAGGCACGCAGCTTGCCCTCCAAGCGCTCCACACGCTCACGGGCACCGGCCAGCATCCCCTCGATGCGTGGGTTCGTGGTCTGAATCGTCGTCCTGCCACTCTCATCCTGCCAGGGCTGAGCTACTGTGACCACCGTGTCTGCCTGCGCTTCGGTCACACCTTCACGGAGCCGTGTCTCCTCCTGTGGATCGGGCTTGCGAGTACCGGCACCCAGCGCTGAGTAGTAGGAGGAAAGTTCCGCTGCCTTGCGCTGCACATCACGCTGTGCTTTGCGGTTCTCTGCCTCTAGCTGTGTGACCTTCTCTCTGGCTTGCCCCAACGCTCGCTCGTACTTGCGTAGCTGTGTGAGTGCCGGGTACTTGTCAGTGGTCTTCATGTGGGTATCCCGTCTTCCTTTTCACTTTGATGAGGCGTTGTAGTCCGTAGGGCTCATCCTTGGCTTTGTATGAAAGCAACTCTTCCTTGAGTGCTTCCTTCTCCCGGTCGTGTGCTTCAAGTGCCTTTTCCATCCGGTCCAGCAAGTCATTATCGATTTCAGCCATTGCGTGATCCTTTCTGTGTTAGTGAAGCCTGCACACGTTCACGAGTGCGGGCAAGGGAGGGTGAAATCGTAGGTTCGGGGGAAGCTTCCGCCATCTGTGCCAACTCCCCACCGGCCACAGACTGGAACCCTTGCCGGGGAATTGTTACTCCCCCTCCTGTGGTCACCGTGTCGTGGCTGGCCACAGAAGAATCCGGGGCAGGCACACGCCAGCGGGCATCGGCCAAGCGACCAAGGAAGGTGGCGAACTTCCCTCGCCGGTCCTTGTGTGGGCCAGTGGCCAGGAACAGCGCATCTGCGAGGTCATCGTGCCCTGAGCCTGCCTCGATGGACTCTGTGCCCATCGGAGTCAAGTTCACACGGAGCATGAGAAGTTCACGCAAGAGGTCCGTGGCTGACGCAGGAAGCACGAGCTTCTGTTGGTCCAGCAGGAGCCGAAGCTGTGAGTACGCGGATGCTTTGATCTGTGCTGTGGTGTGAACGGCCAGCTTCTTGGTATGAAACGACGAGTCCACAGGGGGCGATGCGGTACGTACCGTTTCGGGCGATCTCCTCCACTCATCTATCCCGGCTTCGTCAACGAGCACAGTGCGCCGCTGTGGCCTGCCTCCCCCGGATCTTGGGGACCGATCAGCGATGCGCCGGAACAGTTCCTGTGCACAGGGATGGCCAAGACCGTTGGTTTCACAGGTGATCGCCTCAGCATGCATTGGGGAGGAGGCAATGTCACCGATCACGTCGTGCAGGGGCTCTCCTGCGGGCCAACGGTGGGCACAGACCACAGCGAACAAAGGCTCTGTGCTCGGGACCCTGCCGATGGCGACCAACGCTGAGCGGTCAACTGTGGCCCCCCAATCACAGCCCACTAACACACGAGCCGGTCCTGTGAGGTTGGCCAGGTCCACAGGGAGGAAGTCAGCAGTGCACCGCTCCAACACAGCACGACTGAACAGCGCATCGGAACCACTGGAGAACTCACCCATGTACTCAGCGTTGAATCGAGCTTCGCTCATCGACTCTCGTGCTGCTTCGATCATGCTCGGGCTTATCCAGTGTGCATCGGAGAGGACCCACCTGTGGGATCGAATGTGTGCGGAGCCCTGCTCACCTAGGCGGAAGTGATCGAAGAAGGCCCCACTTGCCACAGTTGCGGAGCTTGCGAGGACGATGCGTGCATCTGGCCGTGCCGCTGTGGTCGGGAACGCTGCACCAAGGAGAAGGTCATCGGGAATTAGCGACGCTTCATCACACAACAGAAGGTCCACAGTCCAGCCCCGGACTTGCCTCTCGGAGGCAGGGACACTGCGAATTTCGCTTCCGTTGGAAAGTGTGAGAAGTCCGGCTTGCTCGTCTACCACAGAAGCGGATAGGAGCCGGGAGCCCGTGGCTCCCCTGCGGACTTCTGTGAGTAGCCGTCGTGCAGCCTCTTCGCCGGCACTGACAATCAACACACGTTGGTTCGGTGTGCGGAATGACCACCACAGGGCAAGGACGGATAGGGAGCGTGACTTACCGGACTGGCGTGGAGCCACGATGGAAGTAGTGCGCTTACTGAGGGTAAGCGATTGGCTTTGCCACCGTGTGAGGGGCACACCGATTTCTGTGCTGAACACAGATAGGGAATCACGCATTGCTCGGAGGTCAGCCACGGTCGCCCCTCTTCCGTGCTTCGAGGTCTTCAAGCTCGGCTATGAGCGCATCAAGCTCGTCTGGAGGCTCGATTTCAGGCGGTTTGCGGTCGATCTGCGGCCGTTCGAGCACTTCTAGGTCCCGAGTAGAGGGGCTGCGGTCCTCACGGCTTGGAGGGGGCTCTGAGAGATAGTCACCCTGTGCCTCATCCGCCCAATGCTTGGCAAGGTCGAAGCTGCGCTGCAAGTCAACACCTAACTTCACACGGGAAGCGGGGGAGCAACCCAGCGCGTCCAAGTGGTTGGCGACCTCCACACGCAGCGTGCGCTCGACCTCCACGCTTGGCCGTGGGTTGCCGGTCTTCGCATCACGCCACCCAAAGTTGTCGTGATAGCGCTCTACATCTTCGAGCCGCGCCATCGCACGAGCACACAAGCTGAGCCGCGCCTCGTCTGCGGGGGGCACGCCACCATCGGGGGCACGCAGGGGCAGATCCTCACCCAACGCCTCGTATAGCTCACGGACCTTCTCGGCCAGGCGGGCAGCGCCGACACGAGCGAACCCACCGTGCTTGACGGCGAGTGTGTGGCCAAGCGGTGGCTTGTACTCACCCGGTCTCAGGTTCGCTAGCTGGCGTGCCCGCTTCTGTGGGTCGTTGCTCAGCGGCATGGGCACTCCTCCCACTGGGGCACAACTGGTGCGCACCCTGTGATTTGCAGGGATTCTGTGAGCGAACGGGTGTGGTATCCCTGTGTCATGGCAGCGCTCGCTCCGCGTTGGAGTCCAGCCAGCGGCGCAGTTCATCCACAGGGACGATCTTGCGGCGGCCGCGACGCACGATGCGCACGTCCGGGGCTATGTGCTCGTGCCAGAAGTCGTGTGAGACTCCAAGCACACCGCACGCCTCAGTGATCGAGAGTGCAAGGCGCGGACCCATAGGCACTGGTGAGACCACAGGAGGGGGCTCAAGGTCTGTGACTAGGTCTGTGATGAGTGCTCCGAGCATTCTCAGTTCATTACGCATAGCCGCGCGGGAGTTGGGCTGCCGGACTTTCTTCGCTTCTTTCGCTTTTTCCGCAGCCCGGCTCATAGCTCTTCCGTCCTTGGGCTTTCTCCGCTTACTTCGCTTATTTCGCTAGTCGCATACCACCGCTCCTTGGGTCTTCCCCCGGTCGCTTCCTTTTCACATGTAGCCACCCCAACACTGTCGAGTAGTGATAACGCTTCTGTGATATCTCTAGTATTGACGTGATGGCTGAATAGTGAATTTAGTTGGGTACGATCTAGCCCTTCCGTCCCTACGTGTTGAAGTGCTTCAAGGATGCGATCTGCAATCGAGTTCCCCGTAGCCGTCGCAAAGATGTAGTGAGCCGACTGCTCGCAGTAGTCCCACACAGCTAGTGCTGCCTTCAAGTGGTCCTTCTTTATCTGTGATGAACCGCCAAGGAAGGCATAGACAAGGGATAGCCGAAGAACCTGTGCCTCTGCACGGCCAGTGATAGCGCCAAGCATCCCTCGTTTGCCCTCTGAGAGTTCCCCATAGACCTCAAGCCACAATGCGTCCGCTTGAGCGTCGCGTGTCATTGGCTCACGCCGCTTGGCTGCGCGCCGGAGTGCCACTCCTAGCTTGTCCACATATGGCTTTAGTGCAGCGTCTACATTCTCCCCACCGTTAGGTAGGAGCTTGGACCGCTCGACGGAGGCGAAGAGAAAGCGATTGGCGAAGCCATTAGCAGCGTCAACGTCCGTAAGTTCACGTTTCAACTCATCGCGAGTAGTGTGAGCGATGATCGAGATGTGGGCATTGGTCGCTTGCTCGGGGTTCCGTGTTAGGTTCGTGAGGCGTCCCGTATCCCATGCCTCACGCAGGACCGTTGTCAAGGTGTTACCTTCGCGTGCCATTCGTCGCAGCGGGGAGGCGAACTCCGACTCTACGATCAACTTCCGCTTGTCCACCACACCTTCGTCCTTCACGACAAGCGCCCCCTTATCGTTCATCCCCATGCGTGGGTCCCGAACGTGGTGTATGAGCCCTTCGCCACTTTGAAGACCTCCGTTGGTCACACATCTGTGTGCCCACTCTGGCGATGCCAGCGCTAGAGGCCGCTGTGACCGGCGAAGACTGACGCCTTTGCGCCCTTTGCTTGTCTCTCCGACAAGACACACAAACAGATTCGCGTAGTGATGATCGTCTTCAACGCGAAAACGAGCATGCCGTCCGGCAGCGTTACCAACACCCACTAGGAATTGGAGGAGGATGGCTACCGGATCGGCTTCTGTGTGTGGCTCGATGGTGCGAACGATGCGTCCGGCCAGGCCATGGAAGGCGTCCTCGTGCATCTGGCGGGGGCGATGCGAAATATGCGGAGAAAGCGGAGAAAGGGTCTGTTCGGCTTCAACCTCTACGCGTGCCTTCAATACACCCGCACACAGGCGCTGTAGCTCATCCCGCCGCTGTGCATACTTGTTCCACACAGTGCCCCGCAGCACGGTCACCACTTCGCCATCGTCCCGCCCGGCTCGAGTCAAGTCCTTACCGAGCCCCCACAGGACCGCTGAGCGGTCCCTGCCGTTCGTATCCGTGGCCTCTAGGAGCTCGCGCGCCTCCACGGGGAGCCGGACCCCTCGCAGAATGTCTGCGGGCTCACGGTCGCTTATCTCGAAGGGAGCTTCCGCCCCTTGCTGGCGTCGCTTCACGGGGCCTATGAACTTGTGTACTTCCTCCGTCGTGTAGATGGGGCGTTGGTGCTGCTCCGGCAGAAGCGCTACACGGAAGGGCTCCTCGTGCTTGTGTGAGATAGTGCCGGGGAGCCGGAGGACGTGGGAGCGATCCCACACGGCTTTGTCGGCTCCGAGCTTGAGCACAAGAGCGCGGTTGAGCACTTCCCACTCTTCGGGGTCCAGCGGTTTGGCCAGCAGCCAGACTGCTTGGAAGCTGCCGGGGGAAGTCTCCCACGAGATTGTGGGCTTCAACTCCAGGTCGCGTGGGTCTACCGGATCGAGGTCGGCGAAAAGCCAACGGCTGGACAGTGCGTGTTCTTTCGTCCTTTCCTTCTGTGAAAACCTATTCGGAGTAAAATACACGTCGAGCCCACCGTTGGGCAGCGCGCTGACCTCCCCGTTGTGGGCTTCGCCCGGATGCCACACTCCCTCAGAGTTCTCCCACGTCTTCCAAGGCAGGAAGCCATACCCTTCCTGTGGCTGCTTGCCCCACACCACAGAGAGCGAACGAAGTGCCTTGGCTTCGTCCGGGTGCACCATCACAGCTTTCCCCCGTGGAGCGCTGGGCACCTGCGAGCGTGATTGAACACGTACTCGAAGTAGTGCGGTCTGACCTCAGTCAGTTCTCCCTCAGCACCACAGAGGCAACGGCCAGGCAGTCGCGCAGAGTCATTGACGAGCTTCGCGAACTTCTCCTCCTGCGATGGCGTCGCCCGCGCCTTGTGGGTGCGATGGGTGCGGCTCATCACGTCCCCACTTCCTTGAGTGAGCGAATCTCTTGAAGCGCTGCCACAGCCCACGGGGGCAGCGCTTTCGCTACGTATGGCTCGGGTTCGCCTGCGGAGTCGTCTGGACTTCCGCGCGAAGAGGTACGGCGTGTGGCTTTGCTCCGCTGTGCACGAGCCCGTGGCTTCGACGCTGCGCCTTGCGGGCTACGCGGTCGCAGTGCTTTTAGCTCACTGCGGATGGCTTCTTCTGTGCGCCGCTTTGTGAACCCACGCCGCCTGCGCCTTTCCCTTAGCTCGTCAAGGAGGTATTGGTACGGAGTGCGAGCGCCGAAGTTCACAATCACCGGCTTGGCATTGGGCACGATTGTGAGAACGTCATCTTGCACGAACGCTTGAGCGATCGTGTGGCTTTGCACCTTCACTTGGCTCGTCCCGTCAACTTCACAACACGCTTCTTCCTTCTGTGGTTCTGGCCGTTGTCGTTCGTCGCAGCCTCCACATAGGCAACCATCGCCCGGCGCATTGCGCTGCTAGTGGTTTCTCCCTGTGCCCTTGCAGCGAGCATGAAACGCTCGGCAAGTTCGGGCGGGAGTCGCAGTGAGATATGAGTGCGGTCTGCCATTGGCGACATAGTAACACGAGTGGCACCGGGGGATCAAGCGCCCAAAGCCTTCACCGAAAGTGGTCGTCAACGACGTCGTTCACCTCGACTGATATCGCTCTAGGAGCCGAATGCAGGGCTCCACAGGGAGGGATGGCAGCATCCCGTCCGATGCGTCTGCTAGTGGCCCGAACTACGGCGTGACGAACGGGGTCCCGCGCTGCCCGAACAACCGCTGGTAGGCGTCGTCCTCCACGATGCAGGCGACCTGCGCGGGGTTGATAAATACCTTCTCGTCCCCACTCTGCATGACAGTCCATTGTGGTGTGGCTTCCGCTGACGCCAGGGCGATGGCCACACTCCGCATATCGTCTTCGACGCGGAGCTTCTGTCCGCCGCTGAACACGAGGTAGGCCATGGGTCCTTCTCCTTTGGTCGGGTAGGACTTGAGGCTAGGTCGTCGGGCGGACGGCTACCGGCTAGTCTGCGCCCCAGTTGTCCCCCAGTGAGGTCCCGATCCGGGCGGATTCGAGCGGATTCGGCCGGATGGCATCTGTGTAGAAAGTCCCTGCTAATTGTGTGTATTTGGCTTTACAGGCGGGTTCGCACACACGGCTGTTCTCGTTTCGAATCCCCGTAGCGGTACTCGTGGAACCGGCTCAGGCAGCGGGGTTTGTCGTTGTTAGACCGCTCGCGGGACACCTGGCGGGACAAAGCTGTGCTAATGGAGCCCAGCCACCGCCCCCCGGTTCCGGCAGGCTCTCCTTCTCGGCGACCCTCCGACTACACCGGACCCGCACGCACGGCAGATCCAATTCTCGGCTGGCTATCTCCGAACTGCCGTTGCGTTATTTGGCGAGAACCGAGGTGCCTCGGCCGCCAGGTGGCAGGGCTCAGGGCTGGCGTCCTTCGCCGAGTGCGTGCCCGGCTGTTTGATCTACTAAAGCCGCATGAGGACTGAAGCCACTTGGTGGATCGTGGTGTTGCCGGTGGCGGGTGCGCTTCTCGGCGTGGTGGCGGGCCATATCGCTCCGGAGTGGTTCAGGCGACGAGCAATCGCTCAGGCGCGATACGACACGGCCATTGCCGCGGTGGCTCGAATGAGGAGCGCGCTTCACGGCGTTGGCCTCGACTTCCCGGTCGAATGGATCAGGGGTACGGACGAGCAACATACGATTACCAAGCACGAACTCTCGAAGGAAGCTCTCAAGCGATTCCTCGATGCCGCCGCCGAAGCCCGATCTGCGCTTGCGGCGCTTCACCCTTGGTCCCCCGACCTCAAAGGGTACTGGGACCAACCGTTCATCCCCGAGGCCGACTTCGAGCCGCTCATGCGACGGCTCTACTAGCGACGCGAGACCCCCCTCACGCTATACGACAACGCAGGTCATCGACGGGCTGGCTACTGAGGCGCCGTTGGACCTCGTCGCGTGCCATTACGCCTTGGGCATTGGCGGGCGGCACGCTAGGTTGTGGAGGGTGCGTCGCGGCGGGCAACACCAACACAGGGGTTTGGTCGCCGTCGCGGTTTCGCTCGTCATGTCCGTCTGTCTGATCTGGGCGTCGGCGAGCGTCGCTTCGACTAGCGTCGCGGGAAGTCTGTCCGGTAGTCAGACATGGACTAAGGCAGGTAGCCCCTACACGCTCGTCGACAACGCAACCGTCTCTTCCGGCTCGTCGCTGACCATCGAGCCGGGAGTGCAGGTGAACTCGACCGGGCGGTACACGTTGAATCTCGTGGGCCGACTGCGTGCTGTCGGTACCCCAGCTGATCCGATCGATATCTCGCTGGGGAGCGGTCTCACGTTCTTCAACGGGAGCCTTGGATCCGAAGTGGCCTGGGCCACGGTCAGGGACAGCATCGACTTCGGGATTACTACGAAGCTCGATGCCCAGAACCTCTACGCTCCGTGGCCGTCGGTCCACGACGTTGAGTTCCGCAACAATAGCTATGCCGTCTATCCGTGGTATCCGACACAGGGCTCGGCGTCGGTCACGAATGCGCGGTTCACGGGCAACGACTTCGGGATCATGGGCGTCGGGGCGAACCTGTCCTTCGATCGGGTTTCCGTCGAAGCAACCGGGTCTGACAGCGCATATCTCTCGAACAATCCGGGGCAGAACTGGACAATCAGCCGTTCCAACCTTTACCCGCCCACGCAGCACGCGGGCTGCGATGCCAACAGAGGTTGCAATGTCTACGTCTCCGGTGGTGGCTATTCGATCACGGCCACGGGCGTGTGGTGGGGCACGACCGATCCCTTTGAAATCAACCGGCGCATCCATGACGGTAACGACGATCCCAGCAAGAGCATCGTTCAGAAGGACCCGGTTGCTACGGCGCCATATGACCTGTATGCGCCTCAGTCAGCGATTGGCACCCCAGCGACTCTTCGGCCTGACGCTGGAACGATCAGCGGCACTGCCACCGACCCGGGTGCTGCCTCTTCTGGGGTCACTTCTGTTACGGCGTCGTTCCAGGATCTGACGACGGGGCTTTGGTGGAACGGCACGGCATGGGTGGGAACGGAGCAGTTCCTCACCACCATCGGGACAACCACGTGGCAGCTAACAATCCCCACACTCATCGATGGCCGGGCCTACCGTGCCCGGTCCTTGGCTAGGGACAATGACGCCAACTCGCAGTTCGGCGCAACGACTCGGTCATTCGTAGCGGATGGCACTCCCCCGACGGCGCCGGTGATCGGCTCGCCGGCTGATAACAGCGTGACGGGGTCTAGCTCGGTGACGGTGGCGGGGACGGCGGAGGCCAATAGCTCGGTTGAGGTCTTTGACGGCGCGACGTCGAAGGGGACCACGTCGGTCGATGCCGGCGGGAATTGGTCGAAGTCGGTGGCTGGTCTTTCCGACGGCACGCACGCCTTCACGGCCAGGGCGACCGACGCGGCGGGCAATACGTCGGCGGCGTCGAGCGGGCGGACGGTGCGCGTGGACACGCAAGCTCCGACGGCGCCGGTGATCGGCTCGCCGGCTGATAACAGCGTGACGGGGTCTAGCTCGGTGACGGTGGCGGGGACGGCGGAGGCCAATAGCTCGGTTGAGGTCTTTGACGGCGCGACGTCGAAGGGGA
>JAABUS010005720.1_pt1 | contig 15950 bp, 8 predicted proteins | sample 5560161 | NCBI WGS metagenome assembly JAABUS01 (sample SAMN10711885, study PRJNA513376) | rock metagenome | isolation source: Antarctica rocks | place: Antarctica: Victoria Land, Trio Nunatak nord | collected 2016-01-04
GAAAGGCGTCTAACACCGCACGTCCTGTCCTATCTAGATATAGAGATTGGCAGAATATTCTCATATGGAATCAAAGCTACAATTTCAATCATTCCAATTCTCCTGAAATGTGGCTGGATCTTATTATCTATGCGGCAGGATTCCAAGCTTAGCTACCTTCTAGAAGATATGTTTATGCAACTTGGAAATGATCCCCAGAAACCGTTAGAAGAGTCTTTGCCACTATATGACCTTCATGCGCGCAGTCTTTTGAACCTAGGGAAGACTACAGAGGCGGTCGAGCTGCTGCAGCACGTCGTCCAGATCCGAGAAACCAAGCTGGCTGAAAATCACCCGAATCGCCTAGCGTCGCAGCATGTGCTCGCTGCGGCATATCAAGCAAATGGGCAAGTGCAGAAGGCCGTCGAGCTGCTGCAGCATGTCGTCCAGATCAAAGAAACCAAGCTGGCTGAAGATCATCCGTATCGTTTAGCGTCGCAGCACGTGCTCGCTGTGGCATATGAAGCAGATGGGCAAGTACAGAAGGCTGTCGGGCTGTTGCAGCACGTCGTTCAGATTGAAGAAACCAAGCTGGCTGAAGATCACCCGGATCGCCTAGCGTCGCAGCACGAGCTCGCTAGGGCATATAAAGCATATGGGCAAGTGCAGAAGGCCGTCGAGCTGCTGCAGCACGTCGTTCAGATCAAAGAAACCAAGCTGGCTGAAGATCATCCGGATCGCCTAGCGTCACAGCACGTGCTCGCTCGGGCATATGAAGCAAGCGGACAAGTGCAGAAGGCCGTCAAGCTGCTGCAGCACGTCGTTTCGATCAAACAAGCTAAATTTGGCAAAGGCCATTCGAGTCGAGTTGTGTCGGAGAAGACACTTGCTTTCTATTCGCAACGTCAACAATCTTAGATTAAGAGTGTCTTTCTTTGATGGTAATAAACGAGAGCTCGACCAGGGTACCTCCCTTCGTTTTTCAATGTCTTTCCCCTTACAGACATCGCAGTATTCAAAATGACTTTAGTCTTGTCTATCACTCGAAGATGATATTTCACAAAGTCTTTAAAAACGAGGAGACTTCTTATATGAAGTATTCAAAGACAAGATATTGTTCATGCCATGCAGTATCTATACATCTCAAACAATCAAGGGAAGCATCGAACTCGCGATCTTTCAAGAATTTGGGAATGGTGGCTTAGGCTTGAGCATATACTACTATAGCACTAAAACAACTCGTCTAATTTTTAGCTGAGTATTTGAAAAGGAACCAGGGATCGAGTCTGGTAAGAGTCACGTTACATCTATCCCAAGCAATATCAATAATAGACAGTTAGACTACCATGCAAGCGACAGCGGGTAGAGTCAGAAGATGCCCCCGAATCAGCTCCTACAATTTTACAAAGAACTTTCAATAAGAAGTAGGCGGATGAGGCGGGCTTTGATGCCCTTACCGGGGGTGTGGAAGAACATGAAATGGTCTTGAATCGACTCTATCCCACAAGAGAGGCATTGTCTTTGTTTCCTTAATCCCGCCATGAGCTTGTCTGACCCCTTGTAAGATATGAGAATAGTGGCATAGAAGGGTGTGGATATCACGTCCTCCCTAGGTAATTCGGGACGCAAGTCACTACGCTCAGTAAGTGAAGCGTTTCATTCCAGCCAGTTTCTCTACATGCTATTAATAATGGTGTATAGGCCTAGCACCAACCATGAAAGGTGGAGAGGTCTTAAAAACTTGTTAAGGAATATGAAGGAGGACCTTGCATATGATTAATAAGACTGCCTTCGCACGAGCTTGATCTGTTGCTAGAAATTTGTATAGTGTTTGAAGAGCACACCTCAGATCTCGATAGGCCAGATGCTTGAAAGCTGGCACTGCCCAAAACTAGGGGAGCTTCAATTTCGAGGATCGATGATCGAGGGAGGCTGGAAGACTGATTCACAGCTTGTGAACTTGTCGTTGAGCCAGGCAGTGTTTTTCTTGGTGGTGCTGTATTTGGTGCCAAGCTTGTCTTTGGTGACTGAGGGGATAATTGGAAAGTCGGCAGCTTTCTCGTCGCACTAGCAACACTCTTATAGAGGTGGGCTAAGTATGAGGCCGGCTAAGGAACTTCGAAGATAATGACGGTGTTAGCAAAAGGATTCAGAAGGGTTAGTACAGCTTCATGATTGATAGATTGACTGTTTCATACATGGGACCAGAAGCCTAAGGCCATCTATGACGGAGTATCTATTTATTTCGCCGATTCAAGCAGGGGTATTAGCGTATGCAGAAAGCTTTCGAATCCTTGGCATCGCAATTGTCGCGCCCCCCCCCCCAAATTTGTATAGACATTTCGACTTTTCAACCTCTCAACATCTATTATCGCATTAGATCATACTCAACAGGCTCAAATAGATGAACCAAATAGGTGAATATGAAGCTATTCAGACACTACTAATCAAAATCTATAGTACCAGCTTCAAGATCTCTTTCCAAGGCTTTAATATCAGCTTCAAAGATATAACCTTCGACGCTATGCTTGAAATGCTGTCTTGAAAACCTATCACATCTGCTTCTTTCGACAGCGTAATGAAGAAATTCACCAAAAGTGCCTTCAAAATGGGGCCATATCTCCTCGAAATGTCGTCTGACTCAGGCCTTCAAAACACTAAAACTGAGCTCGATGGGATTGAAGTCCGGAGAGTATGGTGACAGATATCGTACCTCACACCCGTGTGAGGTAATGAGTTCCTCGATACGAGCGTTACAATGTATGCTGGCGTTATTCATGATGATTACACTCTTTGAGGCCGGAAAAAAACTGCATAGAGGTAGCAATTCATCTGCTAGCCATCGAAAGAAAGCCTCGCCGTTGAACCAGCCTTCACGAATACCTGTACAGAATAGATAGTCATCTATCGTGTAAGTCGAAAGAACACTTCAGCAATGCTCTCTCTTTCTAGAGGCTTGATAGCGAGCTGGTTCACCAACTGGTGCGTAGGCTTGATGACGTCATCTCGTAGTCTCGTTGAAGAAAGTCTCGTCAACAAAGACAAGCTGCTCAGCCGTCAGCTGCAACAAATCGACGACTCAGTTTAATCGCAGCTCATCGTTCTGTCTGATGCTCACACGCTGTCTCTTTTTATTGCTTCAGCGTCTTCTCTTCAGAATTCTCGATATCGTGAACTGATGCACGTATAAATTTCACTCTTTTCATAGAAATCACATCATCTCTTTCTGCATAGCTCATGACTGTTGCTTCAGATATGTAATTAAAGAGTCTTCAGCGATTGAAAAGATCTTTCAAGAGACGTCTTTGAATTGAAATTGAGATCTGAACAAAGAGACATACATGAATAGATTTGTCTGAAATCTATAGATGATATCGAAGTGACAGTGAATCTCTTTGACGATAGCTTTGAAGCATCAATGAAGTAGCAGAAGTCGTAATATTTTGAAGCAAAGAATCGAAGTCAGTGAATCTGTCATAGCTAAAAGAATGTCAGCATTGTGAAAGGTTTGAACAGCTTCAAATTTACCTGTTTGATTGATTTTTCTATTGATAATAAAGCTTTGAAGGTTTGAGAATGTCAAGAATGTTTGAATTCAACAGTAAATTTGAGAAGAAATGTGACAATTGTGATGTCAAGAATTCGATAGCTTTCTGCATATGTTAATAGTCATTCATAAGTCTTGCAATTTCATTTCAATTCTATAAACAAACTAATAAAAGACAAAACTATTACAATTGCAGCTCTCAATTGTTGCTTTCGTTTTCAAATCTTCAAAATCTTAAGCTTCTTTGAGCTTTTCACTCGCACTTTTTCTTCTTGCTCTTCTTTCTTCAGCTCTTTGAATCTTCACGTTCACAAGACTCTTGCAGACGTCACATTAATAAGAAGTATAAGCTTTCAGAACTCTTTGAGATGACTGTCTCTTTTATTGCTCGATGCGCGACTCAAATTCTTTGCTCTCGCACTCTCAGCTCACATCATTGAATGCATTTTGCCTTCAATATCAGCTGAGTATTGACTTGTCATCGTTTAATCTTTAAAACACTCAATGAAGATGCTCTTGAATTGATCAAGAAAATGACTTCATTTCACGAATTTAGCAACTTCTTTTGTCAAATTAAACGTACTGAGTATTTTTCTCAGATCTTGAACTCAAGCTTTTTTTCATATTATTTTCAAGCGAACACGTTGATAGATTAGATATTCAGTCAGAACATGCTTAACTGTTCATCTTCTTTATCTACATAAATACTCTCTTGAGTTAGCTTTTCTGAAATTAAAAAGATAGTTTCTTAGATTTATTCTTTTTTATGCAAAGCTGAATCAGTGCTGAGCTTAAAGTTTAATGTAAATCTGTATGCAAGCGAAGTGTAAGTTTTGTCGATGTCTTGAATGAGATAATAAGTTTTGCTGTTTTTCTTCGTTACTGAGTCTTTCAGTTCAAGTATGTTCTTTTTCTGAGACTTGTGATGCTCATCTTGATCGACAATCGCAGCGTTGCAAAAAAGATGCACATCGTTCATGAAATGAGCAGAGATCAGAGATTTTTGCATCAGTTCGTAGTCTGCTTTGCTGTTTTATTCATTATTTCATTTCTCGATACTTTTATATGAGCAGAAATTCAGTGAACATTAATCTCAATGTTTCTTCAATGAAGAAGATTTATTTTGATGACTATTGTTTGCAGTGTCTCTTGACTTGACTGTGTGCATGACTTCGAGAAGAAGATAATTCTTGTCTGATTGTTCATGAAGATGATCAGAGATGTTTTGTGTTTTATATATTGCTTGTCGAAATTTCAGATGTGATTTGATTGATAATCTTCGCTCTATAAGACTGAGAATCGCTAATAAAGTTTTCATCTTCTATCTTTTAAATAGACTTTAATTTAACTTCAAAACAAAATTCTTCTTTTAAAGTGTTAATTGTTGAACTGTAGTGATTTTATGTTATTTGTGTGATGAGTGTTACTATGTTGAACATTGAACTTTAACATTTGTAATACTTTCAATATTGATTGTTATGTCAAATTTTAATACTTTTTGATTATTTCTAAAGATCTGAACTCAGTTAATTCAAAGCTATAAGTATGTCTTAGAAAGTTTTCTCAAATAATGAATGTCTGAAGTTCAGTATTGATCAGAAAATTGCTGCTATGCGAAGCATTCAATCGCTCAGCGCATCGAAATATTCTCAACCATAATTACTAGATCAAACCTTGATATAAATCAATTATTTTGACAGCATTGAATTCAGCTAATTTAGAGCTACAATTATGTCTTTCAAAGTATGTGAGATAGTCATTGCATTGAGGTTGATTCAAGCGAAGAGTTCGATAGCAGATAGCAAATTCACTCATTCGTCTCGCTGATAGAGCTGATCACTGCTGCTAGAACTAATCACTGCTTCTAAAGCTGAAAGTCTTCAATAGAATTGATCATTGCTGCTAAAGCTGAACATAGATGAGAACAGACTTTGAGATTTCAATCTTCTTAATCTCATTAACTAAATTAAACTGATCATCAAGTCGAGTTTTCATATTTACATTCTGACTCAACTTAAGTACTTGAGTCAAACATCTCAATTCAACTTGAATACTTGAATTGAACATTTTGATTCAACTTGATATTAATTTCAAGTTGAGTCAAAACTTGTTGACTTGACTTGATTCATTAAGTAATTGAATATGATGTCAAGAAAGTTAAATATAGAAATTTTTCCGATTTTTCATCTTTGCATTATCTTTTTGCAATAACTTTTTGATAGAAAGTCATAAAGAAAAACATGAAGAGAAACATAAAGAGAAATATGAAGAGAAACATGAAGAGAAACATGAAGATCATTTGATAGAAATCTTTGATAGAGAGCTATGATAAAGAGCTATGATAGAAAGCTATGATAGAAAGCTATGATAGAAAGCTATGATAGAAAGTCATGACAAGAAACTATGAAGATTGTTTGATAGAAAGTCATGAAGAAAAGTCATGAAGAAAAGTCATGAAGAAAAGTCATGAAGAAGAATTATTGTTATGATTCTAGTCTTTGTTTATTTTACGACTAGTCTTCATCTTGATTTCATTCTAATCGAGTCTAGCGAAAATTTGAGCTAAATGTGATGTCATCAAGTTTTTGCATTCATATGTGTAAAACGTCAATTCTTTTGAGTCTAGCACAGAGCTGAGAAATGCACATATAAGAATTGAGTTCTTTTCTGTAACTACTTTTCTTTCTTAGCATTTATTTATTAGTTAAATGACACTCATATGACTCGCTTTATGCTGATCTCTAACAGTAAATAAATGCTGATCAACTACTTTGCTATCAACGTGTAAATGATACAAAATAATCTACTTCGTTTATTCAGAAAATTCACAAGAGATTCTTTGAATTACTTTCATCAAATTTACTCAAATTTATCAAATCATTCATTATTACAACAAATTTATCTATCTATTTATCTTTCTTACAATGACATGTGACTTTGAATCAGTCGAGTCATGAACAGCTCATCTGCTTAAAAGCACTGCTAGCAAATGCATTTTCATTATTTCTTTCAATGTTTCAGCTAAATCTCAGAATGTCACTATCTCATAAGACATTAACACAAGTCAACAACTTCATCAATGAGTTCATGATCAGTTGAACAAGATCATCAAGATGTTGATTGAGTTAAAAGATTAACAAAACATGACTTTGAAATTGAATGAGCAGTGAATTGTTGTTCAAGTTGAACATGACAAGAGATTGAATCAACTAAAGATTAAACAGATGATTATAAACACTCTAAAAGAGATAAATAAACACTATTAAGAAAAGATGTTGAATTTCAAGAATAAACTCAAAGAAGTATCATATTCAACGAATCAGATTCAATCTTGTCAGTTTACAAAATCTTTATCTCATCAATTTATTGAGAATCATACTTGACATGAGTCTTTCACTTTATTTGATAATGATCATCACAAGTCTTTCAAGTTTTTGAACTCATCTGTATTCATCAATGAAGATGAATCAACATGAAATAGCTGAAAAATCAAGATAAATGACAAGCTTCAGATAAATGTTAATCACTTTGTCAATGAAACTATCTGCATTGTTTATGTGATATTTAGACTAGAAGATGACGTTGCTGAGCATATCTTTATTTAACATCATCATGATGCTTTGCATTTTTACATCTTGATTTACAAGCTACTTAAGCATCTTGAAAAAATCTATAAGAATTAAAATAAGAATTGAAAGTGTTGTTGCAAGTACAACGCTCTGAAACAAGCAGACAAGCTTTTCAACATTTTTTACTTTAACTTTATGAAGCTATTCAGTTATTTAAACTACAACAATCACATTCTGATAAACAATCTTCAAAATAAGATTAACAATCACTTGCAGAATGCTTTGTCAATATGCTTTGAAGACTTCACTTCACTTCATCATCTCAAGATTTTTCTTCAAAATGTGAATAATAAACAGTGAGTCAATTATTAGCTTTGAAGCAAACGTTGCATGATCATCGTCAAAGTCATTATTACATCTGAAAAGTGCATTACTTCTCTGTCAGCAATGATGACTTCAATAATCAAATATATCAAGTTGACTATTTTTTCTACATTTAAGTTAGTCAGATCATTTATCATTTGCTATATTTGCAAGATTTTAGATCACTTATTTAAAAACTGCTTTCAGAACAAGATCAATACTTTAATATTTTATGTCTTCATCTTTCATTTACATGAAATCATCATTTTGAAGAATAAAAAGAATGAGAAAATGACTTTCTTCTTTGAGAATAACGAGGCAAAAAACTAGAGACTTTCATCAAAGACATGATGAAAAACATGTTAATTTCTTCAATAATGAACATGTTAAACAATTCTTTTGCTTCTGAATCTTTGATTACTGAATGTATATTATTTAGCAATGAAATTAGTTACTCATTGAAGTCATTGATTAACATTAAAGCTGCTGACTATTCATTCATTAATGAAGTAATTGTGCAGATTGTTTATGATCAGTTGCAAATTGAATCTTTGACTTTGATCAAAGTGAAGTCAATACAAGAATTCAATGATCATTATGCAAAAAAGCTTATTATTTATGTCATTTATTTGAATCTGATCATTCAAAGTCATACGATTGAAATTGCTTTTATGTTGATCACTCAATTAGATCAACATCAAATGATTCTTGAAAAAACATGAATGAACAAAATTAATCTAGTGATAAATATGCAAATTGATTTTCTTCAATTTTTGAATTTCACTTCTAGTTAGAAATCAATTGTTTTACTCTTAAACAATAAAATAATCATGAAATAAAAGAGTTTGACTTCTACTCATATATTGAAGAGATTTTTCACTACATTTCAATTCAATCTGAAATCACTTTCTTTCAGTCAGTTTAATGAGAAGTCAATTAAACTAATTGAACAGTTAAAATCATGTGACGTGACTTTAACTAACGTCAAAATTTTTAAATTGACATCAGATTCAATGAACATTGCAATGATAAAGACTGCAACTTATAGAATGTTAGTCAAATAATCAAATGTAAAGACTTTTGCTGTTATTATCTTGAAAATTAATCAACTCATAATTACAGTTGAAAATAAGCTTAAAGAAGTGAATCTGCATAAGCTTTCACACGTCAAGACTTTCAAAGAGATCAAAGTCAAGCTTCTTCTTGAGTATCATGACTATTTAAACATGTTCAATCGAGTTATGATCAATCAGCTATCATCTCATCATTTTTATGATCACAAAATTAAGTTGATCAATGAAGAAATATTTTCTCAAAGCAGACTATATCAGATGTTCAATTACAAGCTTCAGAAAATAAAGAAGTATTTGATCAAACATTTGAACAAAAAGTTCATTTTCTTTAGCTTTGCTTCATACATCTCGCTCATCTTGTTCATTGAAAAGAAAGATGATAGTTTGCATTTCTGCATTAATTATAAAAAGCTTAATGCTTTAATCAAATGAAATTGCTATTCTTTGTCATTGATCAATAAGATTCTCGCTTAAATACAAGAAAGCAAATATTTGACTTGATTAAACATCATTATCATGTTCAATAAACTGCAAATGCATTCAGATAACAAAGATTTGACTATCTTTATCACTTTCTTTGACTTATACAAATATCATGTAATGCTTTTTGAATTAATCAATGAATCAACATTTTATTAACATTATATGAATGATGTACTGTTCAAATATCTTCATCAATTTTGTCAAATTTATCTAAATGATATTATCATCTACAACAAGATCTTGAAGAAACATAAGCAACATGTATGATTGATCTTGAATAAACTATGAGAAGCTGATTTACAGATGAACATAAACAAATGCAAGTTTCATGTTCAAGAGATCATCTTTCTAGAACTATTGATATTCATTAAAGAATTGAAGATGAATTCATGAAAGATACAAGCAGTAGTGAAATGATTTACTCTCAATAATCTCACTCAGATTCAGTCATTCATTGACTTTTGCAACTTTTATCGATGCTTTATCAAGAACTTTTCAAAGATTATTCATTCAATAATTTGACTCACTCAAAAGAAAATCATATTTGAATGAAATGAGACTTGTCAGACTGCATTCAAACATATGAAGAAATGTATGATTGAGACTTTTATACTTCGTCACTTTGATCAAATTCATGAAACTATTTTGAAAACTAACTCATTCAACTATGTAAACGACGAAGTTTTCTTTTAATATGATGATGAAGAAGTATTACATTCAATTGCTTTTTATAGCAAGAATATGTTTTTTGCTGAATGCAATTACAAAATATATGATAAAAAACTGCTAATCATCATTCAAGCATTTAAGCATTAATGACTTGAACTGAAGTTGACTGACATTTCTATCAAAATGTTTATTAATCATTAAGCATTCATCTCATTAATGAAAGACAAAAAGCTGAGCAGATATTAAATGCATTGAGTACAAAAGCTAGCTGATTTTAACTTTAAGATAATATATCAATTTAATAAATAAAACATTAAAATTGATGCATTAACTTATCAAGCTGACTTTGTACTCAGAAATTTCAATGATGAATGCATTTATTATCAATGAATCATTATTTTGATGTTGAATTGAATGAAGATTGCTGATTTAAAGAAGAATGTCAACGAGTCAATTTATAAACAAGTTTTTGATGTGAATAAAATCAATGAGAATTGTACTTTACTTTATGAAGCAAAGATCAAAGATGAAGCATAATGCAAAGACATCAAGATGAAGAATTGTTGAGTTCAGAATGAAATTTTATACAAAGATAATCAGTTATAAGTCTCATTCAACAAGCTTTTACAAATAAATCTGATTCATAAAATGCATGATCAATTCTCAATAAATCATCTTGATATTTTTAGAATAATGAAGATCATCAAATGAAACTACTATTAATCATTCATGCAAAAAACAATAAATCAATATATTTAAAACTGCTATGTTTATCAATGATCAAAGACATCTAAAGATAAATCAAATAACTTACTTCAATCTTTATTGATATTTGAACAGCGATGACAAGACATAGCAATAAACTTCATTATCAATTTATTTGATTCATTCAACTACAACATTATTCTGATTGTCATCTGCAAATTATTAAAAGAAAGATATTATATTTCTTGCATCATTGATGATGAAGAAATCACAGTCGAAAGAATAGCGAAAATGTTGATTTAATGAATATATCAAACTTATGATTTACTCAGCTTCATTGTATTTGACAAAAATATGCAATTCATCTTTATTTTATAAAAGTTTCTTTGCAAATGACTAAACATTTCTCTTTAATTATTCATCATCTATCACTCTCAAATCAATGATCAAAGCAAATGAGTTAATCAGAACATCAAGCGTTATTTGTGTTTTTTCTGTTCATATATGCAAAATGACTGATTTAAATGATTATTCATGATTGAGTTTGTTAACAATAACATTTTGTTCTCAATCATTTTCTTGATCTTCTTTTTCATGAATAAAAGCTTTCATTCTCATATGAGTTTTGATTCTGACATCATTGAGTATGAAAGTATTTGCAAACACTTGCAAGTTGATTGAATCAAGAATATATTTAATCACATGAATAAAACATTAATCTTTGCTTGCAAAGCTTTGATCAAAACATGAGAGCAAATGATGAATTAAGCTAATAAGCATAAAAAGAAAGTTAATTATAAGATTGAATCAAAGATGTTTTTGAATAAATGAAACATCATTACAGCAAGATTCTTCGAAAAATTGAATGACAAAATGCTTAATTCTTTTCAAATAATTGATTTTATTGACTCATTTTATAAATTAAAACTATTCAAGACTATGCATATACATGATGTATTTCATTCAGAGCTTCTTTATCTTGTCATCAATGATTTTCTGTTTAATTAGAAGAATGAATCTTCAAAGTCAATAATGATAAACAATGAAAATGAATGAAAAATCAACAATATATTGAACTTTTGATGATATTAAAAATGACTTCAATATTGAGTCAAATGAAAGAACTATGACAATGATTTCAACTGATATAACGCTGATGATGATGAATTTATGAATGCTCAAAAGATGATGAATGACTTTCATATCAAATATTCAGAAAAAGCGCATTAAGAAATAACATTCATGGAAACATGAATAGTCAAGAAAAAAAGTAATGTTATGATTTTAATCTTCATTTATTCTACAATTAATCTTCATCTTGATTTTATTCTAATCAAGTTTAGCGAAAATCTGAGCTAAATGTGATGTCATTGAGTCTTTGCATTCATATGTGTAAGATGTCAATTCTTTCAAGTTTAGCATAAAGTTGAGAAATGTATATATAAAAATTGAGTTCTTTTCTGTAGTTACTGTTCTTTCTTAACATTTATTTATTAGTTAAATAATACTTATATGACTTGCTTTATGCTGATTTTTAACAGTTATGATAGAAAAACATGAAGATTATTTGATAAAAAATCATGATAGAAAGTCATAATAAAAAGTCATAATAAAATATTTATTTATTTATTTATCTTCATGTTTTAATGAGTTGAATTGAGAATTTCAAGTCAATACTTAATTTCAATTCTCTGACTTGACTTAAATACTCAGATTAAACATCTCAACTTAACTTAAATACTTAAGTTAAGAATTTTGACTTAAATTAAGTTTTAATAAGTTAAGAACTTGACTTGATCTCAATAATTCAACTTGATGTTACGAAGTGTGTTGACATTAAATAAAGTCTAGTCAATAGACTCTAGAAATTTCAATATGTGAACAAGAAACAGCGATGTTTCGAATCAAAATATGCTGAAACATTTCATCTATTTGAGCTTTAGCAAATCAACTACTTCGTCTCTTTGTTCAATCTACTATAGATACAGCTCGAAACTGTCTTCTTTCTTCTATATTCTTAGTTTTCTAGTTATAGCTATCTCTATTGATCAAACATTTTATTCAGCTACGTACTATCTCGCTGCAGTGTGATTAGATTCTAGGCACGATCTCAACACTTGATATGATCAGTTTAAAATAGATCAAATCTTAATATAAATCAATTATTTTAAAAGCATTGAACTTCATTGATTCAGAATTACAATTATGTCTTTCAAAGTTTGAAAAATATCTTGATATATGAGAATAAAAGAGCAGATAAACATGTAAATATATATTGAACTATTTAGTAGATTAAACATACAAGATGAAGAAGAAAGAAAAGAAGTGAGTGAAGAGTAAATACTTATTTACTAATGTTGAATCAATGCAAAAATTACTAATTATAAAAGTAATAGTATCATTTTTTATTTTTAACATTTTTGTCAAAAATTAGACTAAAAACTATCAATATAAAAGAATAATATTATTATTACTACTTAAGTTGATCATAATCAACTTAAGTGACTTGATAAAATCTAAATACAAAACAATACATTAAATAATGTATAAGATGAAAGATAAAAAGTGAAAGAAAAGAATGAAAGCTTGACTTTTATATACATGAATTGAGCAAAATTAAAACTAAATAATAGTTTTATGATTTAAGATTGCAAAGATTCATGCACATAACTGAAATGATTAAAACAAAATTATTAAAACTAAATTAAAATAATAATGATTGAGTTAATGATTTAATTCATTAAATTATGAAATAAATTTAATGAATTTAAAATTTTAATGATTTATAGCTAATTTTAATCATTATACAATCAACTTAAGCAAGTTAATTATAAATTGATTAAAGTAAGTTCTGATTTATGCTTTAAACTTAAGTAATAATTTGACATCATGACAGTAATTTCTCTCTTCAAGACTGAACTTTTACAAAATGATAAAAAAAAAAAAAAAATAAGAAAGAATTGAAAATAAAGATGAAGATTAAAATGAAACAAAAGTTGATGTAAATACATTTTAATATAATGATGCATAAATGAAACTAGAATAAATTTAAGTTACATTTAAATTAAATTTAAGTAAAATGTTTAAAGAGTAAAATGAGACAAAATGCATTTTAACATGAAAATGCACAGTGAAATTAAAATACATTTAAGTCACATTTGAGTCAGATTTAAACAAAAAAAAGATAAAATGCAGTTTAATATAATAATGCATAAAAAGATAAAATGCATTTTAACATAATGATGCATAATGAAACTGAAATATATTTAAGTCACATTTGAGTCAAATTTAAATAAAATGTTTAAATTAAATTTAAATTAAATTTAAGTCAAATTTGAGCTGAATTAAAATAATAAAGATTGAATTTAAAGTTCTTGACATTAATATTAAAATATTACACATAATAATGCATGTGATTCTTTGATAATAAAATTAACAAAATGATATTCATCAAGTGTTTATTCATAATTATTCAAAAGATTGAAAGACTTTCAAGTAGAAAAATGATTTTCTCAATCAACATAATATTTAAGCAAAGATCAATTATAACATTTATTATGCTTGAAGTTTAATATGCTGTTTACATATCAGAATCTTACATCATTTTTAATAATAATGAGTTTTTAAAATTTCTGACATTGATTTGAAAGAAAATCACTTGCAATATGATTCAGAAGATTAGTAATGAAACTCATTTATACATGATGCTGACTATAAATTTACTGTTTAATTACAGTAAAGTTTAAAAATTATTAAAAGTTTGAATGATATTAAAGTGCTGTATAATGATGAAGCATTATGCATTGATTGCATGTAAAGTTTTTACAATCATGCAAACTTTAATAATTTTAATATGCATGTTACAAGTAATCTGCATGCAGATGAGAAAGTCAAATAAAATGCAGAATTATAAGAGAAATTGCTTATGAAAATCATTTGATTCAATGTTTTGTTATCATGATAATAAAAACTGAGACAGAACATTCTTGTATTTGATTTGCTAAAAGTAATTGTCAGAATCGTGTCTAGATGAGTCAATCAGCGAAAGTCAGAATTGAATAGTGCTTGATCTTTAAAGATAGCTATAACTGAATATTAAGAATACAGAAAAGAGTTGATACAAAAGCTTTTATTTATGTAATGTTCAGAGACTGCGCTAGACTCGAAAGAAATGTGTTTGTGACACGAGAAGAATGTAACGTAGATGAACAAGATGTTGATGAAAGAAAAGAGTGTTGAGAAAGAAAAAGAATGTTGAGTCATATCTGAGTCATATCTGAGTCATATCTGACTAGCTCGCTGATTAGTTCTAATCATTACGCAGAGAACTCGCTAGCGTTCACTGCGAATTGATTAGAGCTTCAGCCTTGTTCAGTCTTGATACGCTCGTAACATTATCTTTCTCTTCGAAAATTCATGTTCGCATGAATGTAGTTTCTTTGCTCGCTTTTGTTGATAGTTATTTCGATATTTAGCGCGATTTGTTTGAATATAGCTTATGAAATTCGTTCAAAACTTTCTCTGAGTCATTGAATTTCTCTTTATCGACATAGTATCATTCGTCGTCTCTATCTAGATCTGTTCATTTGACTTTGTACTGTATTCGACCTCGATAGCGTCTGAAGTTCAATATATCGTCTATCTCTCAGTGTTCATCGTCTTCGATAGTGATTGATCTGAGTGATTCTGAATGCTGTTCTGATAGAGAATCTTCTGAATACGATCGCAGTAGCTTCGAGCTGAACATCGAATGCAGATGCTTCATGCTGACTGATAGACGAAGATGATAGAAGATACTCACTTTCGCAGTGATTTGATAGAGACTCAGCTGTTTGTCTTTCAAATCTTTGCAGAGTCTCGTTGTCTTGACGTTTCTGAAAGATAGTCAAACTCAGTCATCTACTTCATAGATGACGTTTCGTCTATGTTTATTGATCTGAACTTCGATGATCAGCTTCGTCTTTTTCAATTGTTGATGATCGAAGCTCAGTAGCTCTTTCATTTGAATGACAATATCATCTGCTTTTCTAGCTTCAAGTCGTTTACGAGTTGTTTCGTAGTCAGTCGTATCTGAATCGAAACTCATTCGAGAGTGAAATTCTTTATTGAAGTAAAAGAGAATCATTGAAGTGATCGAGAAGATATTGAAATTGTCGCTGAATTTCATCATAGATATTCATTTGACTCAGTCGTTCTGCATGTAATTGCAGTAGATTCTAAGTTCGCGTTTAACGTCTTGATTGACTCGTTTCGATTGATCGTCGATCTCAGAATGATAGACTGTGAATAGACTAGCTGTGATTCTCAGTCGTCTGCAAAGACTCTTTCACATAGTCGATATGAATTGAGAGTTTCTGTTTGAAACAATAGAACTGAGTAGATCATGCAGTCGATAGACGTTTCATAGCATGATTCAAACCGTTTCTTTGACTGAGATGTCATCGTCTTCTCAATGACAGAAAACATAGTGACGTTCTTTGATGAGACGACATATGATTGTGCAAATGACGTTATAGTCTTCTGATAGAAGTAGCTCAGTAATGAAGTTCATAGCTATATCTT
>JAABUS010005723.1_pt1 | contig 15944 bp, 12 predicted proteins | sample 5560161 | NCBI WGS metagenome assembly JAABUS01 (sample SAMN10711885, study PRJNA513376) | rock metagenome | isolation source: Antarctica rocks | place: Antarctica: Victoria Land, Trio Nunatak nord | collected 2016-01-04
GAAAGAATAGAGTTAAATAGAATTTTAAAGAAAAGACAAATTTGTTAATAAACAAAATTCAATTAATCTTTAATTTTTAAAAAAAGATATTTCGAAATATATTAGCATACAAGACTATTAAGAAACTAGCAAATAAAAAAAATCTAATAAATTTCTTTTAAGACTACTTAATTAATAATAAAAATTTGAATATAATTTAAGATAACAAATACAAGATCGAAAATAAAGATAATAATAATAATAACTTAAAGTGCATAATTAAGAAACTTATTAAATTAAAAAATAAAGTTTCGAAACAACAATACAAATTAATAATAAAAATTAATACTATATATTTAAATATACAATATAAGATATTAAAGAATTTGCTTAATAATTAGAAAATTCTCGATCTAAAAAATAACAAATCTCTAATCAAAATTAATTGCTAAAAAAAAGCAATATATATCTAAAACAAAAAAAGAATTCTTTATTATATCTAATTGTATCTAGTTAAGAAAACAAATTATAACAAACAATATATATAATTTAATAAAATTTTTAAGTTTATAATTTCGAATTATAATTTAAATCTCTATTATGCAAAATTAATATTTTTGTATATTAAAGTTAAAAGAATTCGAGAAAAAGTAGAAAAACAAATTAAAAACTTAAGAAACAAAAATAAACAATTTTGAATTTTTTTAAAAACAAACAAAGAATAAAAAATCTTAACAATATTTTGTAATTAATTAATCTATTAATAGTTTAAAAATATAACAAATTAAAAGACAATAAAATACTTAAATCTAAAACAAAAAAAATTTGAAACAAAATTTAAAAATATTTTTAAAATTGTAATAGTGTTACGAGCTTACTAAAGCTATATTAGTGATTTAGGTTCTACGTCTTTAAGCGAATCTACTATTATGTTTGACATATTCGACGAACGAACAACTTAAGCATAATGTTTAACATATTTGACGAACAAATATTGCGAACAATTATGTTCGCTATGTTCGACAAACAAACAAGACAAACAATTAGTATTTTCTTAGTATATAAAAACTAAAATACGACTTTCTTATAAATTGTATTTAACTTATTATAGATTTTTACTTATTGTTACTTTGATTTATCGAATCTCTCTTAAGATTTATTAAACATAGAAATTGTCTATAGTTGCAATCTTTGTTATTAAGTAATTGCTTACATTGCTTAAAGACGTCTATAAATCTCTTTAACAACACAATTTACTTTAATACTTTCGCAAGAAGTACTAGCGTAACACTTTAAACACTCTAAAAATGTTTGTATTAAATCAACGCGCCTTTATCTTAAATACTAGCTTATTAACATTACGTCGATTATTGATTATAAAAGACAACAAAATTAAAATTAATAAACTCGATATTTATTATAAAGATTGTATCGACTTAAAGAACTAGCTTATGCAAGTAAATATCTATTTTATCTTCTATTTTGTTCTAGCAAACCAAAAGACGATTTTTGTATTAACATTTTTTAGAGAAAGAGTCTAACATTAACTTAAGTCAAACTTACGAAAATATTTGAAAAACAATAGCGAAAACTCTCGTGCAATGTTTACAAACTTCAATAACTTCAAAAAAGAGCTTCGAAGAATGTTTAAAACATTTAACAAAAAACAAATTATAAAAAGAGTAATTTAACATTTAATTTAACGAATCTTTGTAGCAAATTACGCAACTAGATTCTAAAAGTATGTCAATTTAATCAAATAAAATAATGTCGCACTTATAACAATGTTTCGACGAGATTTTAAAAACAATCTAAAAGACGAAATTATGCGTAACAAAAGAATTCTTAACAATATATTTAATTTTATTGAAGTAGTTATCGATTTCGATAACAAGCTATATAAGAGAGCTATAAAAAAAAATACGATTAATTTCGAGAAAGAACAAGAATCTTCTTTGAATTAACAATTAGATATTAGCAAAGAGAATTTCGTTCTAATTAGAAGTACAATAATTTAAACTATTATAAATCTATATTTATAAAACTAAATTTTACTTAATAACGTAAAAAAAAAAACTTTAAAGAAAAGCAAAATAACAAATTCTAGAAAACGTGCTATTTATGTAACAAATTGAGCCACTTCGCAAGAGATTGTTAATTATAAAATTTGATAAATCGTTAACAAATTAATGCTATGTTAAGAGAGATACTTAATAGCTAAAACAATATTAGGAAGCAAATCGACACAAGGACGAACACTCCCAAAACTAGATCGAACGACAACTACTATCTAATAGAAAACCTAAATTAGTTACAAAAAGTCCTAGATAAAACATTATTAAACTAGGCACTCGTATCTACGCAAGAAGTTAATCAAATACTTAATAAAATTATAAAAACAAAACGATCAAAAACGATATATCTTTATTTAGTAATAAACTTAAACGACGAATACGACTAAAAGAACTTTCACGAATGTCTAAATAACATCACGAATTACTTTGACGCTTTAGCTAGCTTATCAAGAGACAAAAAAATAAAATAAATTGTAAATAAATACGAGGAAGCGCTAGGAAGCGACGCCATTATAGAAAGAGAAATTCTTGATAAAATCGAACAACAACTAAGCAATGTAAGTTTATCTTAAAAAAGAATAAAGAAAGTAAAGAAATATGCGATGCTTAGTTAAATAAAATGCTATAACGACTTATGTTAAATTTATCTAGAAGACAAAGAAGAAATCAATTGATTTTCTAGAAAATTAAAGTTATTAATCTAGCATAAGAAGAAAGCTCAACGCAAATAGATGTTCGAGACAGAAGTTACAACACAAGAACAAAAAAAAGTTCAATTTTTTTAATAAAGAGCATACTAGAGAAATGCAATATGTTAGTCCAACAATAGCAACTAAACTTAATAGCATACGCACGATATTTTATTATATCAATTAAGATAAATAATTGTTGACTTATTGCAATAGTCGATTCTAGTGCAACAAGTAATTTTATAATCAAAGCTTTTGTTAAAAGAGAAGAGTACTTTATTCAAAAAAAGTTTAACGCATACAATCTAGTAATTGTAGATAAAAACTTATTATTTAATAAAAATAAAAGAGTAAATAAAGAAACAAAGTTACTATTGATAGCTATTTAGCAACATCACGAGAAACTAATCTTTAATATAGTGAAAATAATTACTTATAATATTGTTCTAGAAATGTTTTGATTAAAACAACACAATCTAGAAGTTGACTAAAATATACAAATACTTAGATTTGCGCAATATGATTACGTAATTCACATCTAATCTACGCATTAACAACAATCAATAATAGATAAAAAATTAAATTGAAAATCGATCGCAAGTAGCAAGCTTGCATTCTTGCAAAAGAACAATTTAACAAAGTTCGACTCAATAAGCATTAACAAAGATTAGCTAAATTATAAGATTAAAATAAGTAAAAAAAATTACGAATCTTTTAAAAATCTTGAACTATTTAATATAGCAAAGAAATCGCTAAAGTACGTATTACGAATATATAATAGTTGAGAGCATTTATTTCAAGAAGAGAAAACGACAAAGATTCTTTCTAAATATTAATTGTGAAATTACGAAATCAAACTTGAATTAGACAAGCAATTTACGTTTGAACTTATATATGTTTTATTCAAAAAGAAGCTCGAAGTACTTCGCAAATATCTAGCAAAAAACGAAAAAAAAAATTTATTAAAAAATTCTAATTATAAACAAAATATCTAATTCTTTTTGTATTAAAGAAGAATAAAATTCTTCGTCTATATATTAATTATTAAAAGCTAAATAATATTACAATTAAGAATTGATACTTACTACTTAATATTAGCGAACTTTAAGATTAACTATTTAAAGCGAAGTACTTTATTAAACTAAATTTACAAAAAGCGTACAACTAAATTAAAATAAAAGTAGAAAAAGAGTAAAAAATAACTTTTTGCACACGATATAAATTATACAAATACACGATAATGTTGTTTGAACTTACAAACGTCTCGACAACGTATTAAAAAATAATCAATAATATACTACGACAATATTTAAATCAATTTGTTATAATATATTTGAACAACATTATAATTTATTTACAAATTTTGAAAAAATATGTTAGCTATGTTTTCAAAGTATTAAAATGTTTAAATATAAAAAACTTACATTTTAAGTCAAAGAAATGCGAATTTTATCAAAAAAAAGTTGATTTTCTTAGATTTGTTGTTGAACAACATAAAGTACGCATAAATCTCGAGAAGCTACAAGCAATTAAAGAATGAAAATTATCGACAAATATTAAGAAAGTACAATTCTTTCTAGATTTTATAAACTACAACAAGAAGTTTATAAAAGACTACTTAGCAAACATAATATTATTAACGAATTTCACGAAAAAGAATACGTTATAATTATAAAAACTCGCAAAAAAAAAATTATCTTAAAATCTTAAATTAAAATGCTTGAAAAAATCAATACTAAAAATGTACGATTTGCGATTGTTAAACAAGATTAAAATCGACATATTAAATCTAGTTATTGATATATACTTTAATCAAAGATATAAAGATATATAACACCTAATAATATATCTTTCGAAAAAACTCTTGTTAGTTAAACAAAACTATAATGTTTACGATAAGAAATTACTCGCTATAGTAGTCTCCTTAAAATTATGAAAAGTATACATCGAAAAATTATTAAAATTTACGATTCTTATAAATTACAAGAATCTTGTGCACTTTATTATTATAAAGTAGTTAAATAGAAGGCAAATGCGATAATTAAAAAGACTCGAATAGTACAAGTTTAAAATATAGTATATCTTAGACAAAAATAATAACAAAGTAGACGCACTTAGTAGAAGAAGTAATTATATAGAAACAAAAAAATCGTTTAATTATAGCGTACTTAAGATCAACAAAAACAAATTATTATTAGCAAACAAATACAAGCTAAATACTATACTACGAATACTTCGAAATAATACAAAAGAATTTTTAATAAAGAAAGAGAAACTCTAGATATTTATCGACAAAATTGACGAATATATAAAAGAGCATTATAACGAACTACTACAAAAGCACTTAAAAGTAACAAAAATTCTTTAGCTTTTACACTAGTATTGTTAGTTTTTATAGATAAGACAAGTTGTCGAAGCATACATTAAACAATGCTTTAGCTATTAGCAAAACAAATATAATACGTATGCGAGTTATAACGAAATTTAATATTAAAAATTATTTAAATTGTTATAAAATAAAGTTACGATAAACTTTATTATTAAGTTGCTAAAATCGACGAATCTAGCAATTGAAGACAAATATAATTCGATACTAGTAATAATTAATAAGCTTATTAAGTACTCACATATTATCGCATGCAAAAAAAAGTTTATCGTAGAACAATTAAGATACATTATATTGAATCGACTTATACAATATTATAATATATTTAAGAGATTAATTAGTAATAGAGACAAGCTCTTTACGTCTAACTATTGAAAGACGTTTCTCCCAATATTAGATACAAAACTTCGAATGTCTATTGTTTATCACTTAATTACAAATAATTAAATAGAAAGAACAAACTAGAGTTTTGAGCAATATTTGAGGTATTACATTAACAATACTTATAGCAATTGAGTATCACTTTTATCTATGACACAATTAACACTTAATGCAAAGGTTTCGAATATTATTAAAATAACTTTATTTTTCGCCAACTATAACAAGGAACTCAATCTCTTTGAGCAAAAGCGTACGCATTTGTTTGCGCAATTAGCTATCGAAAGAGTAACGACACTAAAAAAGATACACAACAATATCTCGAAAATGCAAAAGAAGTTAATCAAGTATTAAAATAAAAAACAAAAAATAGTATCTTAACTAAAAGAGAGAAATAAAATATATCTTTTTACAAAAAATCTAAGAACAAGAAAGCTAAGCAAGAAATTAAATTATATTAAAGTTAAATCGTTTTTTGTTAAAAAGACTAAAAGATTAATCAATTACAAACTCGACTTACTTAAGAATGCCAAAATATTTCTAGTATTTTATATCTTATTGTTAAAATTAGCAAACTTAATTACGTCTTTATAGAACACATTTTATTTTCATTCGCAAAAAGAGAATTAGTTCGAGATCGAAGAAATTTTACGACAAGAAAATTAAAAGTATTTTATCAAATAAAAAGAATACTTTATCTTAGAGAACACGTAAAAATCAAAAAAGAATCTTAATTGTTATTAAAATCTTCTAAAGGAGTTTTATTAAAGCAAGATATAAAAATAGCATTCTAATTTTAATTAATCGAAAGTTAAAATTGTTTAGACAACATATTAAATAGCAACTCGAAAGTCTTTGTAACGAACTTAACAAAGTATACTTTATTTATCTTTAGATTGTTAATATTCTTTTATTTCGTTACAATTATTTTTTTCTTCTTATTCTTTAGAAAATTTAGTTGTTTTTTTAGTCGACTTAGCTTTGTACGTGCATCGCGCACTTCTTTCTTTAAGCGTATTCGTTCTTTATAAATTTGTTTAATCGATACAAAAGAAATTGCCAAATTATAGTTACGATTAAATCGCACATACTTCACACACTTTTTAGAATTATCACTCACACAATAGATCTTACTAGACATCGTATAATTACGACAAGAACGCATCGCTAAAAATACTAAATCTAGAGCGTTAAAAAAATCTTTCTTTCAACAAAAAGAATTTTTGATATTAATTTTTCTAGAAGACATAATAAAAAGATATTAGATTTTAAGACGAAAACTTTGAAAAAAAGAGATAATGTTACAAGCTTATTAAAGTTGTACTAGTAATTTAGGTTCTACGCCTTTGGGCGAATTTGCTATTATATTCGACATGCTTGACGAACAAACAATTTGAGCATAATGTTTAACATGTTTAACAAACAAACATTGCGAACAATTATATTTGCTATGTTTGACAAACGAACAAAGAAGCAATTAGTATTTTCTTAGTATATAAAAACTAGAATACAACTTTCTTATAAATTATGTTTAACTTATTATAGATTTTTACTTATTGTTACTCTAGTTTATCGAATCTCTTCTAAGATTTATTAAACATAAAAATTGTCTATAGTTGCAATTCTTGTTACTAAGTAATTGCTTGCATTGTCTAAAGACGTCTATAAATCTCTTTAACAACACAATTTATCTTAATACCTTTGTAGGAAGTACTAGCGTAACAAATAGTTAATTAAATTTAATTTAAAAAAATACAAAAAGTCTAATATTGTAGTAACAAAAAATTTGTTGTTAAATATATTATAACAATAGAACAAATTCGAGTTTTAAAAACAAAAAACAAAGTACTTCGAGAAATAAATAAACAGTATAAAAAGCAAATTAATATTTTATTTAATTTAGTCTTTAATACTCGAATTAATACTTAATATAATATTAATCTTATAAAAAAAAAAATTAATATTTTTGATAGTCTAAATTTTAATATAATAAATAACAATTTTACAATAATAGTTAATTTAAATCTAGAAATCTTAACTACAATAAAAAATTCAAAAGTCGAAATTAATATTTTATCGAAAATATTAATCTCTACAATTAAGTTTCTTGTTATTGCTAAAAATAATTTTAATACTTATATTAATAATATAGATTTAAAGATTTCTATTACAATAAATAGTTACAAAACTTTTATAACTTTAATAATAGATTTTTTCGCAATACAAGTTTTGTTTTTTATTTAATTTTTTTTTAAACTTTTTCGATTTAATATAAACTAAACAATATTAAACTTTTAATGTATCTTTTATTTTTAGACAAAATATTTTTCGAAGCAAAATTAAATAATATAAATTTAAAAAAATTAGCTAAAATTAATTAATCTATTTTAAACAATATAGAGAATTTATAAGTTAATCTATTTTACAATAGAAAGTCTTGCAATAGAAATATTATATTAATAGAATTTTAAAATTAAATTCTCTTTTTTAGTAATTTTAATATTTTTTTAGTATTTTTTTCAATATTATTTGCGATATTTTTCAAATACTTTTTGAACTTAACGCAACAACTTATAATAGAAAATATAAGTTTAAGAAAGATTTTTTGCTATAAAGACGTTAACTTAAATTTGTTTTGCAAATATCTCTTTTTAGTACTAATTCTAGTACTCTTCAAATTCGACGTAATATCTTATAGTAAAAAGCGCAAACATAGAAGAATATTTCGCAACAAAGATTTTCGAAACATCGAATTTTTTAAAAGAGAAATAGATATAGAATCTAATTAGATTTAGCGTGTTTCTAAAGATTTTTAAGTCTTTTTATCCTAATATTGTACTTAGCATTCTTGATTATACACCCCAATAAAACTGCTTCTGCTATTATTCTTGCCTGACCCTACAGCGTGCAAACAAATTGTAAATAAATAACGTGCTTATCGATAGCCTCGTATCATTATTTCTCCGAGTCTTCCCTCGCTAACTGCTTTAGGGTTTTCCTCGAACTCTCATTTCGGGTTCCCAGCAGAAGCGATGGGGAAGAGATCGCCCAATACTAAATCGCTACAAAGGTCTTCTTGCCTGCAATTCAATACTTCCATAACCATCCCGTCACTAAAATGGACCACCAGAAGCAATGGGTCGACGGAATCACGTATTGCCCTTAGCAGCGCCTTCTCTGTTTGATCGCTCTCTTGGAGCTGAAATTCCTCGCACTTTTTGCGACAGCAAGTGGTTCAGCGCGTTTCTCAAATATAGCGTTCATAAATGCTATTTGGTGTAATGTCTGCGGACATAGCTGCCTCACAAATGTCATTTGTGGGATTGGTTCGAAGCTCGAATTGAAGCTTTGAAAGATACATTTTAGGTCTGCCGGCCGTTTTGAGAGACGAACGAGATAGCACAGAACATTTGGTGGTATGTTGGTGATGCTTTCCGAGAGACGTCACGGGGTCAGAGGGACGGTACATCAGAATTCATGGCGTCCATCAAGTGGCTTAATGTATGTAGAAACCTCTCTGATTGCGTTGGTGACAAGGGCAACGCGTGATTACGTCGGCCCATTGGTTATTATAGTCGTATTTGGCGGCGGGATGGTTATGGGAGTCTTTTGTTGTATTTCCTATCTGTCGATTGCAGAGAGGAAGAGAAGAAGAGAAGAGACATCTTGCACTACTTTAATTGCTCCAGGGCACACTCTATCTTCATTGATTCGAGAGAAGAAGAGCTTCTTTCATCCACCCGCAAAATCCAGGCACAACTTCTGCAACTCGAAATTGCGACCCGACCGCGACTGGGGTCTCTTTTCCTGCCATTCGTGAACTTGCAGATGCTCTTGTGAGCCGCATAGTTGTGCAATCGCATCCCACCATTTCCCAGCCATACCCACTCAAAACAAGAGCGAGTGGTAAATCGATAGCTGAAATACCATCACAAGCCCTGAGTAGGTTTCGGAGTCAGCATTCCTCCTGTCAGTCAATACATTGGGCAAAGGTACATGCTTTGGGAGCGCATGCTGCTGAGACATGTTTCAAGCATCTTGGAACGCTCAGAGAGGGCAAGAGATGCTCAGGATTCTACTTACATATCATCCATACGGTAGACAACGGTAGTGCCCTGGTGGAATGCACGACGAGAGGGAGAGATCCCCCTATAACTGCGAACAGAGTTTTCTCCAGACTGTATGGAGTTCCGTACAAGACTGACCAGACCATGCTCAGTAACTGCGAGAATAGTAAAAGGATGGCAAGTAGAGTTAGGAGCCATTCTTGCGCAACCAAGATCATGAGGACATCTGACAAAGGGGGTTCCGTGAAGACGTTGTCTGATCGAGTTTTGTCTGGGATTGGAGCATAGCCGTCGGAGCTCTTTCGAAGGAGTAAATCAACCATAGTGGATTGATTGATAACTTCCTCCCAGTGAGGATCTTCGATAAGATAAGCGTCGGATAGATAGACCGAAGGCATGTGGCTGAGAATTGATGGAGTACTTCTGATGGGTTTCGAGTGTGGACGGGTTGGGAGCTTCATATTGAGAGTCTGACGAACGGATCGGAAAGTGGGAAGGAGCAAGGTTCTGGACTTGAAGGGAAAGAGCTTTTTGAGCGGTAGATCGGAAAGTGACGGAGTCTCAAGACTGAGCGATTTCGATTCTTTCTCAATGGAAGTTACCTAAATGTTCCTGAGTCCGGAAGCTTGGCGAGATTTAGGTGAGCAAATAAGGTGGAACTTTTTCATCTTGGGACATCGAAAGTATGTCCTTGCCAAGCTAGGAAATGGCAGTCTGGTCGCGGTGAAACGCTGAGCTGGATCGCATTCTGGCGTGAGGGTCTCGGCTTGGGAGGGTGCGATGGAGGAGGTCTCTGTGGAGGAGGCTTAGGGTGTACTCTGGGGGTTAGAGGCGCTCGGTGTTCTGGACAGCAAGAAATTGCAAAGACTCGAGGCTATGTCATGATTGTGAACAGAGCCATGGAATTGAATTAGACATAGAGCGTAAAAGTCAAGCAGTGCTTACGAAAAGAGAGAGGATAAGACGCAAATTGAAAGGGCACATGACTATTATCAGTAATAGCGACTTGTCTGAATTGCACAACTCGTAGCGAACCCAAATTTTTTGCTACGCAGCTTGAGTTCCGCAGGGAGAATTGAATCACTTGAGAGAAATAAGTGGTCATCTGACAAGCTGAAGGAGAAAAATGGGGTTGGGCGGGTTGGAGCCAGATCTCACCATTAGGCACAACCAATGCTTGTCTTCAGAACTCACAAATGCCCCCTTTCATAGATATCTCGTCGTTTATTGTACAGAGATAATAAATATTTCGACAAGCTGTTCCATGGAGACTACCTCCAGCTTTTGATCCTTACGCCAACGCTTCATGCATTGCTCAAGCTAACTCGTATGCTCTCACGTCTGATCATTAGAAACCTCCAAACCCGTTAACGTTCATCTCGCGTGGAGTTTCTTCTTCCTGCCCATTGGGCATAGGGAGTATGTCCTCGCCCATTTTGCCGAAGCCTTGAGTTCGAGATTTTGCATGCCGCGCTGAATCCACGACGCCGAATTTGCCACCTAATTCTCGTGCATCCTTGACGCTGCTACTAAGAATTCCCAGTAACGAGACTAGTGAAACATCGTTCTTCTCTGCTAGCTGTTCGTGCTCGAATGATCCTTGGTCGGACGGTGTGAGGAGGGGCAGGCGGTTTACAAGAGCTTGGATGGAGCGGAGAATAGAGTGGTTGATCTCCGTATGCCCTTCCGGTAGCGGTGTAATTGCTGGGTCAATTGGATTTACGGTGGTGAGATATGACGGTGGAAGGTTTTGGAGGTAGGTCTTCAGAAGCTGGATCCGAGCGTGCAGCATCTTGATTGCGTTGGCACGAGCGGTGAGGGACATGATGACTGTCCAAGACCTTGCATCAGTGGCACTCCAGTTGCGTGGAACACGGTCAACTTACGTTCATCGTCTTCCGCCGACAATACAGAAGAGTCTTCAACTGCCTTGCTTTCCGCTTTTCCAAGCTTCTTAGGATCCAGGGTACCGACTGAGGCCTGAGACGCCTGACCCTTTCCAACATCCTTAACGGTACCTTCAATGGCTGTTGCATTTCCTGCCCCTCGCGCAATGTAGTCCACTCCGATCATTTCAGCCTCGCCAGTCTCAACTGAGTATGGTACTTCTCGGAATTTGAGCTCCAATTGTGCCTCCTGGCCTTCGATTTCCATCTTGTCCCCTTCCCCATTGGTTTCATGAGCTGCCGCTTTACCGCCTTCCTGACTGCTCTCGTACACGCTCTCATATACAGCCAAAGGCAACTTCCCACCTACACGAGCTCCCTCGAGCACTGTCGAAGGATGGAAAGCCAATAACAGGGCGGTCTCATTGTAATCGTGCAGTATCTGCTCATGCATGGCCAGGTGTTCTCTCTTTGGACCCGAAACAGGCGCTGTGGTGAACCATCCTACTACTTCCAGAGCCGGAGCCTTGTGAACATCGCGGTACTGCTGTACTCGATCCTTGAACCATTCATCGTGCAGTATCAGAGTGCCGTCGTCTCTTGATATAATCTGACACTCAGTAGCAAATTCCAGGGTAATGTCCCGCCCATGCTGTTGACCGAATAACGCCCCGACCACAGGTAATTCTTGACGGCGGAGAGAGCGTCGCGCAATAAGGTCTGAGATGGTAAGAAGCACGAGAGGATGTAGATGGGCTTGAAGGCCGGAATCTGAGGTTTTAGCAGACACAAGGGAGTTTTTGCTTTCGGACGCCATTGTGAGCGACTGTGACTGCAAGTGTATCTTCACGAGAGCATCTTATGACGATCTCTTGATCACAAATTTTGAGTGAAGAGTCGGAATGCTGTATGAGTCGGAAGACATTGTTGAACCACCCAAGTGTTGTTCATGTACATCATTGATAGTCCATCGAAGGAGCGGGCAAACGTCGGCAATTCTATTGGGCTGGCTAGCCCTCATACAGCCCTGGAGACGTCCTACCTTATACCCCGTCCTCTCCCGATGGAAGGAGGTCTCAGCCGGAAGCATTGGTCAGAGTATATAATAGTCCTGTGTACATCACAATCCCTCAAATCCTTGGGATGGCTCTAAGTACTACGCTGTCTCGGCTTGACGGTTCTAGTAGGAGCATTGCTGAGAGGTCTACAATGCATGGGCTGGAGCCTGAAATCCAAGATCATGTCTTATATCTAACGACCAGCGCATCTCTTTGATAGTCACTGCAAGCGATGACCAACATGAATACCCCGCTTAAGATCGAAATTGAAGTCCCAGTGGTATGAGGTTCACTTGGCTACAGTCTTAGGTACATCAGATGCAGGATGTTTCGCAGGCCGCGCCCATGACAGGTAGCCTGGCGTTACCTGGCGGTCCCTAAGTGGCATCAGGGATTTCATATACACTTCTTTTTTTCAATGGAGAAATAATATTAGTGAGAAGCCTGATAGCTTGCTATGGATTTATACCCACCGAGCACGGCTAAGGAATCTAACTTCTTCAGTACCAAGAACAATGAGTGCATGAATAGATGCTGGATGTTTTCATGTGGAAGCAAAAAGCTCACGAGGATCTTGCCCTAGAGGTAATAGAGGTTCATATGATTGAGAATGAATCGGACAGTAACTAGGGCCCCCCAAGACCGGGCCAAGCCGCAACAAGGCTTCTGTACGAGGGTGACCGGTAGCATTATTCAAGGGGATAGGAGAGGCTGGATCAGTAGAAATATCACATCGCAGCTTCCTCTTGAGGACTTGCCAAACTCCAGCCCTATGCTTGTTCCCCTCGGCAGACTTCCCACAGATATGCTCCCAGGAAGCGCCTAAAGAACCAGATAGATCAAGGATTACCAACGCCAGCGCCACGCTCGTTCGATTCATGCTCATCATCCATATCATCACCTGTGCTGGCACTTGTAGGTGCTAAGGAACCGTTCTCTCGTTGCTCTCTTGAGGTAGATTCGATCCACCGTACTATGTCAGCGATAGCTTTTGACGTTCTGCCGTTTCCGTGTTGTGGCATCACTGGTCTTTCAGTTCATCGCCATTCCGTCGATGCATCTTTTCAGATTGAAAAGTGATTGAATGGTCGCTTCAGCCAGCCATCGGGATAAGTCCCCTGCCCAGCGCATGAGATGCGTTACAGACAGTCTTCTTTAGCGCTGGGAAGTGGCGACACTGCCGCCAACCCCACTGACACCGCCCCATCGTCCTTGAGCGAGCCTCTTCCTCATCTGTGCTACTATGTCTTGCCACGCAGGATCAGCCCCATTTGCCATCGAGTGTCTCTCCAGTCTTTGATACAGTGCCTGCAACGCATCGTATTTGATCTCCGCCACACTGTTCGCTGATCCCTCGGCATCCCCTTTGCCGCCAATGCCCAAATCAGTAGATTTTTGACCAGGTAATAGTAGCCACGGGATTACTGTCTCGAGGGCTGGGCTTGATAGAATTGCTAGATGGCCAGTAGGCGGCAAAGACTGAGTCCCACAGACTTTGGTTAGATCTTCATCGCTACGTACGAGGAACATCGATTCGGTGAAGGGGGCTGATGGTGCGACTTTCTCCATAGGCTCCCAATCTGCATTGATTACAGAGAGTACCAGGCGGGCGGCTGCCACGGCGGTATCCGTAAGCGCAAGTGTTTCAGCAGATTTGATGACATGGGCCCAGAATTTTGGATGTTGTTCCATGTATAGGAAGTAAAGAGCTCTGGCTGCGGACTTGGAGCTGGGATGGGGGTGAATACCACTGAAGAATGTAGCTAAAGCGTCAAAGGCCACCGAATTGGGTGGCTGAATGGGGATTTGAGACACTAAAGAAGGAGATGTGAAGTCTCGAAGCAAGTGCACTATAGGCGGTACACATACGAGGACGGCCAGCTCGCTCGATGGAGGCGAGTTGACATAGTTACCTGGTCCGATTTTGTCCAGAACTTGGGAGATGTATCTCAGGATTGACTTCAGCAGCTCCCAACCGGGATCTAGGGCATGTTCTGCGAATGAGGATAGATAGATCTCTAGGTACTTGGCCGATGAAGAACGAAGATGACGAGCATCCCATGGATCTAAACCCGCCGGGTTTGTGAAATATCCAATAGTCCGCGAATGAAGACCCTTTTCCAGCAAATATTCGAGAGCTGGAGATGAGATGCTTACGGAACTTGTAGAGATACCGTTGAGATGCTCGCTCTCCGCGCTCAGCCGGAGCCATTGCGTAAAGAAATGGATCAACGTCATATGCATCAAGACATCCCTCTCGTAATCGACCATCGCAAGAGCTGCGAAGTCTGTTAGGCTCTGCACGCCGTACTGCTTCTCAAACTCTGGACACGACGAGTGCCTTATTCTCTGGTTGTCAATTATCGGCAATAAAGCCAGCAGTCTGCCCTGCGCGACCGTCTTATCATTCCTGTTCGGTTGTCCATCCTGACCCAGCGTTTCCAGGCTGCATAATGAAAAGATCGAGCCATAAATGTCTTTGTCACCTAGAAACCTGCGCCACATGAGCACATTATGTTCTGGACCGGCGAGAAACCGTTCGAGGAGCAACTGGGCTTTCTCATGCACAGCGACTTCAGGTGTGCAAAGCCACATTCGGACCAGCGCTTGCACCACCTCTGACATGCTAGCAACGATATCAACATCGCTGCTGTGGGTTGTCGCCTTTCCGAGTAGATCCAACGTAACCAGGTTGACAGGTATCGACTGAGCGGAAAGCCCAGTCAGAAAATCTACCTTCGGCTCGATGCTCATTACCTTATTGAAGTCAAACGTCTTCGGCGCGATCAGTGCAGTGATCAGCATACATGCTGGGGTAGGGTCTTGTTGCAATGTTGGAAGTAACATTGATAGCTGATTCAGTAGCACAATTCGCCATTTGTCGCTTACATTCCCTATGGCATGTAAGCAATTGGAACGGTGACGACCCAAGGACTTTTTTTGACTGACCGCGGAGAGCTTTCAGAGAGATGCGATCGTCTAAATCAGGGGGTAATGTCTTATGTGGATCCGTACAGACTTCTTCCAGGTGCTTGTGCAGCTCACGAAGGTGAGCCTCTAATTTCAGGTTGTCCATGGCTTCTGGTTATGGAGTTCTGACTGATGTATTGATCAAAAGAGCTGAGCTGCAGTCTTAGCAATATGCCGCCTCCGTGAACGTCGATTTCGAAGTTAGTTTGTCGAAAATTCACAGCAAAACTTCAGCCCTACGAGGCCCCACCCCAAAGTTCTCGGGATTTAGTGCATGCTAACTCCGAGTCAAACCCAGTATCTTGTCAAAGTCATTCCCATCTCAATCCTTCTTGGCAAGTACCAAACTTCTTCATTATCATCACTCACAAAGGCATGCCACCCCAAAGATCCTTCTCCTTATCCCCCCACACCCCCCAAATCTAGGACCCCCCCTCCGCCCACCCCCCACAAACC
>JAABUS010005724.1_pt1 | contig 15944 bp, 20 predicted proteins | sample 5560161 | NCBI WGS metagenome assembly JAABUS01 (sample SAMN10711885, study PRJNA513376) | rock metagenome | isolation source: Antarctica rocks | place: Antarctica: Victoria Land, Trio Nunatak nord | collected 2016-01-04
GTCAAGATCCATGCGTATCTGTTTGCATGATCAGGATGAGCATGTCGTACAGATGACTGCCTAGGATAGCGATGTTTGCAGTGATGGCCAGTCTTGTAAATTCTTTCGCAAGGACAGCAATAAGTTTTGTTGCATGTAACCTTGCTGCACAATCATTGTGAAAGACCTGACAACGTGAGTGTTTGTGGAAAGCAGAGCAGCACACGGTTGCCGAAGCAGCTCAAAACTGGATATTGTACATAAATGCCACTAAAAAACTGCAGTGTCTCGAATATCACATGCAAGTCAACTACTACAGTAATAGCAACAGCACCCTAATATGGACACACCCTATCAGCCCTTGCAACATGCTGGCCACCAGCGAGAAGGCCAACAGCAGTACAAGCCAACAGCGAACTTATAAGAGAGAGAGAGAGAAGCGTTTTACATCAGGAGACAAAAGTGTGGACTGTAAATATGCCTTCTTCACAGACGAAGGGGGGCAAGGAAAAGACTAAAGGTACTCAGGAATTTTACTAATTTGGTCCCTGCAATGCCACCTTGCCTATTTTGACTCGACATTTCTAGTTTCTCTTCGACCCGCTCCAGCTTTGACTTTCTCCAATTGAGGGCGCAGCTTGCAAGGACACCCAAGACATGTGGCCAATTGGGTCGAGTTGGTCAAATGTCGACAGAGACGCCTTGCAGCCGTACAAACACTAAGCTGCAGGACATATGACGTTCCGTGCCTGGCGGTAGACAGGACTCATATTCGGACTCAGAATTTCCCGACAAACTTTCTCAGGATGTTCGTATGAGTCTTTGTTCCAAGACAAGTGCGTGTGCACAAGACTACCTGAGTAATCAAGATGCAGCCGATTTCTCCTCGTATTGCTGAACCCCTGCTAGGTCATGCTAGATACAGAAAGGTACGCCTGCAGAGTCCGGCAACGTTGCTAGCGAACAAGCTTGAGCTAGGGCAAGTTAGAAATTGAGAATGGCTTCACAGATACGAGACCTGAATCGTGGAACCTTCGGCTTTGTTCAGCTGGCTTTGGACACACAGACTGGGACTCAAGTAGCCATCAAATTCATCGAGCGAGGGGGAAAAGTGAGCTGTCTTCTTAGGGAACTCCCAGCATCTTTCAAGGGCAAATTTTGTTCCGGTTTTCAGTCTTATAGAACACTTGTGCTGGGCTGCAGATCTCCAAGTATGTAGAACGAGAGATCCTGAATCACAAGCGCTTGAACCAGCCACATATCATAGAGCTCCGGGAGGTATGCATGTCAACGCACACACAGCTTCTCTTTGCTCTGACCAGGGCAAGTGTCAGAACAACGATTCTGCTGCAGGTCTTTTTGACAGAGGAATACATGGCTATTGCTATGGAGTATGCAGCAGGAGGTGACATGTTTCAGCTAGTAGTCCGGCAAAGGGGTCTCCCAGAAGCAGATGCTCGCTGGTACTTCCAGCAGCTCATCATTGCCATAGACTACTGCCATAGAATGGTGCGCTTGCTTTGTGATGCATCCTTGCTTCAGTCACAAGTGCAAGTGATCTTCCCTGTTACTCACCACCCAAGTAGGCATCAGAACGCATGTCATCTCTTTTTGTGGTACCAATCAAAGCTAAACTTTTTACCACACAAGTCAGTAGCATGCACCAAGCTGACTGCTTGCTAAATTCACTGTGATGACTTGTGCACTGTTTGGTTTGACAATGGCATGTCCTTCTTCTTACTAGACAAACCAATTTTTGGAAGTGCATTGTACATGATAGACCAGGTGCAACATGTCCAGACAGATTTCCTGCTATGCAGGGTGTTGCAAACAGGGACATTAAGCTGGAGAACACACTGCTGGACAGTACAACCAGACCGCTCATCAAGATCTGCGACTTTGGCTACTCAAAGGCAAGCCCCTTCGCATTCAAGACAGTGCCTCTTGCAGCAGTTGTGCCTAGCTTATGCCCTCACACAGTCAAATGATGTTGTGCATGACACCTATGTTTACAGTCATAAGTTGTGTACAAGTGTGTGCCTGCTTTGGTTGCGGTCTGTAGCTTTCCTCCAGGCTTCTGCACATGCCACCAAGCTACATGTTACCAATGTTGGTACCATGACACTCTCTGTTCCACCCACATGTCCCCTCTTTGGAGTAGGCTTTACTTGGTGTTTGTATCATACTGATGCTCATCTTGACATTCCTGACACACTGTGTGCCATGCTTGCTGCAGCATGAGAAGCTCCAGTCAGCTCCTGGCTCTCGAGTTGGCACCCCTGCCTATCTAGCCCCAGAGGTCATCTTGACCACCAAGGGCAAGACTTACGATGGCAAGGTGGCACCATCCACCTTCAAATGCCTTTAAACACACTCACTCATACACAGTACATGTGCACTTGATCTACCTGCCTGCTTTCACGCAGCGCTCCTACACAATTACCAAAATTTCTACAATGAGGGCAATGGCCCTTCCATCAACTATCCCCAGGGCACCAAGTTATCACCTCAGGCCTTGCATACACATGCAATTATCTTCACCCTGCATGCAGGTTATCATAGCTGACATTTTCTCATGCATGCATGCATCTCAACTGATGTATGACACCACGGCTTTGGCCAAGACCTTTGTCTGCAATTTCTTTGGTAACACACTGTTACAAACAATTTTTTGCCATTGCAATGAGCCCTCATGCGTGCGCTGACAGCCAGGTGACTTTCATGAGTGCTGGTTTGTGTGGGTTGCAGATCGCTGATGTCTGGTCATGTGGGGTGATGTTGTACATCATGCTGGCGGCTGCCTACCCCTTTGGCAGGCCAGAGGATGAAAACCTGAAGCCATCTCGCAAGATGCATGTTATGCTGCAAGTAAGCCTCTCCCTTGGCTGTGTTTGCCCGCTTCCTGCCATATGTGAATCATGTCTCTCAAATGATCTGCCCTTGCACCCAGCATCTGACTCCTGCAATCGTGCTCACACTTGTCAACTTGTGATGCCTATGCGCTCACACGCAGCGTGCTGCATCCCAGCGCTGCAATGCTGTGTAGCAAGTGAGCTGTGATTAGCTGGAACGCGAGGGGACATGCACAGCTCACTTGTTCAAAAGTGAGCTGTGCATGGTGACACAGCTGCCTGCATCCCCATACTCGATCTTCAGCTTGTATACATCCCCAGGCTGCAGTTTGCCAAGAAGAGCTGGCCTTGCAACATAGCTTGCTCTGTCTGTTTGAATACACGCATCTTTCAGAGTCTCCCCACATGACCTCATTTATCCTATCCAACAAACCGACAAAGACTGCTTGATGCACGCTGTGCCGCTATGTCATCCTGCATGCAATTGTATCACCCACATGTCATGATGGACCCACTGCTGCGCCTCTGTAGCATGACCAGTGCATGATCAGCACCTTGCCAGCATGTCAGTGCATCATCACCTGCACGTCAAGTGGGTGCCTGAGCAGCCTGGTCAAATATTTGGTTTCTCATTAAAACAACGCCGAAAAGCGTAGTCTTTCCTTTTCTTTTCTTTTTCATCAAGTGGGTGTTCATATGCGGTGCAGCGCATACTCAATGTGGAATACGGCTTCCCTCCCAACATTCGGGTCTCAGATGACTGCAAAGATCTGATGAAGCGAATCCTGGTGGCGGATCCTTCCAAACGCCTCAGCATACCCCAGATCATGGAGCACCCCTGGTCAGTCAGCACCCCCCCAAACCCCACCAACAGATGCACAGCTTTTTGTGCCTTGGCGTCACCTGATAGCCATGCCTACAGTGCATGCAAAGTGAACAAAGCCCCACACCTTGTGTCATCAGTGTCTGTACACTTGTAGTCACACTGCACTTGCCAATGGACAGTCTGTCACTGGTGACTACACCCTGGGTGGCCTGTGCTGATGTCTGTTCTACACATTGGGATGTGGGCATACTTGCTTGGCTGCGGCGCAGGTTCACAACAGACCTGCCAGCAGGAGTGACAGAAATGAATCAGAGGCTTGTAGAGGAGGCTGAAGCTGGCGATCTTCCCTTGGGCTCTCAGGTCTGAAAGCTCACATGCCGGCAGCGTGAAGCCCTAAATCCCAGACAGTCAAAACGTGTCTGTTTGGGGCATCAAGTGGCCAGTCTGGTTGCGTGGTTGCTTTTCGTGGGTGTCCTTGCTGAAGCACTCATGGGCATTTGCAGGCTTGCCAACTGTTTGTCACGCACATGCTGAATATAAATTCCTTTTTGATGACGCGCAATGCGCATCAGGCTCTGGTCCACCTGCTTCAAGATTGCAACAACAACTTGTGCTTGGCTGGACACATGAAGTAGACCATGACATACTGAAAGAGACCTGTGTGGTTTGCAGAGTATGGCTGAGACAATGCGTATTGTACGTCACGCCATGAAGGCCAACACCAGGCAGCTGCTCAAATTTGACAGTGATGACTTCATTGATGATGCAATTTATATGGATCAGCAGGAACAGGAGCAGCAGAAGTTGTCAGGCAGGATCATCCTCTGATGCAACCCATGAGTGATGAATCCTCAAATGAATGCAACATGGTCCAAAATGTACACTCTTTTGATTTTTGCTTTTGCGCCTTCAGTCAGCAGGGTGGTGTGAGGCTGGGTTTTGCTTTTGCAACTAATTGCTTTTGTGCCTAGTCAAGTGAGTAGGCTCTGCAATAGAATGTGGTGTCTGTGACAGGGAGTAGGTCATACTGTGCACTTGCACTTTCTGCATCTGGCATTGGGTTTCTTTTTTTGCACTCCCACCATCTGATCCTGCTTGTTTAGCATGCATGTATACATGTTTATCAAGACGGCATCCTGCCCGTTGTTGGCTTTTGCCCAATGTGGAATTGCATGTTTACATGAAGGAAGAACGCTATACGTACACATACACACTGCTTGCCAGATGATTTTGTTTAAAACTGTTGTTGTTATGTGTTACATTATTAAAAAAGAGCAAAGAACAGCAACGCCACGAGCTTGGATCCGTGCGGGTGAACGCGGATCACGTGCAAGGAGCACCAGAGCTTGCATCCGGTGCATTGGCCCCTAGTCTTGGATGAGACACAAGCTTCACCAATAAAGGCACTCTCTGCAAGCGTATCAGCTTGCGCCTGGGGAAACAAGGCATCATTCAAGCATTCGGGCAGGAAATACTGAGACGCGCATCCACAGCTGCTAATGGTGTCTATGCAACGGCCCCGGACATGCCGGGTGCAGTGCAGGGTCTTGCTTCAAGCCTGTGCTTGCATCTTCCTTTGGCAAGGTGCGTCGGATCAGAATTGGCATGCATAGTTATTTATAAACGCCAGTGTGCCGTCAACAGCCGCCAAAAAGTGTATGGCCGGTGTGTCACTGGCGAGGCAAGCCTCGGCAGCCTTGACCAGCTCTTCGTATGTGCAGTCGCCTCCTCACCGACGGTGGCACAGTGGCCTGGAGATGAATCGCAGGTCTGACTGCGCAGACTAAAACACTGAAGACTGCACCTTTGCCGTCAGAAGTGCTGGACACGCAAATGCAATTTGGAAGTTCACTGATGTATTGTCAGGATAGTCTTCACGGTCTTCAACCAGATGCTCTGCTATTTTTAGAGCATCAATGGTGCCATGCAGACACAGCCAGCATGCCACCATATGCCGCCAACCACTATTGACCCTTGATGACTCTTAACCCTGTGCCAAGCTGTACTCTTTGTGTTTGCTAGGTTTGTGATAGCAACAAGCAGAGTGGCGCAGAGTGTTCGGGTCACCTCATTGTCCCACCTCCCATCTGCATCTGCAGTGATGTTCCTGTGCAAGGCACCACGGCCCACACCTGCGCAGAGGAATACAACGATGGCAACTGCGGCCAAGGCTTTGCCACGAGCCCCATTCTAGCCATTCCTGAGGGTACGTGCGTCTGTATACAGTACCACATGGCTCTGATCTGGCAACGCACTCATCTCAGCAGTTGTCAAGACCATGAAGGGACACGATAACACAGCTGAAATGCTGGCATGCGCACGATGGCATTTCGTGTTCTCAATAGGCTGCTTGTCTGCTTGTCTTTCAGGCCAACAATTGAATTCTTGTTTCAAGTCGCTGCTGTGTTACATGCAAAGCTGCAGCGTATGTATGGCATGCATGGCAGCAATTGATGACTAGACCACAGCTGCAGTGACTGCTGCTCAAAATGATGGCCATTGTTGCTACTCACTGCAATAGCTAGCTAGGGTTGTAGGGCCTATACCCTAAAATCTGTACCCTATAGGGTTGCAGGGCAAGCTGCATATGGGTCACACATCAGATCTGCATCTCTACAATGTTGCTCTCAAAATTCAGCAGAAAAACTCAAAAGTCAACAGCGGTGTTGTGTAGGGGCAACTGCTGCGTGATCTCACACAACTGCTTTCTCCAGGCAAACTATGAGCAGCAAGGTTCACAGCATATCGTGCAACAGCATTGTCTGTTGGCAGTGTATAGCCATGACAGACAAAGCCTGCCTGGATGACTATTCAATGACTGGTCGTGTATGACTGGGCGCCAACTGTCAGAACAACATCTGTCCACGCTGTTCTGGAAACCAAGTGCACACTGATGTATCAGCTTTTCGTTGTTTGTATCCCTTCACATTGTTTTGTTGTACTTGGCAAAAACATAATCAAAAATGTAGAAGGGGTGATGCAGGATACTGTCAGCTGACATGTGGCCGGTGCAACTGTGCTGAGTCAGTGACACAAGTGCTGCAGAAGCTTCAGGCCAACACCTTCCTCCAGGCTGCCACCATGACCGGCATGAAGGCCCAGTTCGACTTGCCTGGCTTCACAGCAACAGTTTTGGCGCCCTCAGATGCTGCCTTTGCCACCTTCCTCCAGGGTACAGTCATCCCTGCCTGGCTGAATCATTGCTGCGTCATCCCTACATTATTGCTAAATCACTGCTGAGTCATTGCTGAAGCATTGCTGACACATCCATTGCTGTGAGATAGACACTACAGTATCCACACAAAGGTTTGTATTGCCTTGTTCATGCATGACACAGTTGCATGCAATGCCTGTGTGCAGGTGCTCCATTGAGCAGCATGACAAATGATGCACTGCTGGCACTGCTGGAGCTGCATGTGCTACCCCCAGTGGCAGGCCTGCTGACCCCCTGGACCACCCCCTTTTTGGCCACTAGCCCCACCCTGCCCACCTGGCTGGGAGGGGGCAACAGCCTGACAACTGGCAAGGCTGCCAATGGGTAAGTGCCTAGACTTGAAGAACCACGTATGAGGCTCTAGTGACTGTGAGACTCATAGGCATATCATGCATTTTGCCTGGCTCCTGTTACGCTTGAGAGTTTTTGTTCACTTGGTCGACGGCTTGACGCTGCCTGCTTGGTCACCTGTGCTTGCTCAAGCTGCAGCATGAATGCTGTGAGCTTCACAGCTGATGGTTATGTCGTTGCATCGGCCAAGTATGAGCCTCTGCTCGAGTGCTGACCTGTCTATGTTGTATCTCATGTCTCAACAAATTTGCACACTTCACCATTGGCTTGAACCTCACCTGTGCATTGAAGTCAATGGGCCAGCCTGCTTGGTAGGGCCTGCTGTCAGGCATGCAACAAGGGGCTTGTGCACGTCAAAATAGAATGCTCCATCTTGATGATGTGCATTGCAGGCCTGCCAATTTCAGTGTCAGCAGCAGCGCAGGATCAGCTGCCAACATCATTGTTGCCGACATGGAGGCCGCCAGGGTGAGCTCTTCATCATGCCACACTGTTGCTTTCACCCTTGCTGCCTAAGGCGCCTAAGGCCGCCTAAGGAGCAGCTCTGCACTGCACAAGGCTTGCTCTGCACTGCACATTGGCAAATTTGCAGCTTCGCATGTCTTTGTTTGACTGTACCACACTTGAGTGAAGCTTCTCAGTGGTGCAAAGTTTTGATGGTGAGGGACTGTGTGCACATTGTCTCCCGCTTTCAGTCTGTTGTGCTGCCATGTCATGATGTGGCTGTGTGCAATGCTGTGCAGTCATATGTGGACATACTGGATGCTGTGCTATCTGTCCCAGTTAACACTGCTCCAGTGCCTTTACCAGCTGCTGGGTCAGGTCCAAATGGGGCAGTTGGCATTGCAACATTCAATATGACAGCATCATCCATCATGACTCCAGCAGCGATGGCTGTGCAGACTGCTGGATGATCCACTACACAGCCCAAAACTTGTGTCAAAGGCAGATTTTGCAGTAGTGGCCATGCAGATGGCTGATTGTTGTGCTGTACAGCTTGCAAGCATGATGGAAGCGTTTAGAGGTGGACTGCAATTCCAGAGCAAGTTGTGAAGCACTTCTGATTGGACGTAACAGTGCAGGAAATTAGCTAGTTTTGTGCCTTTTATGTCTGCTCTGCTCACGCTAGCAATGTGCGGTATTTATCCGCTCTGCTACATCGACGTCAAGGACTTGATCAATCTGCCAGCACGTTGGAACAGACAATTTTGTGAAATGTAAATGCTTTGATGTGGCTTGTTGCAGTGACGACTAGTACTGCACTGCGCAAAATGATGCACATCTGGCCACACCTATGTTGTGCTGTTGTTGGGTGCTGCATAACATCAAACCCAACTTGCCAGTACTTCAGTTGCCAACAATGGCTGTGCATGAATTGATTTTGTTCCTGTGGACAGGAAAGCAGGCAGTCGAACAGGCCGTGCAGGGGTCCATTGGTCTGTAAAGCACAAAGCTGTGAGAACAGTAAGTTGCTGCAGCTGGGAAACTGGAATGTAACATCAAGACATAGCAAGTGTCTGTGACAAGTTAACACCATTGGTCAAAAGCCTTCATGAAGCTATCACATCTGGATTGCCGCTTCATGAAGCTTCATGAAGTAAACACAGCTTTGTCAGCTTCAGCTGGATCAGCAGGTTCACTAACAGCATCATCAGCTTCACCAGCAGCTTCACCAGCAGTTTCACCATCCTCATCTGAGTCAAGCTCATCATGACTGTCGACATCCTGTGAGGTGACTATTTGCCCAGAGGCAGCTTCATTGAACTTGTAAATGCCCTTGGGGACGTCAATGAAGGCCACACAGATGTCCAGCTCATCTCCTGGCTTAGCTGGACGATTGATGCGCATCACAGTCTCCAAACCCAGCTCTGGCATCAAGATGCGAGCCAAACCAGACTCCTGCAACAAAAAATACTCGATATGAGCTAACAGAACCCCCTTGATAATAAGTAAGTCACAGGCGCTCCAGCTGATCATGCTTGCCAAGTACCTACTAGGTGTGCCTGCACCCAAGTCTTGTGAGCCAACATGCACTGACATGAGACACCAAACCCCCTTGACTTGAGCATAACAGCTCTGTACAGTACAGAAATGTCACTGTGCTTATGGAATTTTTTCCCTGAATGGCCAGGATAGGTCTACTTGAAAGACGCCTGGGGACAGGCAAATATGCTTCCACACTGGGGAAATACCTTCAAACAGCTGCTATCAAGCTACAAGACAGAGTACCAGCATGACCACAACCATGCAACGGGCAGTGCCAAAGTCATGATAAGGTCACAATGCACAGTACTAGTGTCACAACAAGCAGAGGGGAACAGTGACACAATGAGGTGAGTGTACTTACAGTGCGCATCCACATCAGCAGCATGGCCTTCCAGCTGCGCTCTGGGTTCTTCTGTGACTCAGCTTTGAAGTAGTGAGCCAGCCAGTAGTTGGTGACCTCACGCTCCAGCGCACCAGCTTCCTGAGCCATGCCGTTGCTCATATCCACCAGCTCACCCAAATGGAATGCGGTGAAAGGTGCTGACTCCCCTCTTAGGAAAGCCTGCACATACATTCAGCAGTCGCGTGGCGCTTCAAGCAGCTAAATTGAGAGTATAGTCACCCATGCGAATGATGTTGGATGCCTCAGGCATGAGCAAGTATCAGATCTGTGCCCAAGCCATGCACAGGCAACAGCACAGCATAGCAATAAAAACGCAAAATGCACACAAGCTCTTTGAGTGATCAACACCTGGAGCAAGCCAAAGAACTTATACCCCAAGCCATGCAGAGACAACAGCATAGTGACAGCAGGCACACAAGCCTTGTGAGCATTCACCTTGAGCTGAAAATGGGCTAGCATGTCGCTATATCGCCGGATGGGAGAGGTGAACTGCACATAGCCTTGGAGGCCCAGGCCAGCATGAGCGGTGGGGCCACTGGTGGTGATGTTGCCCCGCACCATCTTGCTTCGCAGCAGCACATGTCTGCAGGGCCCACTGGGCAGGGCTTCTAGCTCCTTCTCTGTGGGCAGGCTGGGCGTGACCTGCCCTCTGTAGGGCAGGGCTAGCCCATTCTCATAGCCTGCAGGATTGCAACATGATGAGGTTACAGCAGCTGGCGTGCAGTGTTTGTGTTTGTGATTGTTTCCTGAGGCTTGTTGTTTTATTATATCCGGTACTGAAATTCCGGGGCGGAAATTCTGGGGCTCCAATTCCGGGGCTGAAATACCTTGAACTACACCACACCAAAGCATCAAATGCAGTGATGCACTCAATGCCAATGACAGAAACCCAATGCAGGGTAGACCTATTGCAATGTCCTGGTTAACCAGGAAACTTCACTGCAGACACCAGATGCTGAGAGGCTTGACCATCAACATAGCAAATTTGACACCTCTAACAAGGGACCTTTGACCCATCAGATTTGAATTCTGCGCTGGACAGCAATGACAGACAGCCAGTGCAAGCTTTACCTATGTGCGCAATGGCCTGACCGGCCAGAATCATCATCTCAGACACGAGGCGCTGGGAGGGTTGGTTGCCCGTTGCAGAGCCGGAGGCATGCACCTGCACAATGCTGGCAGGGCTGTGGGGCTGCACCACCCTCACCTTGGCCTCTGGCATCTGAAAGCCCATTGCTCCCTGCTCTTCCCGCCATCTCTCCCTTGCCTCTGCAGCCTGCATTTTCATCTTTCTTCGTTTTGTGCCTTACAGATTTGGGGTGTGGAGCCAGCTGTGACTCATCAAACATCCTGGCGTGAAAGCACAGGTGTGGCTGCCCACACGCTACTTGTTTAAGCGACATGCACCACGCGTAGTGTAACACAAGAAGCTGGTGGTGGTCTGGGACAATGCTATAAGGTGGTGGATGCAGAGCCAACTGGACTGCAGACTTGACAGCTGCAGGTTTCAAAGCAGCAGGGCGCAGCACATGGGGCAGTGCACTCATTGTCAGTGACTCACAGGGTGAGTAACAGGATGAAGATCTGGCACGCTCCCACTCAACAGCCCATGACCTCACGCTGTGTAAGGCTTCCACACAGCATGATGCAGCATGATGCAGCAACAACTTCATGCTGCATGCAGCTAGATTTCCAGGGTTCAGTGCACACATGTCAGCTGAGTTATAGGCATGCTGCTGTCCAGAATATATCAACCTCATTCGCTATATTGCGACTTTCCCCTCAAAACAGGCCGACAGCCTCCTGCAGTTGTCGTGGAGCAATCACATGTGTTCACCTGATGCAGTGCCCAAAGCATGGGTTCCTGCTCTGGCATGGTCGCATCCAATAACTCATCCACCTCATGGTAGGTCAGTTTCCTGGTAGGGTGGACTGTTGAGGCCACCATGCCACACTCGGCCAGTGAGCCATCTGATTTGAGCAGCATGTGCACACTCAGGGCTGCGGTAGGCTGCCCCAGGTGCAAACTGAATAGCCCGTCTGCTAGGTCTCGGGGGAACATGGGTATGTTGCCTGCACCATACCAGACATGCAAACTCAGCTTTGGTTCAACAGGTGGAAAGAACAGTAGGGCTGGGTAAAAGGCAGGAAGTGCAGCAGACACAAAGGGGTCAGGGTCCATGGCAGAGTTCAGGGCCAGTAGCACACACTCCAAGGAAGCAGGGCCATAGCAGGGGCAGGGGCAGGGCAGGGGCAGGGGCAGGGGCAGGGCCAGGGACAGGGCCAGGGCCCAGGGCAAGGGCAGGGCAAGATCAACAGACTCAGGGTGGTCACTACTATCACGTTGACCTGAGTTTTGGCTTCATGACGTGCCCACATGTCCATCAGAGCCCCCCTGTGTTCCTCATGTGGTGGGACACACAACACACCAATAATCAACACGTACAACAATTAATGCACACAATAATCAAAGGCAAAGAAAAGGGGGGGCGGGGGTCACCTGTGGGGAGGTACATGGTTTTGGCTCGATGGCGAGCCTCAACATCCAAAGAGTCTCCCGGCATGACCCATCTGGTGGGGTCAGCAATGTGCACCCACAGCTTATGCCGCCCATCTGGCAGAACCTCCACCGCCAATCCATCATCAATGTCCCGAGTACTGGCATCATCAATGGTGAGAACCTCATGATGAGTCAGGTCTTGGCGAATGCTGGCATCTGGGTCTGTGGGTGGATCTGTGAGTAGCTGCGCAGCCCGCTCCTGCATGACACAGCACGACATACTCAGCTGCTACATGTGTGTATGTGCATCAACCTGTTGCACCATTTGAGCAGATGCAGTGTAGCCATTGGGCAGTGCAGTGCAGCAACAAAGATGTGGGTAGCTGTGCATTTCTTTCCTGCATGACAACACATGCCATCTTGAGCTGAAGAGCATACACCTGAACGCTGCTGTTGCTGCAAAAGAGCTTCAGCGGTGGTGAATGACACACTGATCCTGCATACTATGTGCCCAGCAATGGCAAACTCCCCTCTCAAGGCTGACAGCAGAAGGGCCTGCCTGTCATTAGAACAGCTGAAAAAGCAGAATCCCCTTTTCAAGCCATGAAGCAGAAGGGTCTGCCTATCATCAAAACAGTTCAAAAGGCAAAATCCCCCTTTCCAGCCATGAAGCCGAAGGGCCTGCCTCTCATTGAGACAGTTTAAAAGGCAAAACAGCCCTTGCAGGCAGATGGGCACCTGAACAGGTGATGGGAAGGTCTCTGTGCGTTGGGCCTTGATGAGGCCCAGCTGCTCATGGGGCCGCCACCAGCCAGCGCTCTGTAGCATCTCCACTGCAGCAGATGGGTTGGGCTGCTTCCCACAAGCCTGCAGCAACACAGCAAGCCTGAGAACACTCAGCCGTATGCACAAGCCTGAAGCAACACAGCAAGTCCAGGAGCATACAGCTGCATGCACAAGCCTGCAGCAACACAGCATGTCTGGGAACATTAAGCTGCATGCACAAGCCTGCAGCAACACCGCAAGCCTGAGAACATTCAGATGCATGCACAAGCCTGAAGCAACACAGCAAGCCTGAGAACATGCAGCTGCACGCACAAGCCTGAGACTGCACCCCGACTCTGAAATCGCATAGCTGCATGCAACAAGTTGAAAAGGGACAGCACCACGCATAAGTCTAGCAACACAGGATCATTCGGTGTTGATAATGCTGCCAGCATAACTCTATTTTCTGAAGTGCTGCATTGCTGCAAGATAACGTCGGCTCTTGCAGCTGAGGCAGATGAGTGAGACCCTTTTTCCACCAGCCTTTCCCACGCATCAGACAGGGTTCTTTCCAGAATGCAGGATGCCAGTCTAATGCAACATCACATAGCTGTTCTCCACATGTGGAATGATCAACAAGTCCAACTTGCATGGGTGTGCTGAATGGAGACCTCCCATACATGTATGGGATGCATACTTGCATGGCATACTGCCATGATTCACAGCAACCCCAATGCTGCAACCATCTGACATTGATGATACACAGATTTTGGACCCAAGCAGCATGACAGACAGAAGCAGGCTCACCTGCATCATCTGAATAGCTAAGGTGCTGTCAGCAGTATCAGCCCTGCTCAAGGCAAAAGCCTGCAGGGCCGATAGGCAGTGTGACTGACTGCTGTCAGTCCACTCTTGCATGCTTGGCTTTTGATCGTGAGGAAGCTTATGGCACCTATACATCTCCTGGACAAACTCCTGCACTTCTGCTGCAGCCTGCAACAATCATAGAGTACTCATGTCGTTGGGTGTGCTGATTGCCACATCAATGTGAACGCTGATGCATGCAGCGTGAATGGACGCACAGTGATTCTGTTATCACTTGATTCCGAACTTACATCCTGTCTGCCATTCAGAAGGTGTAGCTACAGTTGTACTTGGTACACCTTCTTTTATACCAGTCTTGATTAGCATGGTCTGCAATATGAGTGCCTGTTGCCTCATCGTCTGTTGACAGCCAGACAAGAAACAAACTAGTAACGCTGCGTAATGAAACCAGACAAATTTTTGCCGGGCTATGCAGCTCACTTGCATCAGTGCTTTGCCCTGCACGCAGGTGGACCTCCTTGGCATGTCATCAGCACTCTTGAAACTAGCAGGGTACATGCAGAAGGTCATAGCAGTGTGCACGCTATCAGGAGTTACCTTCTCATCAGCAATACGCTTTGCCTTGAGGGAGTGGACCTCCTTGGCATAACATCAGCACTCTAAAAACTAGCAGGGTACATGCAGTAGCTCGTAGTAGTGTGCATGCTGTCAACTCACACATTATGAGGCCTGTGTGCCTTGACAGCATGTAAGTTGAGCATCACCTTTTCATCAGCGATACGCTTTGCCTTGAGGGAGTGGACCTCCTTGGCAGAGCGCGCCTGGAATCTGGGAGGGCTGCGGCCAGCCTGCTTAAAAAAGATGCGCTCCTGGCTGAGCAGGCGGTGGGAAGCATAGCAAGAGGGGGGCTCTTCATTGCCAAACAGCAGAGAGGCCATTTCTGTCACGCTGTATAGCTCATCATCTTCATGCACCATCTGCGTGGACACATGCAAGATTTGATAGGAAGCTGACAAGACTGTGACTGTCATTAAAACTCTCTGTCTTTGTACATGTTGCTGTTGATTGTGAGGCGTGGACATGGTTGCGCCTGGCGCCAACAGCACATAGAGCATCAATATGTATTGTCCATGCATACTGCACTGTTATGGTAGACTTTAGCTTGAAATGCAGTCATAAGTGGTCACTGCAACACTATGGGCTCATGTGGTGGTTGTGGTTAGGTCCAGGGAGGCTTATGTGTGTATTGCCTGTTGTGTGCCCATCTGTGTTGTGGAGATGTGCATCAGTCTCGGTCATGCAGAGAATGACTGTGCTGCGTTGTGAACTTACTAGTCATTACGGTGCAGTGAAAAGCAAAACACGGCTTGCAGCCGGTTTGGTGCACACATGCTGAATGAGAAATAGCATTGTGTCTGCGTTGATGCTCACTGAGCACAACTGGCAGATGAACAACTGCCTACAGGCTGGCAAGGTCAGAACAGTGTGACTGTATTTCATACAGAACCTAGCACATGTGCAGCACGGTGAAGCATGCCACTGCACATTGCGAGCTGGCAGATGTGCTGACCTCCCATGCATCTGCCAGCAGTGCCACATCAGCATCTTTGAGTGCCTGGCCATGTATTTGGTGCAAGTCGCTTTCCTTGTAGCTTTCACCAGGAAGGATGTATACCATCTGCTGCGGACGTAGACTGTATGTCTGCCCCCTGCACCACGAGTCCAAGTGACTGGCAGTGAGCAGCAGATGGTTGTGCAACTGCTAGATGAGCTGAAATTCAGACTTCCAGGAAGCATAGTAAAGGAGGGCTTCGTGAAGACTCGCCTAACATCTGTTGCAAACCAGTTTGCCTTGCCATTAGGTCGCTGTAGCAGGGCCAAGTCCTGCCTGGTGTCAGTCTTGAACTCCACAATACATCCAGCTTGGAGACTAGTATCTGCAGCTGCAGCAGCTGCAGCATATGCCCGGACATCCCGTGGACTGCACATGAAACGTTGCCAGATTAGAACTGCTGTTCCTGAGAGGTCATACAAATTTAAACTGCTGTTCCTGTGAGATCGTACAAACCAACAACACCTTCGTACCGTTGAGTGAAGACAGCTGATCCCCCAAAACATTGAGAAGTGTGGGTCAAGCTTTCCCGCCCTGAAGTACTGCAAGGCGAGATCGTCGGCGGAACTGCAGGCCGGGCAGGATCTGCTTCTGCGTATTGTGAGCAGATAGCTCCGTTGCTCCTGCTGGC
>JAABUS010005725.1_pt1 | contig 15940 bp, 14 predicted proteins | sample 5560161 | NCBI WGS metagenome assembly JAABUS01 (sample SAMN10711885, study PRJNA513376) | rock metagenome | isolation source: Antarctica rocks | place: Antarctica: Victoria Land, Trio Nunatak nord | collected 2016-01-04
AGTCGGCCGCGCGACACGGGCGCAGCGCTTCCTGGTGGCCCTACCCAAGACCTACGTCGCCGTCGCGCGGCTGGGTGCGGTGTCGAGCACGGGCGATCCCGAGGGGGAGATCACCCGAACCGGGAGGGTGCCCCCGGAGCGCCTCGCGCTTCCGACCGGCGAGCTGCGCCAGCGACCTCCCGCCTACAGCGCGGTGAAGGTCGACGGTGAGCGGGCCTACCGGCGGGCGCGCAGGGGAGAGGATGTGGAGGTCGCCGAGCGCACGGTGGTGGTGCACCGCTTCGAGGCGCTCTGGCGCACCGAGGATCGCGCGGGCTTCGAGATCGAGTGCTCGGCCGGGACCTACGTGCGCTCGCTCATGACCGACCTCGGCGACGCCTACTGCGAGGAGTTGCGCAGGACGCGCATCGGCGCGTTCACCGTCGAAGACGCGCTGCCGCCGCCGGAGCGGGTCGCTCTGGCGCCCGAGCCGGCCGTGGTCGCGCCCCAGCCGCCCGATCCCTTGCGCGGAGGTCCCGCTTTGCCCGAGGGGACCCTTGCCGACAGGATCGTTCCCCTCGGCGACGCGCTCGGCTTCCTCCCCGAGCACCGCCTCTCCGGCGACGGCGCGCGCGCGGCCGCCCACGGCAGGCCGGTGCCGGGCGAGGCAGTAGGCGTGGTGCGGTTGGTCGACGAGGAGGGCCTGGTGGCGCTGGCCGAGCCGCGGGACGATGGGCTGCTCAAGCCCATCGTAGGGTTCCGGGGGTGAAGGTCACCCGGCTCGAAGACGTGGTGAGGCGGCCCCGGCGAGTCGCCGTAGGCGAGTTTGACGGCGTCCATCTCGGCCACCGCGAAGTGATCCGCGGCTCGGACACGGTGCTCACCTTCGAACCCCACCCGCTCGCCGTCATCAGGCCCGAGGCGACCCCGAAGCTCCTCACCACACTGGAAGTCAAGGCCGATCTCGTCGCAGCGCTCGGCGTCGAGGAGCTGGTCGTCGTCGGATTCGACCGCGCCTTCGCGAACCGCAGCGCCGAGGACTTCGTGGAGAGCGTGCTCATAGGGTCGCTCGACGCCCGCGATGTGTCGGTGGGGGAGAACTTCCGCTTCGGTCACGGCGCGCGGGGCGACGCAGCGATGCTCGGGGCTCGAGCCGAGTTCGCCACCAGAGTGGTCGCACTCGTCGAGGTAGAGGGCGAGATCGTGTCCTCGAGCCATATCCGCGGGCTCGTCGCCGCGGGCGACGTCGCCGCTGCGCAGCGCTTCCTCGGTGCGCCGTTCCAGATGCGCGGCGAGGTCGTCTCGGGCGACCGCCGCGGGCGGGAGCTCGGATATCCGACGGCGAACCTGGTTCCCGACAACGCCTACGCGACTCCCGGCCACGGCGTCTACGCGTGCCTGGCGGACGAGCGGGCGGCCGCGGTGAGCGTCGGTGTGCGTCCCACCTTCGACACCGGCCGCGGCCTGCTCGTCGAGGCCTACCTGCTCGACTTCGAGGGCGACCTCTACGGCCGCGAGCTCTCCCTCGAGTTCCACGAGCGACTCCGCGGCGAGCGGCGCTTCGACTCGGTCGAGGCGCTGGTCGAGCAGATGGCCAGCGACGTGGAGAGGACCCGCGAGGTCGTGGGCTCCAGTTCGTTGTAGGGCGAGCACCCTTTGCTACCGTTGCGCGCCGCATGACGATCACCCAAGAGCAGAAGCGCGATCTCGCGGTCAAGTTCGGCGAGGGCGAGGCCGACACCGGCAAGACCGAGGTCCAGGTGGCCATCTTCACCCACCGCATCAACGCGCTGACCGATCATCTGCGCACGCACACCAAGGACCATCACTCCCGGCGGGGCCTGCTCATGCTAGTCGGCAAGCGCCGGCGGCTGCTCGACTACCTCCGGCGCCGCGATCTCGACCGCTACCGGGCGCTGATCGCCGAGCTCGGCCTTCGCCGTTGATCGCGCCCGGCGAGCCGGTCCCGGAGTTCACCCTCCGCGACGAGCGCGGCCAGCCCTTCACGCAGGACGACATCGCCGGCGAGACGACGGTGTTCGTCTTCTTCCCGAACGCATTCAGCCCGGTCTGCAACGACCAGTTCAACGTCTACCAGGAGGTCCTGGACGAGTTCGCCGCCCAGGGGGCGAAGCTCTATGGCGTCTCGTGCGACCAGTCCTGGTCGCTTCGCGTCTTCCGCGAGCAGCTCGGCGTCGACATCCCGATGCTGTCGGACTTCGAGCCCAAAGGGGCGATGAGCAAGGCCTTCGGCGCGTATTTCGAGCCGGCCGGGTTTTCCAACCGGGCGCTGGTGATCGTCGACCCCGACGGCATGGTCAAGTGGAGCTACGAGGCGCCGTCGCCCGGCGACCTGCCGGGGGCCAACCTGATCTTCGACGGACTCGCCGCGTGAGTACCTGAGCGAGCTTCGCAGCGCCCCGCCGCCGCCGATCGGGGACGACGACCATGTGCGCGGACCGTCCGGCGGCTCGGTGATCGTCGAATATGCCGACTTCGAGTGCCACTACTGCGCCCTGGCGCGGCGGCGGCTCGACGACACGGGCCTGCGCCTGGCCTTCCGCCACTTTCCCGTCAAGTCGAAGCATCCGCGTGCCTGGGCCGCCGCGTGCGCTGCGGAGGCCGCGGCTCTGCAGGGGCGCTTCTGGGAGATGCACGACGCGCTCTACGCCGACCGCGGCCGGCTCGAGGACCCGCACCTCTGGCAGCGCGCCCGCGACCTCGGCCTCGACGTGGCGCGCTTCGACGCCGACCGCCGCTCGGAGGCCGTGGCCGCACGGATAACGCGCGACTTCCGCGGTGGCCTGCGCGCCGGTGTGGTGACCACGCCCACGCTCGTCGTCGACGGGCAGCTGCATCCGGGCCTTCCCGAGCGCGGACTGCTCTCCCGCCTCGCGCGGTAGGCGGGGGTGGGGATTTCGATCGCTATCCTCACCCGGTCATCAATAGAGACTGAAGATCGCTCGCCACCGAAGGGCGGGCAAGGAAAGGAACATATGCCTGATGTAACCCGGGTCTCCGTCGAGATCTCCGGTACCGAGATCTCCTTCGAGACCGGCAAGCTGGCCAAGCAGGCCTCCGGCGCCGTCGTCGTCCGTGCGGGCGACACGATGGTCCTCTCGACCGCCACCGCCGGAAACCTTCGCGACGTCGACTTCCTCCCGCTCACGGTGGACGTCGAGGAGCGCATGTACGCCGCGGGCAAGATCCCCGGCTCGTTCTTCAAGCGCGAGGGCCGCGCGGGCGAGAAGGGCACGCTCACCGCCCGCATGATCGACCGTCCGCTGCGCCCGCTCTTCCCCAAGGGATGGCGCTACGAGACCCAGCTGGTCTCGCTCCCCATGTCGGTGGACCACGTCCACCCCTACGACATCCTCGCGATGAACGGCGCCAGCGCCGCGCTGATGGTGTCCAACATCCCGTTCCCGACTCCGGTCGGCGCGGTGCGGATCGGCAAGGTCGAGGGCAACTTCGTCATCAACCCGAGCGAGGACGACCTCGCGGAGGGCAACTCGGACCTCGACCTCATCGTCGCGGGAACCGAGGAGGCGATCCTCATGGTCGAGGCGGGGGCCAACGAGATTCCCGAGGCAGAAATCCTCGACGCGCTCGACATCGCGCACGACTCGATCAAGAAGCTCTGCGCGCTCCAGCGCGAGCTGGCCGAGAAGGCCGGCAAGGAGAAGCTCGAGGTCGTCCCACCCCAGCTCGACGAGGCGCTGCACACGCAGATCAAGGGCTCCCACGGCCAGGCGCTCGAGGAGGCCACCTCGGTCAAGGACAAGACCGAGCGCCAGGACGCGACCGCCGCGGTCGAGGCCGCGATCCTCGAGCAGTACGCCCCAGACGCCGAGGCGGAGGGCTCCTCGGAGCTCCGCGCCGCCGTCCAGTTGGCCTTCGACAAGCTCGAGAAGTCGATCGTCCGCGAGCGCATCGCGGTCCAGAAGGTCCGCCCCGACGGTCGCGCGGCGGGGGAGATCCGACCGATCTCGATCGAGGTCGGCGTCGCGCCGCGCACCCACGGCTCGGCGCTGTTCACCCGCGGCCAGACCCAGGCCCTGTCGGTGGCCGCGCTGGGCACGCTGCGCGAGGAGATGCGGCTCGACACGCTCGGCCTCGAGACCTCCAAGCGCTACTTCCACCACTACAACTTCCCGCCCTTCTCGGTCGGGGAGGCGGGCTTCATGCGCGGGCCCAAGCGCCGCGACATCGGGCACGGCGCGCTCGCCGAGCGGGCCCTGGTGCCCATGATCCCCGACCAGGAGTCCTTCCCCTACACCGTCCGCGTCGTCTCGGACATCCTCGAGTCAAACGGTTCGTCGTCGATGGCCTCGGTGTGTGGCTCCTCGCTGTCGCTCATGGACGCCGGCGTGCCGATCGAGCGGCCGGTGGCGGGCATCGCCATGGGCCTCATCAAGGAGGGCGAGGAGTACATCGTGCTCACCGACATCGCGGGCGTCGAGGACCACCTCGGTGACATGGACTTCAAGGTCGCCGGCACCGAGCGCGGGATCACCGCCCTGCAGATGGACATCAAGATCACCGGGGTGACCTTCGAGATCCTGCGCGACGCGCTCACGCAGGCCCACGAGGCCCGCAACTCCATCCTCGGCGAGATGGCCAAGGTCATCGGCACGGCGCGGACCGAGATGAGCCAGTACGCCCCGCGCATCTCCTCGATCATGATCGACACCGACAAGATCGGGCTGATCATCGGCAAGGGCGGCGAGACGATCCGCGCGCTCGAGGAGGAGTTCGAGGCCCAGATCACCATCGAGGACGACGGGCACATCATCGCCTACGCCCAGACCGGCACGCAGGCCGACGCCCTCGTCGACCGCATCCGGAGCATGACCAAGGAGGTCGAGGTCGGCGACGAGTTCTCGGGCAAGGTCGTCAAGACGACGACGTTCGGGGCCTTCGTGGAGCTGGCCCGCGGCACCGACGGGCTGCTGCACATCTCCAACATCTCGCCCGGTCAGCGCGTCGACACCGTCGAGGACGTCCTCAACAAGGGCGACGAGATCGCGGTTCGCGTGGTCGAGGTCGACAAGGAGCGCGGGCGGATCGGCCTGCGTCTCGCCGAGGACCCCGACGTCGCCGGCAAGTCGGTCGAGGAGCTCTCCTCCATCGGCACGGGCGGCGGCGGGGGCTCGCGCGGCGGCGACGGCGACCGTCCTCGCCGCGGCGGGCGTGACCGTGGCGGCCGTGATCGCGGTCCGCGCGACGGCGGCGGAGGCCGCCCCCGCGATCGCGATCCGGACCGCGCGTAGTGATCGGGCGCTCCTGTCTCACCCGGCTCGCCCGCGGGCTCGCTCCCGCGGGCCCGCTGCGCACCGTGCGGGCGCGTGGCTGCTGAGCACCGGCTGACCGAGACCCGGTCGGGCGTCCGGGTGGTCACCGAGGCCATGCCGGGCGTTCGCTCCGCGGCGCTCGGCTTCTTCATCGGCACCGGCTCGCGCACCGAGCGCGAGCCGGAGGCCGGCCTCTCCCACCTGCTCGAGCACCTGCTCTTCCGCGGGACCGCCCGGTTCGCAAGCGAGGAGATCGACCAGATCTTCGACGCGATGGGCGCCGAGCTCAACGCCGGGACCGGGAAGGAGACCACGTCGGTGTACTCGCGGGTGCTCGACCGCCATCTCCCACGCGCCTTCGAGGTGATGGCCGACATGGTCTTCGCCCCGGCGCTCGAAGACGTCGAACCCGAGCGCGAGGTCGTTCTCGAGGAGATCGCGATGTACGAGGACGAGCCCCAGGAGAAGGTCTTCGACGTCCTCGGCGAGGCGGTGTTCGGCGACCATCCGCTTGGGCGGGCGATCATCGGGCGCGCGGAGGTCATAGCCGGCACGCCGGTGCACGAGATCGCCGCCTTTCACTCCGCGCGCTACCAGCCGGCAAACGTCGTGGTGGCGGCTGCCGGGTCGATCGATCACGACGAGTTGGCGGCCATGGTCGAGGAGGCCGTGCCTGCCATGGGCCCCGGCGGCGGTGCCCTCGACGACGGCGGCGTTCCCGCCTTCGCGCCACGGACCCGGTTCGCGAGAAAGGCGACGGAGCAGGTTCACGTGTGCCTCGGGGGCTACGGGCTCGCCCGCGACGACGACCGTCGCTTCGCGCTGCGGGTGCTCGACGGCATCTTCGGGGGCACCTCCTCTTCGAGGCTCTTCCAGGAAGTGCGCGAGAAGCGCGGGCTCGCCTATGCGGTCTACTCGTTCACCGGCGGCTACGCGGGAACGGGCCAGATCGGCCTCTACCTCGGGACCCGAGGCGACAACCTGGACGAGGGGCTGCGGATCATCGGCGCAGAGCTCGACCGCCTCGTCGAGGAGCCGGCTACCGAAGCGGAGCTCGAACGCTCCAAGGAGAACGTGAAGGGCCGTGCGGTGCTCTCGCTCGAGTCGACCGCCACCCGCATGGGCCGGCTGGGCTCCTCGATCATCACCGGCGTTCCGGTCCTGAGCGTCGACGAGCTCATCGAGCGCATAGACGCGGTGACGCTCGAGGACCTGCGCTCGGTCGCCGTCGAGCTCTTCGCCCCCGGCCGGCTGTCGGCCGCCGGCGTCGGCGGCGACGAGGAGCGCTTCCGCGCCGCGCTGGAGCCGGTGAGCGCGGAGCTGGTCGCGGCGTGATCCGCGTCGCCGTGGCCGGAGCCGCGGGTCGCATGGGGGAGACGGTGTGCCGCGCCGTCGAGGGGGCCGACGACCTCGAGCTGACCGGCCGGGCGGATCCTCGCCTGGAGGCGGCGCTCGCCGACGTCCTCGACGAGGCCGACGTCGTCGTCGACTTCACCGTCCCCGACCAGGCCCTCGACAACGCGCGCGCATGCGCCGCCCGCGGCGTCCACGTCGTCATCGGCACTACCGGCTTCGAGGTGGACGAGCTCTCGGAGCTCGAGGGCGCCAACGTCTTCGCCGCCCCGAACTTCGCCATCGGCGCCGTGCTCATGATGCGCTTCGCCGCGCAGGCGGCGCGCCACATGGCCCGCGCGGAGATCGTCGAGCTCCACCACGACCGAAAGCTCGACAGGCCGAGCGGCACCGCGGCGCGAACGGCACGGCTGATGGCCGAGGCGGCGGGCGGCGAGGAGCCGCCGATCCACTCCGTCCGCCTCCCCGGCCTGGTCGCCCATCAGGAGGTCATCTTGGGCGACGTGGGACAGACCCTCACCATCAGGCACGACTCCATCGACCGCGAGTCGTTCATGCCCGGCGTGCTCCTCGCCGTCCGGAGGGTCGCCTCGCTCGACCGCTCGCCCGTGATCGGGCTGGAGCACCTGCTCGACTAGCGCCCTGCGGAGTGCTGTCTCTGAGATAAGATCGTGTCGAACATCACGATCTTGCCCTCAGGAGGCAGCCATGGCGTGGAAGACCAGCGTGCTCGTCATCGCCAACCAGACAGCGCCCTGCGACGAGCTGCTCGACCATCTCTCCGACCGCGCGGCCGCCGGGCCCACCGCCTTTCACCTGGTGGTTCCCGCGACGCCCTACCACCCGGGGGTGCCCTCTGGCCGCCAGGAGGCGCGGCGCAACCTCGATCGCGCCCTCGCGCGGCTCCGTGATGCGGGACTCGAGGTGACGGGCGAGGTCGGCGACTCCGATCCGGTGACGGCCGTCCAAGAGGCGTGGGATCCCAAGCGCTACGACGAGGTCGTCGTGTCGACGCTCGCTACGGGAGCTTCGCGCTGGCTGCGCATCGACGCGCCGCGTCGGATGGAGCGGGTGACCGGCGTACCGGTCGACCATGTGGTCGCCGGCAAGAAACGCGAGTACCACACCGTCCCGCCTCCCGAGCACGACCACCACGGCCTGCTCACCCCCCTGGCCGCGCTCTCCTGGGGGCCGGCGACGCGCGAGCGATAGTCTGCTCCACACGAGCAGGTTCACTCAGTGAAGAAGAGGAGGGCGTAAGTGGGATTCCTCGACAAGGCGAAGGAAGCCGCGAAGCAGGCCCAGCAGAAGCTCGACGAGACGCAGCAGAAGTTCAACGAGAAGCAGGCCCAGCGCCAGCAGCAGGGCGGGCCGCCGGTGGAGTACGACAAGCACGGCCGGCCCATCTCCCAGGAGCCCGCGCCGACGCCCGCGCCCTTCGCGCCGGCCGGGAGGCCGGGCTCGACCGGCGACGCTCCGCCGACCCCGTACGTCGAGGAGCCGCCACCTGCGGGCCCGCCGCCCGGGTATCCGGCCGCCAGGGCCGCCGCCACCGCTCCTGTCGGCCCGAGGCCAGGGGTGACGATGCCTCCAGACGACGGGCCGGCCTCCGACGCGCCCGTCCCGGGGGACGCGGATCGCGACGCGGGTGCCCCGGTGTCCGGCTCGGGCGGCGCGGATTCCGGCGCGGGTGCACCGCCCTCGGGCCCGGGCATCGCGGATTCCGGCGCGGGTGCACCGCCCTCGGGCCCGGGCGTCGCGGATTCTGGCGCGGGCGCCCCGGCTTCGCCGTCCTCCATGGGCGGCCCGCCCGAAGGGGGCGTCGAGGACGAGGTCATCCACGGCGCGCCCAGCGCACCGCCCGGCCCGCCGCCGTCGGAGCCCATGGGCCCGCCGCCCACTCCCGGCCAGCAGGATCCCAACGCTCCGCCCAGGATGACCAGCGGGGATCCCCTCGGCGGGTAGCTACCTCAAGCGCTCCCATCGTGCTCGGGCGGCCATCTGGCCGCCCCGAGCGCTTTAATGGGCGGGCATGCCCGACCTCGGAGGAATCCTGACCGCGATGGTCACCCCGTTCGACGCCGACGGGGGCGTCGACGAGGAGGCGGCCGTCGCGCTCATGCACCACCTGCTCGACCACGGCTCGGACGGCCTGGTCGTGTGTGGGACGACCGGTGAGGTCCCGACCCTCTCCGACGAGGAGCAGCTCGAGCTGATCGGCCTGGCCGTGGGCGAGGTCGGGGGCCGCTGCCCGATCGTAGCTGGGGCCGGCTCGAACGACACCCGCCACGCCGTCCATCTCACCGAGAAGGTCTCAGAGCTCGGGGCTGACGCGATCCTCTCGGTGACCCCGTACTACAACCGCCCCAGCCGCCGAGGCATCGTCGCCCACTTCACCGAGGTCGCGAGGGCGACCGACAGGCCGATCGTCGTATACAACATCCCGCAGCGCACCGGCACCAATATGCCACCCGACCTTCTCTCAGAGCTCGCGCAGATCGACGGCATCGCAGGCGTCAAGCAGGCCAACGACGCAGAGCTCCAGCCGATCGACGGGATGGACGTCTACGCGGGCAACGACGGCGTGCTGGCCCGGACGCTCGACATGGGCGGCCCCGGGGGCATCATGGTGGCCAGCCACGTCGTGGGCGAGGAGATGCGCAGGATGGTCGACGAGCCCCACAACCGCGCGGAGATCGACGCGTCGCTGCACGACGTCTACGACGTCCTCTCCCTCACGGCCAGCCCGACATGCACGAAGGCGGCGCTCAACATGCTCGGGGTGCCGGTGGGAGGCGTTCGCCTGCCGATCCTCGAGGCCACCGACGAGGAGAAGGCGCAGGTCCGCGCGGTCCTCGAGCGCCACGGCCTCCTCCCCTCGCAGGTCGCGCCCGCGTGAACCCGCGCCCCTCCGGGCCGGCCGGCCGTCGCGGCGCTTCCCGCAGCGCGCCGGCCGCCCGCCGCGCCGCCCCGTGAGCGCCACCCTGCGCATCCTCCCGCTCGGCGGCCTCGGCGAGATCGGGAAGAACATGACGGTCTTCGAGCTCGAGGGCCGCATCGTGGTCGTCGACGTCGGCCTGCGCTTCCCGACGGCGGACATGCTGGGCATCGACCTCGTGCTGCCCGACTTCGCCTACCTGCGCGAGCGGGTGGACGACATCGAGGCGATCGTCATCACCCACGGCCACGAGGACCACCTGGGCGCCCTGCCCTGGGTGCTGCGCGAGCTGGGCCACAAGAGGATTCCCGTCATCTACGGCGGCGCGCTGACGGTCGCGATGGCGCGCTCCAAGCTCGACGAGCACAAGCTGCGCGACGTAAAGCTCCAGGAGCTCGGGGCGGGGGACGCCCGGAAGGCCGGGCCGTTCGAGATCGAGCTCGTCCACATGACCCACTCGATTCCCGATGCCTCGGCGGTCGCACTGCACACGTCGTTGGGCACGGCCCTGGTCACCGGCGACTACAAGTTCGACCAGACGCCGGTCGACGGCCAGCCCGCCGACTTCGGCCGGCTGGCCGAGCTGGGCCGCGAGGGCCTGCTCGTGCTCTGCGGCGACTCCACCAACGCCGACCGGCCCGGCACGTCGCCGTCGGAGTCCGGGGTGGGGCCGCACCTCGAGGAGGTCTTCGCGCGCTGCGAGGGCCGGATCGTGGTGACCAGCTTCGCGTCGAACATCCACCGCGTCCAGCAGGTCGTCGACGCAGCCGCCTCCCTCGGACGCAAGGTCGCGCTCGTCGGCCGGTCCATGCGAAAGAACGTCAACATCGGCCGCCAGCTCGGCCACATCCAGATCCCCGAGGGGATGACCATCCCACCGCGCGAGATCGACGACTTCCCCGACCACAAGCTCGTGATCATCTCCACCGGCTCGCAGGGAGAGCCGCTCTCCGCCCTGCGGCGCATGGCCCACCGCGACCACCCGGCGGTCGAGCTCCACGACGGCGACACGGTGGTCTTCTCGGCGACGCCGATCCCGGGCAACGAGCGCGCGGTCAACGAGACGATCGATCGCCTCTACCACATCGGCTGCGACGTCATCACCCCCCGCGACGCTCCCGTCCACGCCTCGGGCCACGGCTACGCCGACGAGCTCAAGCTGATGCTCAACCTCGTCGCACCACGCTATGTCATGCCCTTCCACGGCGACCACAAGCGCATCCATCTGCACGCTCAGCTCGCCGAAGCGGTCGGGGTCGAGCCGGAGGCCATCTTCAAGGGGGAGAACGGCCTCCCGCTCGAGATCGACGAGCGCGGCGCACGCTGGGGAAAGCGCGAGCAGTCCGGGATGATCTTCGTCGACGGGGTGGACATCGGCGATCCCGCCGACGTGGCGCTGCGCGATCGGCGGATGCTCTCCGCCGACGGCATCTTCATCGTCGTCGCGACGATCTCCGAGCAGACGGGCCAGTCGGTCGTCGACCCGGAGGTCATCCTTCGCGGTGTCCCCTTCCTCGACGACGGGGACGCGGTCCTCGGCGAGATCCGCGACGCCGTCGATACCTCACTGGCCCGGGCTGCAAAGGAGGAGATCCGCGAGATCGGCCTCCTCCAGGAGCTCCTGCACGACGACCTAGCCGCCTTCGTGTACGACCGGCTCCGTCGCCGGCCGATGGTCCTTCCGGTCGTCGTCGAGGTCTGACGCCGACCTCAGCGCCGGCAGCCGCACGACGAAGCGGGCGCCGGTGACTGAGGCCTGTGGCTCGAGGGCGACGCTGCCGCCGTGGGACTCGGCCACGGCACGGACGATCGCCAGTCCGAGCCCCGAGCTTCCGGCCCGCTCACCGCCCCCGCGAACGAAGCGCTCGAAGATCTTCGGCGCGAGCTTGGGCGGCACGCCGGGGCCGTCGTCTGAAACCTCGATCACCGCCTGGCCGTCGCGCACGGCGGTAGCCACGTGGACGTTGGTGCCGAGCGGCGTGTGCCGGAGGGAGTTCTCGAGCAGGTTGAGCGCGAGGCGCAGCAGCTCGTCGCGCGCTCCCCAGACGGTCGCCGGCCCTGCGGCGACCGTGAGCTCGTGCCCGGCGGCGACCGGCTCGAGCTCGCCGGCGGCCTCGACGAGCACGTCGGCGAGGTCGACCGGCACGTGCGGGCTCGCGCGCCCGGCGTCGGCGCGCGCGAGAAGGAGGAGGTCGGCGACCAGCCGGCGCATGCGCCGCGCGGAGCGCAGGGCGGACCCGGCGGCCTCCGCCGGCTCGCCTTCGAGCTGCTCGGCGAGCATCTCGAGGTTGGCCAAGACGCTGGTCAGCGGCGTGCGCAGCTCGTGCGAGGCGTCGGCGACGAACTCGCGCTGACGTGCGAGCATCGCCTCGGTCTCCGAGCGCGAGTCGTCGAGCGCAGCGAGCATGCCCTCCAGCGTGCGGGCGAGCTCGGCCACCTCGTCGTCGGCGCGGGTATGGGGGATGCGCCCGCTGGGATCGCGAGTGCGCTCGACCTGGCGCGCCGCGGCGGTGAGCTCGGCGATCGGCGACATAGCGCGCCGGGCGATCGCGAGGCCGGCGAGGAGCGCGAGACCCGCGCCGGCCAGCACGCCGACGGCGAGGAAGAGCCGGACGCGCTTGACCGTCTCCTCCACGTCGGACGTGGGTCGGGCCACCTGCAGCCACGCCTGGGCGGCTCCTGGCGGGAAGGACAGCGCCTGCGACGTCAGAGCCAGCGCCCGGGTCTCCACCAGGTAGCCGTAGCGCTCGCCCACACCGGACAGCGGCGGCCCGAGGTCGGGCGCGCTCGGCGTCTGGCAGATCACGGTGCCGTCGAGGGTCACGATGCGGATCGCCGCCTCCGAAGGGCCGAGCGAGACGCGACAGCGTGCCTGCCCGGACTCGGAGAAGACAACCCCTGTGCCTGTGCTCGCGACGCGGTCGGCGGTCGACCGTACGTCGCTGTCGAAGTCCGAGCGGATGCGCCGGGTGGTGAGGGTGCCCACGACGAGAGCGAAGGCAAGCAGGATGGTGAGCGTGAGCAGCGCCGAGGTGAGCGCGAGCCGCCAGCGGATCGACAGCCGATCGAGGGCACGGGGCAGCCGCGCGATCGGCGGCCGTCGTCTAAGCGCGGAGAACGTAGCCCGCGCCGCGGATCGTGTGGAGGAGCCTCGGCTCGCCACCGGATTCCAGCTTCCTGCGGAGGTTGGAGACGAACACCTCGATGGTGTTGGTCATGGAGAACGGGTCATAGCCCCACACCTCGTCGAGCAGCCGCTGGCGCGAGATCACGATGCGCTCGTTGCGCATCAGGTACTCGAGCAGCTCGAACTCGCGCTGGGTGAGGTCGATGGAGCGCTCCGCGCGGGAGACCTCGTGGGTGTCGGGGTTGAGGATCAGGTCGCCCACGGCGAGCGGAGCCGAGCCCCGCGGCGGCCGGCGGCGGAACAGGGCGCGGAGCCGGGCCAGCAGCTCCTGGCGCTCGAAGGGCTTGACCAGGTAGTCGTCGGCGCCCGCGTCAAGCCCCTCCACACGCGAGTCCACCGCGTCGCGCGCGGTGAGGACGAGGATCGGGACGTCGTCGCGCCCGCGCAGCTCCCGGGCGACGTCGATGCCGTCGAGCTTGGGCAGCCCGAGGTCGAGGATGACGAGGTCCGGTACGTAGGCGCGCGCGTCGCTCACCGCCGCCTCGCCGTCCCCGGCCACCCGGACCTCGTAGCCCTCCGTGCGCAGCATGCGCTGGAGCACCTGGGCGATGTCCTCGTCGTCCTCGACGACGAGCACGCGGGGGGCACGCTCGTAGCTGTCCATCCCACGGATCCTAGACCCCTATGGAGGTCCTTGAGCCGGGGTTTAAGGCCAAACCCGGTGTGCATTTGGGGGGGTTGTCTGGCCGGAGACCCGTCGGTCTGCGCTCGCCATCGCGCTCGAGCGCACGCCGAGCGTCGCGCTCCATGGCAAAGGGGGGACAGGTCTCCGCTCAAGATCGGTATCGTGCGGCCTCGATGGTGCCGCGGGGTTTTGTGTCGCGGGCCGTGGTCCTCGCTCTCGGTGCGATGGCGATCGGCTGCGGCGGAAATGGCGAGCCGTCGGGACGCGATACCGACGAGGTCGGTAGCTCATCGCGGAAGCCCCCCAACGCCTCCACGGCGCCGCTTCAGCCCGCTCAGCAGCAGGCCGCGATCGGCGCCGCGCGTGATTTCTGGGCGGCGATGGGTGCGCAGGACGGGGCGGCTGTCTGCCGGCTGCTGGACGCCGAGCTGCTGGCTACGCTCGACAAGACGGCCGGGGAGGGCGAACGCACGGCGAGCCAGCTATGTGCGTCCGATCCCGACGAGCTGTTCGATCCCGACCAGGAGATCTCGACGTTGCGCGAGCAGGCCGATCGCGGCCCGAGCGTCTTCTCACGGGGTAAGCCGTCCACGCAGGAGCGACGCAAGCTTCTCGACAAGGTGCGCGCGACCGCGGTCGCGGTCCGCGCACCCGACGGCCGGCCGCGGGCGGCGGTGAGCTTCGGCAACTTCGACCGTATAGGTGGGCTGACGGTCACCAACAGCGGCGGTGAATGGAAGGTCGTCAGCTTTCAAGCGGAGCTGGGCGAGGCCTCTGGCAAGGCGGCCACCCCTCCCGATGGTGTCTTGCTCAGCTGCCTGCAGGAGAACCTGAGAGACGACCTGGACGACACCGATCGCGGACTGAAGGGCGACGGCTTGGTCGCTCTGCGGCTCACGTTCGACGAGGACGCTGGCGGCGCGGACGTCGACATCGAGATCTACGACAGTGAGCCGAGCGCCGAGATCGCTGCCCGCGAGAGCGAGTGGTCGGATGTCACCAAGCGACCCGATCGCGGCTACCGCTTCGGAAGCGTCATCTACTACGACCCCGACGGAGGCCCTTTGCGCGGACCGGTCACCAGTGCGATCGAGAGCTGCGCCGACAGCTCCCGACTTGGCGGCTCGCGCGACGATCGCCTTCCCGAGCCATGAGGCGGGCGCCGGTCGCAACTTGATCGACGGCCTGCCCTACCACGTCCTCCAGATCGCCTGGCACGCCCAACACCGCCTGCACCGCGTCCAACGACGACAGCGCGCCCAGCGAAACCCCCCAGCGTCATAGACGTCGCCGTCGCGCGCGGATCAAGCATTGCGCTCGAGCGGCAGGGGCGCGCGGTCACGCGTCGAAGGACCGGACGACCTTTGCCATGGCGCGCCGACGCAAGCCAGTACGACTGTCCTTCAGGGAGCGCGCGTCCACTGCGCTCGCGCTGCGCATGCCCGTGCTCGAGCAGCGCCAGCTCGACGTCATCGGGCTGGGGCTGGTCGCGCTGGGAATCTTCCTGGCCTGCCTGCTCTATCTCGGCTGGGCCGGCGGCCGGGTGGGGGAGGGGTTGGTCGAGTCGCTGCGCTGGCTGGTCGGCGTGCTTGCCTACCCGGTGCCCGCCGCTCTCGTGGCGGCCGGTGCGCTCGTCGCGCTCAGGCCGGTGCTGCCGGCGCGCCGCCCGCTTCGCGCCGGCCTGGCCTGCGTGTCGGTGGCGCTCGCCCTCGCGCTCGCGGCCGGGACCTTCGGGCTCGGTCCAGACACTCCGCTGCGTGGGCCGGCCTTCGATCCCGACGTCTTCGAGGTGCGCTCGGGTGCGGTCGGCGAGGCGCTCTGGTGGGCTGCCTCGACGCTGCTCGGAAGGACGGGCGCCCACATCCTCGCCGCGTTCCTCTTCGCCGCGGGCGCGCTGCTCCTGACGGGCGCAACGCTCGCGAGCGTGCTGCACGCCGCCGGCGCGAGGGTGGCGACGACTGGCCGCCGGCTGCGTCGCGGCTCGCCGGCGCTCGATGCGCTGCGCCGGCGCGAGGCGGTCGATCGAGTCGCGGAGCCCGCCGACCTCCGCCCTCCCGAGCCAAGCTCCGGCGCGCTCGTGATCCGCGCCACTCACGTCGAGGCGCCCTCCATCGACGCGGCCGACCGCTACCCCGAGCTCTTTGAGGGCAGGGCGGGCGACCTCGAGACCGAGCCGCTCGAGCCGCTCGAGGAGCTCGAAGCCGAGGAGGAGCTCGACGAGCTCGACGAGCCCGAGGAGCTCGAAGCCGACGAGGAGCCGACTGTGGCGCTTTCCGGTGCGGCCGGCCCCTCCGAGGCGCCCGGGCCCGAGCAGCTCACCCCCCAGGGCCGGTATCGCGCCTCGGTCACCGACGACGAGGACTTCGTCTGGAAGGTCCCCAACCCGCGGCTGCTCAAGCGCTCCCGGGGCGCCGAGGCGCGGCCGGACACCAGCGACCAGGAGCGCGTGGCGGCCCAGCTGGTCGAGGCGCTGGGCCATTTCGGGGTGGAGGCAAAGGTCGTGGGGATGGTGGCGGGCCCCCACATCACCCGCTACGAGCTGCGCCTGGCCCCCGGCATCAAGG
>JAABUS010005726.1_pt1 | contig 15935 bp, 15 predicted proteins | sample 5560161 | NCBI WGS metagenome assembly JAABUS01 (sample SAMN10711885, study PRJNA513376) | rock metagenome | isolation source: Antarctica rocks | place: Antarctica: Victoria Land, Trio Nunatak nord | collected 2016-01-04
GATGAATTTGATTTTGAGTGCAACGAGAAAAAATTAATTATTAGAACTAACACTTATTTAATATTTAGAACAATTTATTTTTCACTTTTTTATTTTCATTTTTCAAACTATTTCTTGAATAACACTTTAAGAAATAACACATTTGAATTTCAATAAAACATTCAAAAAATTAATTCTTAAATTTTGATATCTTGATAAACATCATACATCAATACTATGACATGCAGCAAGCATAAAATTGATAATGCATACTGATAATGCAATATGACTTGTTTATTGCTGACAAGTTGATTTTTAGCATGTGCATCAGCACGTAAGAGATTGATGAATTCAACTGACAGTTATGTTATCAAAGAAACTATTTCAGTCTTTGCATTTACTAAAAAGATAATGCACATGAGTAATGCATTATTAATCGACATGCTAATGCTTTGCAACAGAAAACTAAAAGATGCTACAAATCAAAAATGATTGCATTGTGCAAGATTTGAAAATATCAGAAGTCAGTTGAAAATCTTATTTTCAAAATGATCTTCAAATGACTTGTGAAAGAGATTATGCACGACTGTGCTTGCACAAATATGCTATCATACAACTATTGCATTCAGCGCTCTGTCTTAAGTGCTCTTCAAGAAGTCATTGAAGACTTTATGTGCTTTTTTATGAAAAGTAAGTGCATTACTCTTTTGCATTATCACTCTTGTTGTAGAATTTTCATTGACATTTTGCTCTATGCAGACATCAACTTGACAACAATTCATGTCAAACACGTCATCATTCAAGATAGAAATATGAAATTTATTAAAAATCTCATGATGAATCTTGATGTCATGTTTTTCAAGATAGACTAGAAAATGTCTGTCTTCATCAGTTAGATAAACAGTGTAATTCTTGAAATCACATTCACATTATTCTTGTGTATTATTCTTGTGCATTGACTCAATTATACTTCTAATAAGTACTTGCTTTAAATGCAAGACTTTTAATAGATGAGATGATATTGCAAATCTATGAATAAATTTGCATCAGAACAGTTTTCAAAGATACTTGAAATGAATCAGCAGACTCGTTGATCTCTTGATCATCATTCTTCTTTCTGCAATAAATATTTCAAAGCTCAGTAATAGTCTTGTCTGAATTCAAATTCATAGTTCGATTGTAATACTTTATTAACATTATTTATTTCATTATTTTTGAACTCATCTGTGATCGATTTCATCAACATACTCTTCTAACAAGACTAAAAGTTCACTCAATATTTATTAAGAATATCAAGCATAAAAGAACATCTTTAGTCATTTGCATCAATCTAGAAAAATTCAAAGCATTGTTTTTTCAAAACTATCATGTTGAACATTTCTTATTTATAACATCAGTGCGAAAATATCAATTATCTTTGTCTTGAAAAGAATGAGCATGCTGAGATTGTCGAAGCAATGATCTTCTAACAGTTGCAACAGACTACAAGATTGTTAGTAAATGATCAAATGCATTATTATAATGCATTATCTCATTAGTATCACTTCTTGCTCTTTATGCTTCTGCTTTCAAATCAACAGCTGAATCTTCATAGTAACGATGAAAATACTCTTTGAACTCTGTTTTATATTTAATCTTGTAGTGAACAGACTCTTCATCATGATCTGTATCTTCATTGTCTTTGTCGTCTCAAGTCTTGTAAAGATTTAGCTTCATTGTAGAATTCAGAATATTTGCAAGATTATATATTGTTTCATCGCTGTCTTTGATCTTGACATAATACTTCACAAGTTTGATTGAGACTTTTTCATAAGTCTTTACTATAACAGCACTTGATGAGCAAGTACTTCTTCTTATATTCTTTTCAATCTGCTCAAGATGATTGAAAAGTGCATCAAATATTTAAAATCTCAAGTGAATATCTGCATTAATTGTTTGTGACATTACTAAAGTGCATTCGTAGAAGAAATTTAATAGATTGTCAACAAGCAAAATCATGAATCACTCACTTTCATCAAGTTTGATCTTTGCAATCTTGAAATCTTTGCAGTATTTCTCTGTTCAAAAATCAACAAATTCACGTAGTTGATATGCTTGACGAAACATCAAGTACGTAGAGTTTCAACGAATGCAAATATCTTGTATCAGTTTTCTAAATCTTTTGTCATTCTGCTCTTGAAAAGCTCTGAAGTGAATCAATCGCTGAAAAGAGTCGTTGACAACTATCATCAGAGCACAAATCTAATTTCATTATTAATAAATGCATTACTTTTTTGCATTATCATTCGAAGCAATATCTTTTTGATCACAACAGATAATTCTCTGCTTGTTTCAATATCTTGCACTTGATCATTCTTTAATTGAGCAATAATATTATCAGCTATTGTCTTTGATTCAAAAGCTTGAATAAAATCTTGAGTCACAAGATTGATGATGTGAATCAAGCAATTAATGAAATTTCGTGTTCTGTCTCATTGAAACTCGTGATGACTCATGATCTTTTCAAGTTTCTCTTTCAAGATACTATTATTGCTTGCATTATTGATAACAATTTCGAAAAGCTTGTTCTTAATAACGTAGTTCTTCAGAATTTTTATTAGCTTCATTATCAATTGACGATCGATATGCTCAATATCAAGAGACGTAAATTTAATAAAATGTTCATGAAACTGAAATTAGACATCAACTCAGTATATCAACATTCTTAAGTACGTTACTCTTTGAGAACTAGATCACACGTTCAAAGTAATAAAGATACGTTGTGACTCTTTAAGATTCATTCTGATCTGATCATAAATATTCTTATAGTGAGAGAGAATTATAGTTATCATCTTTGTGCAATGCACAATCTGCAGATCTGAACGAAGCATGTGTAGCAGCTTTCAAAATTGCTCATTATCAATGATTCAAAAGAGTAGATTCAAGTCAACAAAAATCTTGCATAATTGATCTTCTTAATCTTCTTGATTGAAGACAAAGATTAACTCAATATGACTTTTCTTCTAATAGTTTGTCAATTTTGCATTGTCAATTTGCATTATCAGATATGACTTACTCATTCGAAAGTCAGTTCAGTCTGTGATTGCAAGTGTTCGCGTTTTCGCTCTGTCGCTGTGCAAAAGTCTGATTCAAGATGCTTTTTCATAGCAAACGTGCTAAAGCTATCAAAAGCTGTTGAATGATTCATAATCTTATGATAAATTATGCAAGAAATTTTAGATAATTCTTCAACAATCAAAGTCAACTGTATAAAGTGATTTCATATATTGAATTGCTTATCATCTTTGACTTTTTTGAATCAGAGTGAATTAACTATCTTTTTTTAAGTCTTGTTTTAAATACTCTCGACAACAGAGATTTGAGATCATCATTGTAGAAAAAAATCATCTGTATTCAAAGTTCATTAAACATACTCGTTATTCTCACTTATCTTGAACTGTGAAAAATTTTAATGAATTTTGTTCATCACTTCTTGTCTAATCTTCTTCTTTTTGAAAGAATGTGAAGAATTTATAAATCATTGAACTTGACTTGCAAAGTCTTCAAAATGAAGACTATTTAAAAATGAACTATGCAAAACACTTTCGTCAGACAGATTAAAAGTTGTCAACAAACTAAACATTTTATAGAATAGTTTGTATTAACAACAATAGTTGTTAATAGCTTGAAGATAGTATATAAATGATGTAATGAGTAATGCGAAAAGATAATGCAATATATAAACAATGAAATGAGTAATGCAGAAAGATAATGCAAAGAACAAGCGAACATGTTGTTTTATGTTTCTATTCTTAGTGCTTTTGACATCAAGTTTGAGTTCTTGATGAATTGAGTCAAGTTGACTCAATTTCTAGTTGAGTCAAGTCGTGTTGAGTTGAAAATATGAGCAACTCGACTTGAATTGAGTTGAAAATGTAAGTAACTCGACTTGATCTCGATTCAAGTTCAAAATGTCAACTCAAAACTTAACTTAATGATCAATCTATGTTAAGTTTATTGAATGCTCAGTTCAAAGAAGATTACTTTCAGATCTGTGATTTACTAATAAATAATTATTTCTCAATTAATCAATTATTAATCAATTATTAATCTTTCTCAGCTTTTGATTTTAGCTCATCAAATGTAAAATTCTGAGTCAAGCAAAAAAAGACAGATATTATTGCATTCGATGTGAATGTTCATTGTTCAAAAATTTCATTAAATGCTTTCATTCATGCTTGAAATCACATCAATGCTGTTGAACAAACACATCATAAAAGCAATAGTTCTGAAAAAAGATTAATGCTTCTTTAAGCTATCAAAAGATTTGTTTATTGATACTTAATTAATAGAGAATTAATAGCTTATTGATCACAGAGAATAAAATCTGAAAGATCAAGATCTTGCACAATATAAAGCATTTCAAAACAAAGAAATTCGTCACTCATATAAACAAACTTCTGCATCTGAGTGATTCTTCAATTCAGAAAAACGTAATCATAAGTTATTAATAAATGATTGATATTTGAATAGTAACTGATTAATATAGAAACAAAAAAGCAAATATGCGAAAATGAAAATGAGATCAAGATGATGATGATCATGATGATCATGATGAATTTGATACATTGTCTCAATATTCTTCTTCTGAAAGTTTGCGTGACGAAAGATTTATACAAAGTCAATCTCGTCAACGAAATTCTTCAAATGAATCTTGAAGATATTTTTTCATTATTAATCTAATATCAATAAATGAATAATTGCTTATCAATACTCAGCTTTTGAATCTCTTTACATCAACAAATATCTCAGAATAATTAAACAGTTTTCAATCAGACTTCATTAGCTATTCATTAACAGAAGATTCAAATTCGACAATTGAAAACTGAGACTTGAAAAATAAAGCTTGAAAATGAAAAATCGAAATTGAAGATGATTTAAATACAAAGAGATTTGCAGAATGATCAATGATTGATCATTTATTAATTATATATTAATCAATTTCACGTCGATTTTCTTGAGAATTTCCTGAAGTTAATTGATGAGATCAATCACATATTATTGAATGATTAATTTCATACTAATCAGCTTGTATATGCATAGATTGCATCTATTTACTGACAAAATGTTGCTCAGATATCTCTCTTTTGAATCATCTTGAAAGCAACAACAGTTTATCAATTATTAATTGATAGATGAATAATCATTGATCAATCATGAATCAATGATGTTTTCTTAAGCATCTTTCTGCGTCATAGTAGAATTTATCATCTCAACATTGATCAATTTCTTTCTACATTCTTTCTTTTCATTCTTTTTATCATCTGAATTCTGATTCTCTGATTCTGATTCTTGCTTCTCATTCTGTGATTCTTTTGACAGAAATTTGCTTTTCTCTTTGCTTTCATCTTCATCATCATTTTCTATCAATTCTTGATTAATAGAAGATTAATATAATATTAATAGAAGAAATTCTTACAAGACTCTGATTTTTTGACTGATTTTTTGACTGATTTTTTGAGAAATTCATCAGCTGCAGTTAGTTCTCTTTCTATTCTTGACTTTTGAAGCAAAAGAGACTGCAAGAATGTTCTCATTTTCGCAATTAAACTTTGTCAAATAAACACAAACGTTTCAATTTTTCAGACAGACTGATGATTAATTAATGATCAATCATTTATTGATTATAAATTAATATCATATTAATCTTAACATTCTGACACTTGATACATTTAATCATTTCTTTCATCTTTAATTTCAAATGAATCGCAGTCTTGTTGATCTGATATTAATAAACTATCAATTTATGATCAATTTATGATTAATAGTTTATCATGTCATCTTTCTTACATGAAACTTGAGAAATATTTTTTTTGCTTGGCTTTTTCAAGCATTGAAACAGAAGAAGTTGAAGCTTCAGCAGTTTCAGCAGTTTCAGCTACGTTCTTCTCAGACGTGTCTGATACTAACTCATATATCAGATGCTTGAAGTTTTCTATATCAATTATTGATTAATCATTGATCAATCACATATTAATCATATATTACTTACGAACGTAAATGTCAAAGTTCGCTTGTCTGATGTCATCTGTTGTCATAGTGATTACAACATTCTCTTCATGCTCATTCATATGCTTGCGTAAATTACTCATTAATATATGCTTTCGCTGTGAATTGATGAATTATCAATAATCTATTAATTCAAGATTGATAAATCACTTATCTTATTCTTGCAAATGCTATCATCTTCATTTTGATATTGACAAAATATCTTTCTTGACATGATAACAATTTTTCCCTGCTATTAATTTAATATCAATCAGCAATCAGTATTATATTAATCATTGATTAATTCTTTCTATTTTTCAACTCTTTTTTCGATCATTGTGATTAATCATTGATTAATCACATATCAGTAAATGATTAATCTATTTTTCTTTTCATTAATGAATTCAGAAATACAGTGACAGTTCAAATTAATTCTCGATTAATTTGAGATTAATTCATGTCACAATGAAAGCTTTACTCACTTTGTTTTTCACTCATGATGAGTGTCAATCAGATCTTGTTTTCAAGATCTGATATACAACATATGCATCTGTTTTCTTTATTAATGACATTGCAATGATTAATGATTTATTAATGATTTGTGAGTTGTAAGAGTAATGATTTGTGCAACTTTGAAATCTATGTATGAGCTCAAGCGTTAGCGTGTGTATTAGCTTTGAATGATCAAAGAGATCGTGTGATCTTTGATATGAGTCACGTGATCTACATTCTTGAGTAGGTAGATGAGTAGAGTGAAGAGTAAATGAGCGAGTAAATAGATGAGTAAAGTGAAGAGTAAATGAGCGAGTAGATAAATGAGTAAAGTGAAAAGTAAATGAGTAAGTAAATAGACAAGTAGAATGAAGAGTAAATGAGCGAGTAAATAGATGAGTAGAATGAAGAGTAGATGAGTGAGTAAATAAATGAGTAGAATGAAGAGTAGATGAGCGAGTAAATAAACAAGTAGAATGAAGAGTGAATGAGTGAGTAGATAAATGAGTAAAGTGAAAAGTAAATGAGTGAGTAAATAAATGAGTAGAATGAAGAGTAGTGCTAAATCAGCTAAATCAGCTTATAGCTGATTTATGTAGCATGTAAGCTAATCAACAATGCAAACTCAGCTGACAGCTAGCTTGTAGCAAACGTCTCATTTAGTAGCTAGCATATGTGTCTTAAGTGTATTAGTATTGAATAAACTCTGCTCACTAGCTCACAAGCTATTTAAGCTCTTTGTTGAAACATTGATAAAGTCGTTAATCAACTTTAGAACAGCACAGAAGATTGCATACTGATGCAAAAATCAAAATTGAACTCTTTTGTATTCAAAGATTGCACAGAGAACAACATTGTTTCAAAGAAGTACAGCATTTCTTATCAAATTACTATCTGTTTTATCTTTTCTTGATGTGTAAAACAATAAGTTGAGATCAGTTATTACTATTCTGAGTGAGATAATGCAACTACTTTAATATTTGAAATATAAAGTAATTGCGTCAAGCATTTTCTATCAAAAAGAGTAATCTAGACTTTTGCAGACTAAATTTATATCATTTTTGTCTGACATAAATTGATAATAAAAGACAATTTATTGTAAATTTCAAGATAGAAATTGAGAAATCTCTACACTAAAGTTACTGTTTACATGAAACACTTTGAGTAAGAGATTAAAGAAATATTTAAGTGATGTCAAGTGAATTTTCTAGAAGTTCAAAGCTTGAAACTCAAAAAAACTCTTTATGAAAAGAAATATAAAGAGTCACTTTATACACTTTTTCTCATCTCGTTTCGCGAATAGTAACGTGAAACTCAGCAGAAGCAATAGCTCAGCGTTAAAACTCAAAACATCAACAATAGAAATTAAAAAAATAATGTTAAAGATTGAAATAAATTTATGAAATGAACTTAGCATGAGTTCATCAACAAGCAAACAACTGCAGAACAACATTGTTGATTTATTTTGCAGTTAACAAAAATTGCTCACATCAGCAAATAGAAAAACGTAATACATGTTTAGTTCACTTAATGCATTGATGCTAAATTCACATGCAAACGCGCATAATAATAAGAATACAATCAATTTGCAAAATGCAAATTCGCAGCAAAAAGAGCAAACATGAGTGATTGTGAAATTCAAAGAAATGAAAAAGCGAAAAGTGATGAAAAGTTTGTAAAAAGAAGTTAGCATTGAAGTTAGTACTAGCAAGTGCTACAACGTCATTTCTAAAAAGATGTAGATAAAGAGACTGCGTGAAAGAATTGAATTTGCAGTCAATCAGCTAAGACAAGCAATATCAGAACAGAAAGAAACTATAAGTCATAGCTTAATTTACATTCAAAAAGCATGTGATGAAAGCATAGAAAATTCAATTCAGAAGCAAATTGATTAACTTCAAAGTTAAATAAACAACAAACTGAAGATTATTCTACAATTAATTCAAGAAAATGCTGAAAACATCAAAAAGAAAATCAATGCAAAGCAAATGACAGAAAATTCGCAAATCTTGCAGAAGATGCAATCAACAACAAGATTTATCTGTACAAGATGCTGACTACAAATCTTCTGCAAGCTATGCTTGTCAGAAAAGCTGAACAATCTCATCAACATCAACAAAGTAGTAACAGCGTTGTATTTACATATTGAGCTCACACACAGTTAAAAAGCGAGATAATAACAATGTAATCATCAACGCATTAAAGTTTGTATATACACAGAAGAATAGCAACGTCTTTGCATACATGCTGTGACTCATATACGACATATACATATATATTATGAAGACATGATTCAACTTTTGCGCATATACAGACAGATGTGATGCAGTAAATCGATTGATTTTCGTATTTTCAGATTGATTTACACGCAGCGCAATCACACACAGAGCAGTAACAGCGCTTTATTCACATGTTAAACTCATATACAATATACACACATATATTACGAAGGCACGACTCAGCTTTTGCACACATACACATCAATGTGATGCGGTAAATCGATCGATTTTCGATTTTCTGATCGATTTACATGGGTCGCAAATACATACATTGCGAAGACATGACACAGTCTTTGCTCATATATACAGAACAACAGCAACGTCTTTGCGCACATGCTGCAACTCATATACATCACACACACATACACTGCGAAGGCACGACTCAGCTTTTGCACATCTACACGTCTGCATGATGCAGTAAATCGATCGATTTTTTGCTTTATCAGATCGATTTACATGCATCACAAGCATATACACTGCAAAGACACAATACAGTCTTTGATCATATACACAGAATGACAGCAACGTCTTTGCGCATGCGCTGCAACTAATATACGACATTCACACAGTTATTGCGAAGGCACGACTCAGCTTTTGCGCACATACACATTTGTGCGACGCAGTAAATCAATCAATTTGAATTTTCTGATCGATTTACATGCATTGCAAATACATACACTGCAAAAACATGACACAGTCTTTGCTTATATACACAGAACGACAGCAACGTCTTTACGCATGCGCTGCAACTAATATACGACATTCAGACAGTCATTGCAAAAGAACTTTGCAATTATAGATCAACAACAACACTGACAACAGCGATTTATCAAAGCATATGATATATCAAATCAATCGACAAGTTATAGAGCACAATTGCATGATCAAAACAAGCTCTCATTCGACTCAATAACTTCACAGATGACTGCGTCGCAAGTCAAAAATCAAAAAGTGAAATTTTTCGCGCTCATGCAGACCAAAATCGGCGACGAAACGAGAGTTCATCAGCGCAGAAGAAAGAATCATCAATTCATACAGTGATTTGATTGACAAATCAAGAAGCAAACTCACAAGAAAAGAACAAGTCATCAATTGACTTTAAAACAGCACAGAAGATCGTGTACTGACGCAAAAATCGAAATTGAACTCTTGTGCATTTGAAAATTGCACAGAGAACAATGTTGTTTCAGAGAAGTACAGCATTTCTTATTAAATCACTATCTGTTTTATCTTTTCTTGATGTGCAAGACAATAAATCAAGATCAGTCGTTACTATTCTGAGCGAGATAACACGACTACTTTAATATCTGAAATATAAAGTAATTGTATTAAGCATTTTCTATCAAAAAGAGTAATCTAGATTCTTGCAAACTAGATTTATATCATTTTCATCTGACATAAGTTGATAATAGAAGATGATTTATTGCAGATTTCAAGATAGAAATTGGGAAATCTTTACACTAAAGTTACTGTTTACATGAAACACTCTGAGTAAGAGATTAAAGAGATATTTAAGTGATGTCAAGTGAATTTTCTAGAAGTTCAAAGCTTGAAACTCAAAAAAACTCTTTATGAAAAGAAATATAAAGAGTCGCTTTATGCACTTTTTCTCGTCTCGTTTCGTGAATAGTAATGCGAAACTCGACAGAAGCAATAGCTCAGCGTCAGAACTCAAAACATCAACGATAGAAATCAAAAAATCAACATTAGAGATTGAAATAAATCTATAAGATGAACTTAGCATGAGTTCATCAACAAGCAAACAACTGCAGAATGACATTGTTGATTTATTTTGCAGTCAACAAAAATCACTCACATCAGTAAATAGAAAAACGTAATACATGTTTAGTTCACTTGATGCATTGATGCTAAATTCACATGCAAACGCGCATAATGACAAGAATACAATCAATCTGCGAAATGCAAATTTGCAGCAAAAAGAGCAAACATGAGCGATTGTGAAATTCAAAGGAATAAAAAAGCGAAAAGCGATGAAAAGTTTGCAAAAAGAAGCTAGCATCGAAGTTAATATGAGCAAGTGCTACGATGTCATCTTTAAAGAGATGCAGATAAAGAGACTGCGCGAAAGAATTGAATTTGCAGTCAATCAGTTAAGACAAGCAATATCAGAACAGAAAGAGACTATAAGTCATAGCTTAATCTACATTTGAAGAGCATGCAACAAAAGCATAGAAAACTCGATTCAGAAGCAAATTGATTGACTTCAAAGTTAAATAAACAACAAACTGAAAATCATTCTACAATTAATTCAACAAAATGCTGAAAACATTAAAAAGAAAATCAATGCAAAGCAAATGACAGAGAATTCGCAAATCTTGCAGAAGATGCAGATTTTGCAAACGTCGCAAGTCATGCAAAATTCGCAAAAACCAACGCAGAAGCTCACATATGCGCAAAAAGCAGCTCAAGTCACAAATGCAAATGCAAATGCAAACATAAATGCAAATGCGAATGCAAATGCAGGCGAATGAAACCTGATTATCAAGAAATTCTCGCCAAAATCACAAGAAATATCATATCACGAAAGAAGACTCATTGTCAATCTCAAAAATGAGAACTGAACGTTGAAGACAATGAAAATGCGAGATTCGATGAATAACACATTGAAAAAGGCGAAAATCGATCTAATAGTCATCATGATAGTCAAAATGCTAAAGAAAAACAACATTGCTTTGACGATCTTGAAAAAATACATCGCAGATGTTTTACTAGCGCAAAGAGCAATATGAAAGCATGTTTTTAATGTTAAAAACATTAAGAAAGATGAGAAATGACACAAAATAATCATACATAGTCTGAAAATCAAAATCTTCAACATGAAGATCAAAATGAAATATCTGAGAATTGAGCTAAAGAAGTACAACTCTGAATTGAAGCTGATAATCAACTCAATATGATTATCAAAAGATGAAAATAAAGCAAGAAAGAATCATGCTTCGACAATACTGATGTTCAAAATCGAAGCAGAAGTGCAAAGACATTTGAAAAAACAACTTTTAGCTGCGAGATCAGCATATCAAACAGTCGAATATCGAGACTATCAATCAAATGATCAATGTCAAAAATGTCAAACATTCAAGCATTTGCAAAACAAATGCAACAGATCATCAAGATGCTTGTACTGCGAGCGAAATCATCAGATCTGAAATCATAAATATCAATTATCTACGTGCAAAGATGAGCAATCATGCAATTACATGATTTCTAGATGTTGCAACTGTCAAAATGCGCACTTCGCAAATAGCGCGATGTGCAAAACATATCAGGCAGCTCAGTCTATTAGCTCACAAAAAGATCATCTAGTCACGAAATTGTAATAAGTATTGCAGTTGAAATGTCACAAAACAACGCAAATAATGAAAGCTTCGCAAACACGTTGAATATTTGAATTCTACAGCACAATTGCGCAAGATCAACGTAAATCATGCATGCATGCATGAAATTTGCGAAGAACAAGACAGATATTGTTATACTACAAGAATCATGAATGAAAGACGAGAATATAACAATTTTGCATTCATCGTTTATCTGCATCAAATCAAATGTTCAGAATATTCATGTCAAAGTACTGATATTTGTTGCGAAAAACGCAAAGAAATTTACATGCACATCAAGATCAGACATAGTCAATAGCGAAGATATGCAAGCGATATCAATAAGAAACAATAAAATTCAGAAAGAAATTTTATTGTTCAATATTTACAACGAAAAGTCACAGAATGCAGATGACGAGCAATCATACATGATTGAGCGAGAATTAGCAAAAGTTATGCTAAATTTCAAGCAAAAAGTTATTATCGTTGAAGACTTTAATGCACATCATAGCTGATGAAACGCAAAAATTTCAAACTTTATTAGAATGAAAGCGTTAATAAGTTGAGTAAATTTACATAAGTGCAATCTGATTAACACTTCTGATATAAACACATATCACAGCTATTCAAGTCAGTTAAGCTCAATACTTGACTTAGCATTTGCATTAAAGAATATGCGCAATCACATCAAGAATTGATATATAAACGAGAATGCAGACACAGAATTCAATCATGAAGTAATTCTATTTACAATAGTTACGAAAAAGATAAAGTTGATCGAAAATTCGTTGAACGCATCATACAATCTGCAAAAAGTCAACTGAAAAGACTTTGATGAGCATTTGCAAAAGACGAAAGACAAAATGATGATCAAGATGCAAAGAATCATGAGTTTAAAAGCAAAAGTCATTTACTTAATGAAATGCATCAAGAATACAGTGAAATTATTCATATTTAAACAGCGAATATGCGCAAAATCAAAACTCTGATGAAACAATGAGCTCATCGAAAGACAAAAGACGCTGTCGTCAAAAAAGCGAATCTGAAAAAGATGCAGAAATGACGACGCATGAACAGAAATAATGCAAACATGAAATTCGTATCATGATGCAATAAAGCTGATCAAAAACCAATTCTGAATCAATTTCTTAAACAACATTGAAAAAAAAAAGTGTTTCAAACATACAAGTTCACTAAATCACGTTTAATTGAAAAGTTACTCTCGATACAAAACTTGCAAAAAGAATTGAAGATTGAATTCAATGAAAAGTGCAAGACATTTCTGAAAGCAATGTACTCATCATCTTTGAAAATTCAAACCAATGAAGAATTACTATTGAACGAAAGTATACAGTAATCAAGAGTTATCGAAGAGAAAATCAAGTACGCTATTAACTTCTCAGCATTCAGAAAAGCATTTGAATCAGACGAGATGTCATTCGCAATCATACAGCGAGCGTACAAAACTATATTGAAAATCTTCAATTTAGTGTACTCAGAGTTGATCAAAAACAACTATCATTCGAAGATATAACGCGAAGATACGAAAATTATTCTAAAAAAATCAGACAAGTCGAATTATTCAATTTCGAAGACATACAGAATTATTGCGCTGCTAAACTGTTTAGACAAAGTAGCAGAAAAAATAATAGCAGTGCAACTGTCGTACACAGCTGAAATTAATGATAAGCTGCTAAATTTTGATCAAATGAAAGACAGAAAACAAAGATCAGCTATAAACGCAGTTTTAAACCTAGTACATGATGCACAAATGATGAAAAGTTGAGAAAACATGCTTATCTGTCTACTTCTAGATGTCAAAGAAGTCTTTGATCATGTTGCATTGAAACAGCTGGTCAAAATATTGATTAAATTGAAAATATTGATCAATTTAATCAATTGAGTAAAATGTTTCTTACAAAATCGAGTTATTGACTTAGCATTTGACGACGAACGTCAGAAACCAAAGAAAATAAGCACAGAAATATCACAAGACTCATCTATTTCGCTCATTTTATTTCTAATTTATATTCGATACTTGTTTTCAAAGATTCGCGCAAAGTTCGAAAATTTACAGTCACTCAGCTATATTGACGACGTGACGCTATAGAAGTATTTTCGGCTCAATGCACGTTTCGATCCCGTGCACATTCTAAACTCGATTAGCAACTTATACTTTTTTTATTATTATTCAACCATCATTCATAGAATTAAATTGCAATTAATATAGAGAGTTGTCGATATCTATATGAAGCTTTCAAGCTATAAGAATCAATCATCAAATCGCTTAGAAGCTTTGAATTGCCTTTCAGCTCGCGTAGACCTGATTTGACTTGACTCTCTTTCTATCTTCTCAATAGCAACAAAATCAGTGAATTGCTGTACTTTCACCTCTTTAGACTTCTTCTTTTGCTCTTTCTGAAGCTTTTTAGCCTTCAGCTTTTGCTTCTGAATTAGACGTCGTTGCTTCAATTTCTTCGCCCGTAGCTTCTTTTTTCGCTTCGCTTTCTTCTTTCGCTTCGTCTTCTTTTTTTCTCGTTTCATCTTTCTTTCAGCTATTAAACGCTGTTTCTCTAGCTTTCTAAGCTCTCTTTGTTTCTTTTCTTCCGTCTTTTGAATAGCAGCTTGCTGTTTCTCTTCGATTCTTTGAATTTGATGATCACGAGTCGCCTGAATCTTATTAGAACTAAAAAACACTCTCTTTGCCTCATCATTAATCTCTAAATCGTCAAATAAAGGCTTTTCACGTCGTCTGCGACTTCTCTCAATACGTACTATTCGTCGAAGATTTTCATTTTCTGCTTTCAGAAGAGCAACATCTGTAGTAAGCTTTTCAACCGTATTGTTCAACTTACGAGCTTGCGAACCAATTGCTTCTTCTACAACTGACTTCATTAATCATTAAATCTTTCTTCAATCAGCTTCTGACAATGCTGAAGAAGAAGAATGACTTCAAACAGGTCTAGCGTTCGATTTAATCTGCTTTATGACCTGTGACGAATTGAAAGACAGCAATTCTGTCTTTTCTCATTCACTTTTGATGTTGACAGACGTGAAAGCAGCTTGATATGCAGGTCAAAATAGGTCAAAGAAGTCTTTTTTCAATATTCGAGAAAGTTCTTAACTCTTAAAGATTCAGTCGTTCAGATTTTGCGAGTAGTAATTGATCAAAGAATTGAATAAGCTGACATTCAGAGGTTGAAGACGATGCGTAGAATAAGAAGAATATAAAATCACAAGCATCTTGTTCTGCTCACACCAGTCAAGAAACTTCATGTTGATATGACTGTCATGCTCGTCAACGAATAGAAGGCGATAATCGCGTGAATTTCTGACTTTTGACCTTGTATTTCGGTCAAATACGATAGTGAGCCAAGAGTAAATCAATTCATCGTTAGTTCAGTCAGTAGCGAAGGAAGCAAAGAAGCAGAATTGCTCTTTGAAATCATATTCAGTAAGTCAGCTGTTCTGAATATTGCCTGATATCGCCTGATAAATAATCGAAGAAGGTATATGAGTCATATTCATGCAAATGATTGCAATCAAGGTAATTTATTCTCTATTGCCGTCTTGATCAGCACTCAGCAATTTGTCACTGTCAAGATGCTTTAAACTAAAGACTCTTTGAGTCTTTTGAAGAAGTTCAAGTAGAAAGCTCTTTTCGTTCATATTGTATGTGTTTGAAGAAAGAATCTTATATTCTTCGATTTTTTGCTTTACCTACCCTTATATTAGTATGAAACTAAACGTAATGAAGGCACTTACAAGGTCAAAATAAAGCTGATATTGATATGCATTATCGACTTTCTTTCGCTCTAGATCA
>JAABUS010005727.1_pt1 | contig 15934 bp, 1 predicted proteins | sample 5560161 | NCBI WGS metagenome assembly JAABUS01 (sample SAMN10711885, study PRJNA513376) | rock metagenome | isolation source: Antarctica rocks | place: Antarctica: Victoria Land, Trio Nunatak nord | collected 2016-01-04
ATATTTATATTCTATAATATTAAAAGTTTGCAAAATAATAATAATTTTTTATTAAATTAATGTTAAGTTTAATCGAGCAAAATCTTATTATAATTAAAAAAATTTATCTAAAATATTAATAAACTTTTTTAAAATTTTTTGATTAAATAATATTAATACAAAGTATTGCAATATTTATATTCGAAAATCTTTTAAGAATTTAAATTAATAATAAAGTTAATATTAAGTTTAATCGAATTAAATCTTATTATAATCAAAAAAATTTATCTTATATATATAGAAACTTTTTTAAAATTTCTCGATTAAATAATATTAATATAAAGTATCGCAATATTTATATTCTATAATATTAAAATTATTTTAAAATAATCTAAAAAATTTATTAAATTAATGTTAAACTTAATCGAATTAAACTTTATTATAATTAAAAGATTTTATCTTAAATATAAAGAAACTTTTTTAAAATTTCTTAATTAAGCAATATTAATACAAAGTATTATAGTATTTATATTTAAGAATATTTTAAGAATTTATATTAATAATAAGATTAATATTAAGCTTAATTAAACTAAGTTTTATTATAATCGAAAGATTTTATTTTATTTATATAGAAACTTTTTTAAAATTTCTCGATTAAGCAATATTAATATAAAGTATTATAGTATTTATATTTAAGATTATTTTAAGAGTTTAAATTAATATTAAGATTAATATTAAATTTAATTAAACTAAATCTTATTATAATCGAAAGATTTTATCTTATATATATAGAAGCTTTTTTAAAATTTCTTGATTAAATAATATTAATATAGAGTATTGTAATATTTAGATTTTGCGATACTTTAAGATTTGCTTTTATACAAAATTTGCAATACTCTAGATAGAGTATTGCTAATATAATTGTTAGAATAATAAGAACTAGCAAAGATAGTTAATAATATATAATTAATTTTGTCTTTTAACTAAACAATATTATAAGAATCTAAGCAAGTTCTTGCGTTTCTCTAATATCTTTGTTAAAACTAAAGCAAAGAATTATAGTTCTTAATAAAAATAAAATTATCTTTATTATTTAAAGAGAGTATATTGTTATATTTGCAATTTAACAAATAAGATTAATTAAGCAATTCGAATAAATTGTTATTGTATAGAAACAAATTGTTGTCTTCTTTATTTATTAACGATAAAACTCTTTATTTGTTAATAGATAACAATAAAAAGAATAATAAATAATAAATATTATAATTAATGTTATTTGCAAATAACTTTCGATCTTTTGTATTAATATTATTAATAATATAAAAAAAAAAGCTAAAGTTTAATAAAGTCTATAAAGAGAACAATACTTTGCTAAGATATTTGCGGGAATACTTAAGAACAACAAAGATCTTATTTTTATTTTGTTTATATATTATTGAAATTTAGTTTTTAATATTAATATTGCTTCTATATTTTTAAGTAATATCTAATAGATATTTAGCAATAATAATAGAATATATAACTTAAGATGCTTATCTAGAAGACATAATTTAACTATTGTTGTTAATTGTTTAGAGTATATTAATATTTAAATTAAGAAAAAGATTAATAATAAAGTATTATATTAATAAATCTTAAGAGCGTTCTTATAAGCAATAACAATTCGACGAAAGAACTTTAGTCTTAAGAAGAGAAACTTAACAATAATAAAAAATAGAATTAACTAAATAAAGAAACAAGAATTAAAGAGAGAAAATTAACTTTTAAGAGACGCAATACTAGAGCTTAAGACAAAACAATTAGAAGCAAAAAAAGCGAATTAATGTATTATAACAAAACAAATAATTAAATTGTTTACAACTCTAGAATTTGCTTTAAGATAATTAGAAAAACAATTATCTAAAACAATAATAACAATTATAGAGTCTTCTCTTTTAGTTGCTCTCTATAGAGTTAAGAAATTTTCAATCTAAAATAGTACTTTCTATATAGATAACAATAGTAAAATAGCAAATGTAAGACGTTAAATTTAACTTTAATTAAGAGCGAAAGATTTTTAAATATTTTGCAAGAAAATATAGATATAAAGATTTAATTTAAAGAGCAAAGTATTTCTTTTCGAATTTGCAATCTTAACAACAATAGAAAATAAGAGAAATATATTAATAATTGTAGAGAATTTAATACGTAAAATACAATTAATAAATAATAACAAAAAAAATAGAGTTAAAATATTAAATATACAAATAGTTTATCTCTTTAAAAAACTCTTCGATCTTAAAGAGCTTATTAATCTTAAAGAGTTTATTAATCTTAAAAAGTTTATTAATTTTAAAGAATTTATTAATTTTAAAAAGTTTATTAATCTTAAAGAATTTATTAATCTTAAAGAGCGTTATCTTAAAAAATAAATTAATTTTAAAAAACTTAAAAATAAATTAATATAAAGTAGAAATACAATGCAAGAGCTAAAGTTTTTAATATATTAATATCTTGTTATAATATTGTTGTTTCTACTTATTGCTAAGCTTAAGTTAATAGTTAAATAACTCTTTTTAGAGATAAAAATAAAAGAGCAAAATTGTTAAGAAAAAGCAAGAAATATAGTTTTAATAAAATAAATAATATTAATTATTAAAGAAGTTTTAAATACTTTTTAATTACAATAAAAGTATTTAAAATTTCGACAATTAAAATTAAATTTTATAGATAATAATAAAAAAGAACTAGAAAGACAAGACTTAATAACAAACGTAAATATAAGCTTAAATAATATTGTTATTAAAGTAGATTTCTTAACAATCTCTTAAATACGTAAAAAGCACTTAAGATTCTTGTTAACAACAATATTAATTTTAAGAAAAAATATTTCTTTTAAGATAGAATATAAATGTTTATATTTTTAAAAAAATTAAAAGTTATAAAAATTAATAAAAGATTGCAAATATAATATAAAATTAAACAAATAAATAATAGTCTTATTTATACTTTCTAGAACGCTAATTATTACTAAAATAATTAAGAGAATAAGCTTATTATCTAACGCAACAAAATTATTTAACAAATTTCTATTAATTTATTTTGTTTATTTAATTCTTAGAATCTATATTTTAATTCTTTTATTTATATTAACTTTTTGTTATATTTTCTTTTTAGTTGTCTCTTTTTTAGCAAGATTAATAAATTTAAGAAGATATTCTTTTTTTAATTTTGTTAACAAGATAATAGATATTAAAGATAAAATAAAAATATATTATATAATAATAGTCGAATAGAGTTGTCTAGAAAGCAATAATATTATTAGAAGATAAATAGAAATTAACAAATAATATAAAATAGAAATAACAATAATAGTTATACAAGAGATTTGCTATATTATATTAATAAAAGACAAGAAAAAGTTCTTAAAGAAAAAAGAGAATAATTAAGAAAAAAATAAGATAGTTAAAAGAAAAATAAAAAAGTAAGTAAAAATTAACAATATTATAATTTAGCAAGAGTAATATACTTAAAATCTATATTACTAATTAATTAAATACTTTTTAAGAATTATTATAAGTTTAATATTGTAAATATAAAGTTAAGTATTAAAATTATAATTAAAATAATATTAAACAAATAATAAATTAATTCGACAAAGTCGAAAAAATTTTAAATAAAATAGATAGACTTTGCAAACTTTTTTATATAAAAAATAATTATTTTAATTTTAACAAATAATTTTAAACAATATAATTTAATTTATAATTAAGAATTTAACTTTCAAATATTGTTAAACAATAATTTTTTCGAATCTTCAAATATTTAATATATTAAAAATAAAAGCATTATATATAAAAATAAAGATTCTCTTTAAATTAATATAGTCGATCTAATAAGTAATAAAGTTAATTAATAAATAAAGACAGTAGCGTTAATTGTTTAAATAATAGTATCTATAATATAAAATAATAGCAACAAAAAAACAAATATAAAAAGAAGACAAATAATATTATAATAATTATATAAGAACAAAAAGTTATTATAATAATAGCAAGAAGAATTTTTATTATACAAGTTTAATAAAATTTAATTCTTAATTATTAATATAAATCTTCTAGAGTAAATTAATTGTACGTTCGAATAATTATATATAACGTTTGCGCGTTTATTAATTCTAATTCTTTTATCTATATTATATCTTATAGATTGCAAAAATCTTAATATTCTTAATATCTACTAGGAACAAACAATAGCTAATAGAAGAATATAATCTAATATCTAAGTAATATTTCTAGAATATAGATAGTAAATCTCTAGAACGCAAAGAGATACAATTAAAACAATTTAAATATCTAATTATTACAAATATATTATATAATCTCTTTTATTAGATAATAATAAAGATAGAATATATATATTTATAATAACAAAAACTAATTAATATGTGTTTTAAATATATAAGAAATTAATACTTTTACAAAGTTTATTTAAAACTTAAAATTAATAGATTTAATTTATATATATTTTGTTTTTGTCTTATAATTGCTATATTGTTAATTGTAGATTGCAAAAATTGTAGAAGCAATTTTATTATAGTTGTAACTATCTTTTGTCTAGAAGATAATTAATTTACTAATTACTTATAATTGCAATTAAAATTAAGAAAAACTTAGATATATTTACAAATTATTAATATATTAACTTTTGCGAAATAGCAATTAATGCTAGATAAGTTAACTTCGAAGAAAGAACAAGCAATATTAGTTTCTTAAGATACTAGTTATAGATAACGTCTTAAATAGTATTAGATTGCTAGTAATTGCTTCTTCTTAGAAACAACTAAGTAATACTTTAGAAATCTTTAAAAAGACAATTTAGTATTTGCGAATATTAATTATATTTTATTATAATATAAATTGTACTTATAAAAACAATATAATTAAAAATAATTAAAATTAGTTGTTTAAATAAGATTTAAATTTGTAGAGAATTTAGAGACAAAAAACGTTTTAAATAATTGAAGTATACTTCGATTTACAAATATAATAACTTAATAATAATATTCTTTAAACGCGAAAACAATAATAAAACTCTCGAAAAAAAAAATCTTTTCTTATAAAAGAAATCTTGTACTCTAAAGTTTATATTTCTCTTAAGAGATATATAGCAATTGTTGCAAAAATCTCTTTAATATATAGAAACTATAGTTTAGTTGCGCAAAAATATAAAGAGTCTAATAAAAAAATCTTGTATTTTAATAGAAATCTAGTAAACTTTTGTTATTTATTAAAAATTTATAGATAAGAAACAATTTTTATATTAATTTAAATATATCTTAAGATTATATAAATCTATAAATATAATAGACTTTACAATTAAATAATTAATTTCTATTAAGAGAAATCTTTAATCTAGATATTAAATATCTATATTAATCTCTTTTAATTAATATATTAGCTTGTAAAACAATTAAAACTTTCTTAATTATCTAAAGATTTGCTCTTTATATTGTTTAAAAACTTTTGCGCAATATATAAAATAATAAAGAGCAATAAGTTAAGAATTGCAACTTGTAATTATAAGTTAATAAACTAAATTTTTAATATTTTTAAACAATAAAAAAATAAGATATAATAATATAATAAATCGATTTTATATATAAATAAACTAGAATTTGTAATTAATTAATTAATACTTTGTTTATAAATTATTAATTTTGTTATAAATATTTATACAAAATAAAGAATAATTAAATAGATTTTGTTTAAAAGTTTTAAGTAAATCAATAACTTAATTTAATTTTAATTAAGAATATCTTTTAAGATATATTGTTTATAATAATCTTAAAAGATATTGTATTTCTAAGCAATATTTAATTAAACTAGAAAAAAAGAGTAATTGAACAAAATAAATAAATCGAAGTAATCGAATATATACAATTGTTTTTTATAGATATTGCTAAGATTAAATATTACTAAGTAACGTTTGCAATCTATAATAATTTATAACTTTCTTCTAACAATAAAAGCAATAATAGATAATATTATATAATAAATTTCTATAACTTTGTTTGCAAGAATTAAAGAATTAAAGAGTTAACAAACTAAAGAACTAAAAAACTAAAAAACTAAAAAGAGCTAAAAAGAGCTAAAGAACTAAAAAAAGCTAAAGAAAACTAAAAAACTAAAGAGAGTTAAAAAGCTAAAAAATTAAAAAGTTTAAGAGTTCGAAAAGCTAAAGCTATAAACAATAGTCTAAATTTAAAAAGATTAAATTCTTAATATTAATAATATAATCTAGAAGATTAAAAAAGAGCAAAAAGACAATCTATTTTTGTTAATAAATTGCAAATATTATTTTATTTAATTAAAACTATATAGAGACTCTTTTTGTTTATTTAACTAGTTAATAAGATTCGAAGAATATATAACGCAATTAGATAAAATAAAAAGATAAAACAAGTTATTCGAGAGAATCTAAAGTACTTATAAGTAAGTTTTTAGTTTTATCTAATAAACTTTTTTTGTTATTTAGAAAATCTAGCTAGATTTTAAGATTTAATTTCGATTGTTAAAAATTTAAGAAAAGTAACAATTAAGTTTTTGTATATATTAGACAATCTTTAAGTCTTAAATATAATAAAGTTTCTTAAGAATTAAAAATAGTTATAATAGTTAAAAGTATAACAACTAGAGTACTTAATTTAATTATAATCTTTTTATTTAATATTATTTTTAATAATAAGCAAATAACTAGCAAAAGAAATTTGTCTATATATAATACTAGTTACAAATCTTTAATAGTTATAACTATAATTTATAAAAGAGTTAAGAAATCTTAATATTAAACTTAAAGATTTAATATTAATTAAAGAATATTAATAACTTAAATAGTACTAAGTATCTAAATAAAACAAAATTAATATTATGTATATAGTAAAACAATTATAGAAACTAAATATAAAAAAAAGATTTAATAAATTTATAACTAGATAAGTATTTAATCTCTTATATAAGAAGTAATAATAATAGAATAATTAAATATTTTGTTTGTGTTCTAATAATAAGTTACTATATCAAAGATTCTTAAGCTAAAGTAAATATTAATTTTTGCTTAAATAATTATTTTGTTCTAATATAATAAATAAGAAATAAAGCAAAATATTAGATTTGTTCTTAATAAAACTTTATTAATCTTTTGTTAAATAATTTCTTATTTATTTATTAAGAATAAAATTGTAGCTTTAAGAGATTTTAAATCTTAAATATAATTATAATATCTTCGAAATCTATATTTAACTAGATTTTAATTTAATTAAACAAAAACTTCGAAAAAGATCGAAACTAAGATATACAATAAAGATCTAAAAAATTAAACAAAAGTTTGCAAAATATCTTTTGTCTACTTAATTGAAAGAAATAAAAATTATTAATTAATAAATTAATTAAACAATTTCTAAGTCTAGAATATATAAAGATTTGTCTAAAATATTAAAACTAATTTAAAGAGTACAAGATATTGCAATTAAATTGCGAAAATCTAGTAATTATCTAAATATCTTTAATATAACTTCGATTCTAAATAGATAATTAACAAACAAGATTTATCTATATATAATACTAGCTACAAATCTTCGATATTTAAGTTGCTACAAAACAACAATTAAAGAATTAAGAAATCTTAAGATAGATATTAGAATATTAAAGCTTAGTAAAAGTTTTAATAATAAAAGATAAATAAACAACAATCAATAGATAACAATAATATAAATAACGAAAATATTGTCTAAAATAAATAAAGATAGTATTAATTATAAAATATAATTATACTATACTTATTAGATTAACAAATATAACTATATTAAGACGCAAGAAAGAAATAAAAAATTAAGATATTTGTTAACAATTATTTAAAAAGAGCTTATATAAATAAGTAGAAGAGCAATTATTAATTAATAGTTTTAATAATTTACTTCTAAACTAATTTATCGATTAAAAAGATAATTAAAACTAATATTCTAATTTTAAACTTAAATATCTTTAAATTTATCTAAATAAAATTAAAAACTCTTCGAGAAATAAAATTGTTGCTCTTAAATTAATTCTTTGTTTGAATTTTTTTTTTTAATTATTAATTTTTTTTTTTTGCTTAACTTGCGTACTATAGATTTTTGCTAATCTTTCTACAAACTTTAGATTAATTTTTTACAACAATATTAATTAAATATTTATTCGATTATTTACAACTCTTTAATAAGTTTTATTATAATAATAAGAAAAATTAGTTAATATATATAAGTTGCAAAAGTAGCATATTATTTATTAGATATATAACTATCGAATTAATTAATATAAAACTATTATACTTTAATGTAATATAAAAGTATTATATAATTAAAATTTAAAACACTTAATTGTTTTATATAAGAAAATAGAAAATAAAGTTGCTAATCTAGATTATTTAATAATATAAAAAGAATATCTAAAGCAAATAAACTACTTAGAAATTCTATATTATACGCGTATTTAATATATTGCTTTGCTTCGATTATAATATTTTAACAAACTAAATTAATTAAATAATATTATATTAATTTTAAGTATCTTAGAGTTTAAGTATTGTTTATATAAAAAGATAAATTCGAAATTTTTTGTAGTTAATAACAATCTTTTTTAGAATTAATAAACTATTAATTATAAATTAATGTTTAAAAATTTAGTTATACTAAGTATCTTATTTATCTTAAGCTAGTATATTTTTAAATATAAATAACTTAGTTCTAATTAAAATTCTAATAGATAAAAAATATAATATTAAGATATAATAATTTAATATAACAAACTTTAATTAAAAGCTTTATAAATTATTTTAATATTAAACTATAATACTAAAACTTAGATTAAGAAAACAACAATATAGATTTGCAAAAATAATAAAAAAATAGTTAATTAAGTTGTTGTCTAGATTATTATCTTATTTAAAAAGTTAAAATATTTAATATAATAATATTTGTAAGATTTTAATTGTTTATTTATTTATAATTAATAATAAAGATAAGTTATAATTTATTTAAACAAAAAATTTTGTCTTAAATTTAGTATTAACTATTGTAATTATAACTTACAAATAAAACAAAAAAAAAATAAGAATAATTATAAAGCTCGAAGTTAATTGCGTTATAAACTCTAATATTGCGCAATTTAATTATAAATTAGTTTATTTATTAAGATTTATATATATTAAAATACAAATAAAAGTATTAAAAAAATTGCAAATCTATCAATATATAAAAGAAAAATATAAGAGAAAAATATTTATAATTCTTAGACTTAAGATATAGTTAATAAGATAAATACTCTAAATTTAACAATTAAGTATAAGTAAATAAAATTATTAATTTTACAATTAAAAGTATTCGATATTTAACTATTATAAAAAGACAAAAAAATATATTATTTAAACTAATTTAAAGTTGCACTACAATATAAGAAAATAAATAAATTATCTAAATATTATTTATTAATTATTGTTGTTACAATTAATTTCTTAAGATAAATATAAAAAAGTTGTTATTTTTTGTTGTTATTAAATTTAATAATAACAAATAAATTATTATTTATCTAAAAGATTTAAAATTAAGTTTTAAGATTTATATTAAAATTATAAGCAATAATTAAAAATATATTGTAATAAAAGTTTTTTAAGTTAATAAATTATTTAAAAGCAATATAATATTTATTATTAATAATAAATATATTTGTAAAGATAATAAATTATATTTTGTATTAAAAACAATAGTTCTTAATTATAATCGAATTTCTATTTAAAAATATTATAAAATCTTAATATTATTCGAGTTTATTTACAAGAAAATAGAATATTAACTAGTTAATTTTTTTTAATTAATTTATAACAATAATTTCTTAAGAATATTTACTTTTATTATTGCTTTTAACTCTTAATATTATAAAAAAAAAAATTTGTTATAGACAAAAATTAAGAAGAATATTGCAATAAATTATTAATAAAAAATATAAAAAAACTTTTAAACAAATAGTATTCTTAAAGTTTTATTAATAATAAAATAGAAATATTACAATAAAACTTAGAATTTTAAAATATTCTATTTTCTTTTGTATTTATTAAACAATTTGTTTAACTTTTATACAAAGAATCTTTTAACTTAATTAATTTACTTGTTACTACAATAATATTAATCTAAAATAAAAAAAGTTTCTATTTCGCGAAATATCGTTTGCGTAATCGCAAACAAAAAAAATATATAATTAAAAAAAAAAAGTTTAAGTATTAAAAAATGCAAAAAATTATATAAAAAATTATATTTATCTTGCAACAATTAAACTCGAAATACTATCTAAAATTAAATTTTCTAAAATTATTTATAGACGCAATATTTCTAGAGTAAAGCAAAAATCTTCTAAATATAGTTTTAATTTACAAACTAAATTCTAGTAATTATAAGAAACTTTTATATAATAATAGCAACAATTATATCTTTTATATTAAAATTCTTATATATAATTTATATTATTTTCTTAAAATTGTAAAGTAGAAGCTTATATTGTTTAATAATATTTATAATATTACAATTAATTTAAAAGTAATCTTAAATAATATTATAAATAAGATCAAGTTACGCAAAAGTTATATTATAAAAAATAAAAAATATTGTTTAATTAATAAAGTTAATTAATAGCTATAATAATTTATAATATATTATACTCTCTTTACAATAAAGATTTTAACAATAACAAAAATATATAATATAATTTTGTTTATATAGTTTGTTATATTATATATAAGCGAATTGTTTAAAATAAGTTGTAATATTTGTACAAAAGTACTAGTTATAACAAAATATTATTATTGTTACTTTAATAATACAAACTTAAAATAGTTTAAATTTAAATAATATTAAATAATAAATATCTTAAAAGAAAGAAGCTATTAATTAATATTAATAAATATAAATATTATTGTCTTAACAATTAAAAGAATAAAATATAAATAATACTTAATTAAGATAAAAGATAAATAAGAAATATTAATTAAAGAGAAAATATCTTTATTACAAGTTGTAACAACTTTTTAAAAAATTACAAACTTAATTTTAAGAAATTTCTAGAATAGAGTTTAAATTTGTTATAAGTTTAGAATCTATTAATACTTTTAATACAAATTGTAAAAGAAATTAAATTTAAGATTTCTCTTTAATATATTAATAATATATCTCTTAATTCTATTTAACTAATTAGTAAGTAAACTAATTATTTAGATCGATTTTTCCTCGAAATCTATAATTTAATCCGAAAGTTATATTTAATTAGATTAAGTTTTAATCTAATATAATTAGTATTTTTATAATTTATACAATTTGATTTCAACTATTAGAATCGAACAATTAATCTATTAGTAAAATAACTTTTTAAATTATAAAAATAAAATACTAAACTTAAAGTTTCGACAAAATAAAATCTAAGAAAAGATTAAATTGTAATATTAAAATAATAAAAAACGCAATTTCTCTTATAATTAATCTTATATAATTGCTAAAATATATTGTTAAAAAATAAAGTAATTTTTAGATAAATATTAAAGAAGATATTAATTTACTAGAAATTGTATTAAAGATACTTTAATATTTAATATTTCTTATAATTAATTTATTTCTTATAAATATACAAAAAGTTATTGTAAAAAAAATTAAGATTATTGTTTAAATTTGTATTAATAAATATAAAAAAGTATTTTATTTTAAAATATTATAAATTGTTGCAAAAAATAAAAGTATTCTTAAATTATTATTCTTAATAATTAAGATAAAAGATTCTTTAAACTAGAATAATATTAAAATAGAAAAAATTGTTAAAATTATAAAAAGAATTTTCGATATTATAGTTAATCTAAATATTAAATATTTTAGTCGAAAAAATATTAAACTAATATTAAAAATACTAAATAAAGATTTTACAAATTTTAAAGAAAATATTTTGTTAAAAGTAAATTTTTTAATCGAAGTTTTACAAAAACAAAATAAAATTCTTAAAAAATTTAATTTAATTAACAAGAGTTTTTAGTTTAATTTAAAATATTTTTAGATTTTTAATTAAAATAAAATATTGTAACTTTATATTATAATTAATACTTTTTATAAATATTTTTATATATATATATATATAATTTAAAATATTATTAAAGTTAAGAGAATAATATTGCAAAATTATAATATTGCAATTATAATAATAAAGAGCAAACAAAATACAATTATTGTATTAAATATATTAAAAAACTTTCTTAATATAAATAGATAAATTAACTTCTTAAATTATATAAAAGAAAAGAATATAAATATTGTAGTTTTAAACTTTGTTATTTAATTCTTATTTTAGATAGAATTGCTTTATCTAGTATATTGCGAAATTATTAATTAGAATTTTAAGATTCTTTTTATTTTAAAAAAGAAAAAATAAAAGATAGAAAAGCTAAAAATTGTTATATATAATAAAGAATATAACAATTTATATAACAAAGTTATTTGTATTTTAGAATTAACAAAAAATACAATATCTAAAAATATTTATTATTAAGAATTAAATTTTTAATTTAACGAAATTTAGTTTCTTAATACAATTATTAATTAACAAAATATATTAATTTATTATAATATAATTATTACTAAATCTATTACAAGAAAAAAAATATATAAATATAAAAGATTATATAGTTGTTGCGCAATTTGTTTCTAAAATATTAAGTATTAAAAATAATTAATTATCTTTTATAGAAACAAAATATTCGAAGAAGAATTAAAAAATCTTTGCGTATTAAGATATTTTATTAATAAATAAATAAATATTTGTTTAAAATATAAGCGCAAACTTATTGCAATTGCAACTAAAGATAAAAATCTAAATAATAATATTATTTATAATATAAATTTAGATATTATTTGTAACTAGTAATAAAAAGACAATTATAAAATTAATATAAAGAAGAAAAGCAATTAAAGAATAATAAGAAATAGTAAAAGTAATTAATAATATATAGTTTAACTTATTTTTTAACTATATAATATTGTAAGAATTTAAGCAATTTCTTGTATCTTTTTAATATTTTTGTCGAAGTCGAAACAACAAATTATAGTTTTTAATAGAAATAAAATTATCTTTGTTATCTAGAAAGAATATATAACAATTTAAAGAAATTGTTATTAAACAAAATTAAATTATTGTTGTCTCTCTTTATTGAAAAAAAAACTCTTTTGTTATTAATAAACAAAAATAAGATTAAGAAGAACAAATATTAGATATTGCGTTTAATATTATTTGCAAATAGCTTTTAATTTACTATATTAATATTATTAGTAATATAAGAGAAAAAACTAATATTTAATAAAGTTTATAGAGAAAACAAAAGCAATATTTTGTTAATATATTTGCAAGAACGCTTAAAAGCAACAAAGATCTTATATTTATTCTATTTATATATTATTAAAATTTAATTTTCGATATTAATATTATCTCTATATTTTTAAGTAGTATCTAATAAATATCTAGCAACAACAATAGAATATATAACTTAGAACATTCGTTTAAAAAATATAATTTAACTATTATTGTTAACTATCTAAAGTATATTAATATTAATATTTAAATTAAAAAAATAATTAGTAATAAAATATTATATTAATAGATCTTAAGAATATTCTTATAAGCAACAACAACTTAATAAAAAAACTCTAATCTTAAAAAAAGAAACTTAATAATAGCAAGAAACAATATTAATTAAACAACAAAATAAAAATTAAAAAGAAAAAATTAATTTCGAAAAAATACAATATTAAAGCTTAAGATAAAATATCTAAAAGCAAAGAGCGCAAATTAATATACTATAATAAGACAAATAATTAAATTGTTTATAATTCTAAAATTTGTTTTAAAATAATTAAAAAAGCAATTACTTAAAATAATTATAGCAATTTTAAAATATTTATTTTTAATTGCTTTTTATAAATCTAAAGAATTTTTAATCTAAAATAATACTTTTTGTATAAATAACAATAATAGAGTAATAAATATAAAGTATTAAGTTTAACTTTAATTAAAAGCAAAAAATCTTTAAGTATTTTGCAAAAAAATATAGATATAAAATTTTAATCTAAAAAGCAAAGTATTAAATTTCGAATTTGCAATCTTAATAATAATAAAGAGTAAAAAAGATATATTAAGAATTATAAAAAGTTTAATATAATACAAAATATTATTGCTAAATAGTAATAAAAAGAACAAAGTTAAAATATTAAATATAAGAATATTTTATCTTTATAAAGAACTTTTTAATCTTAAATAATTTATTAATCTTAATAAATTTTATTTTAAAAAAAAATTAATTTTAAAAAACTTATAAATAAAGTAATATAAAATAAAAATACAATATAAAAGTTAATATCTTAAATAGATTAAAAACTAATTTTAGTAATATTGCTCTTATTTATTGCTAGACTTAAATTAATAATTAAACAATATTTTTTAAGTATAAAAGTAAAAGAGCAAAATAATTAAAAAGAGACAAAAGATATAATTTTAATAAAGTAAATAATATTAATTATTAAAGAGATTTTAAATATCTTTTAATTACAATAAAAATACTTAGAATTGCAATAATTAAAATTAAATTTTGCAAATAATAATATAAAAAAACTATAAAAACAAAATTCGAAAATAAATAAAAATAGAAAATTAAACAATATTATTATTATAAAAGATTTTTCGAAGATCTTCTAAATATATAAAAAGTATCGAAATTTCTTATTAACAACAATATTAATTTTAAGAGAAAATATTTTCTTTAAGACAATTTATAAGTATTTGCGTTTTTAAGAAGATTAAAAATTGTAAAAACTAAAAAAAAATAACAAATATAAAATAGAATTAAATAAATTAATAATAATAAACTTATATATACTTTTAACAAAAATACTAATTATTGCAAAAATAATTAAAAAAAACTAATATATTATCGAAGATAATAAGATTGTGCAATAGATTCTTATTAATTAAATTTATTTATTCGATTCTAAAAACTTATATTTTAGTTCTCTTATTTATATTAACTTTTTGTTGTATTTTCTTTTTAATTATCTTTTATTTAACAAATTTAATAAATTTAAAAAAGTATCTTTTCTTTAACTTTAATAATAAGAGAGTAGATATTAAAAATATAATAGAAATATACTATATAATAGTAGTTAAACAAAGATATCTAATAAACAACAATAGAAAATTAAAAAAAAAAAAGTTAATAAATAATATAAATAAAAACTAGCAATAATAGTTATTCTTGCAAACAAATAATAAAAACAATAAAAATTTAAAAGAAAATCTTAAAGAAATAAAAATTATTAACAAAAAAATAAGAAATTAAGAGAAAATTAATAATAAAAGATAAAAGATATTAGTTTAACAAATATATTAAACTTAAAAATTAATAAAATTAAGTAAATATTTTAAGTTAAAAGAATTGTAATAAAGCTAGTATTATTAATAGAAAAAACTTAATTTAATCTTTTAAATTTTAAAATTATAATCGAAACAATATAAAATAATTGTTAGAATCTACTTCTTAAATAAAGCGAAAAAATTATAGATTAAATTAATAAACTTTGTTAATTAATATATAAATAAATTAATATTATTTTTAAGAAACTTAATAATCTAGTAATTCTAATAATATATAGTTCGATTTTAATTTATAATTAATACTTTTGTTTTAAATTATAATATTATCGAATTTTGCTATTTAAATAATAAGATATTCGAGATTTAAATATAAAAAAAAACAATATAAAAGATTATATAAGAATTTCTTTTATATTAATAAAATATAATTTAATTCGACAAAAAATAAGAAAGAGAAAATAGAAAAAAGAAAATTAATTAATGAATAAAGATAA
>JAABUS010005728.1_pt1 | contig 15932 bp, 15 predicted proteins | sample 5560161 | NCBI WGS metagenome assembly JAABUS01 (sample SAMN10711885, study PRJNA513376) | rock metagenome | isolation source: Antarctica rocks | place: Antarctica: Victoria Land, Trio Nunatak nord | collected 2016-01-04
CCCCAAGACCGACAGCGACGACGACGTCATATATACTAGGATTCTGAATAGGCAGATCTTCAAATACAGTATATAGCTAGGTTACAAAGAGAGGGTTCATTAATAGGATCGCTATAGACTAAATATGAAACGCCCTTATCCTGGCCGAAAATCGCGCCCATAGCAGAAAGTCCCCAAATCGTTCAAATCCGACGTCTTTTAATTAGAAAAAACCCGTTTTAGCGTCGCTGAGTCAGCTCAGCTACCAAGCTGACTCATTAAAGCCCATCATCGGGGCTGGCCTGCCATATCCACGACCCCGAGGGCCTGGCAACGCTGTCGCCCTAGCTGGAGCTGGAGCTAGCGCTGGAGCTGGAGCTAGCGCTGGAGCTGGAGCTAGCGCTGGAGCTGGAGCTGGGCTACCGCTTGCCTGCGGTAGACATGCTAATGGTTACGGCAACCGCGCCCACTAACCAAATATGGGGGGGGGTGTTTATCTAGCGATCTGGGGGGTGTCTATGTAGGCAAAGGGGGTGTCTCTGTAGTGCCACCCTTTTGAGATCCCCACAGACCCCTGCCTTGCCCTAGCCGAGATTACCGCTGCGGGTCGGCATGACGGAATTTAGCCGCTCATCACTTTGTCTTAGCTTGGCTTTTCGAGCTTGTCTCCGAGCTCCATAATAATATTACGACTTCTGTGGACGCAATATTGTCGAGCTATTTCCATAATGACGACAATAACGAATGGAATCGAGCCTTCGAGGGCGAGATGGTGAGACGGTGCGCGATTCTCACGCGAATGAATAAATTCTAACAATCTGTCAGGGTGTACCTCGACAATTTCTTGAACAAACCTGGTCTTAATTCAGATCCTGAATGGGTGCCAGGCGAGGAGACGACTACAGCTTTAGAAACTTCAAAGGTCTTGTCAGTAAGCATTTGAAAATGTTATGGTAGCCACTATTCTAACTTGGGGCAGAGTGATGTAGGTAGATTACGTGCAAATCCCCAGGGATTGCTGGTACTAATCAGTGGCACAGAGGAGCTGGAGGCCTGGGATGCGAGATTCTGAAGAACTTGGCTCTTTCTGGGTTCAGAGACATCCATGTCATTGATATGGGTATGTACTTGATCAACGCTTTCGAAGTTTGTCTAACACCAGGCAGACACAATCGACGTCTCAAATCTGAATCGCCAATTTCTTTTCCGCGAAGCTGATGTAGGCAAATCAAAAGCTGAGGTGGCAGCCGCGTTCGTCGAAGAGAGAGTCAAGGGAGTCAAGATAACACCATATAACGGAAAGATTCAAGACAAGGATGAGGAATACTATATGCAATTCAAAATGGTAGTATGTGGTCTTGACAGTATTGAAGCTCGGCGCTGGATCAATGCTACTTTGGTAGATATGGTCGATATGGAGCAGCCAGAGAGCCTGAAGCCGCTCATAGATGGTGGAACAGAAGGTAAGGACGAGAAATCTCTAGCAGGAGTCTTGATATTGACGGATGGTTTCCAGGCTTCAAGGGTCAAGCCAGAGTCATACTACCCACCTTGAATTCATGCATCGAGTGCCAGCTCGACATGCATGCCCCTCGCGCCGCAGTACCACTTTGCACATTGGCAACAATACCACGACAGCCTTCGCACTGCATCGAATGGGCGCATATCATCGCGTGGGAAGAGCACCGAAAGGATATTGTTCTCGACACAGATGATCCGGAGCATATCACCTGGCTTTACCATAAAGCTTTAGCACGCGCACAGGAGTTCAAAATACCAGGAGTGACCTACTCGCTGACTCAAGGAGTCGTCAAAAACATCATCCCTGCAATTGCCTCGACGAACGCTATTATCGCTGCAAGCTGCTGTAATGAAGCGTTCAAGATTGCTACAAGCTGCAACCCTTTCCTGAACAATTACATGATGTATAGTGGCGACGAGGGTGTCTACACTTACACATTCGAGACTGAGAAAAAGGACGACTGCCCGGTGTGCGGAAATCTCGCCCGGAACTTGACAGTCAACCCGAACATGACTTTGCAAGATTTCATCGACAGCCTTGGTGAGCGGGCAGAGGCGCAACTCAAGAAGCCTTCTATACGCTCTGAGGCCAAGTCGCTGTACATACAATTTCCAGCTTCACTTAGGGAGCAGACGGCGCCGAATCTCTCGAAAAAACTGTCGGAGTTGGTAGAGGACGGAGAGGAGATTGCTGTCACTGACCAAGCATTTGCGATCGCCTTCAAGTACAGACTGATCTTCAGCTCATAGTTTATTGAAGGACTATCCCAAATCTATGGGCGCAAGATGAGATGATCATAGCTTTTGCATAGCGATTGGAGTCAGAAATCGATTTTCGGCTTCAGAGTGTGATGGTATGAACAGTAGTTATTCATGAAGCTAGATACTAGGTAGCTTCTCTTCATCTTATGCCAGATATCAGCCTTGAGGCTATCCAGGTCTACGTCACCCAAGCGCCTTGCAATGCTGCTTTTGATCATGCAATCATTAATCGACCAGGCCTACCTGACCACGTTGACCTGAAAGTTCCTCTTCATCGTACTGCACTTTGCCTTCAAAGTTCTGACGCTCTCGATGAAGAGAGAATCGCTCTCGTACTGTCCCGTGCTTTCCACACTGAAGATGAAGTGATCCCTCACCCTCCCCAGCTTTACCTTCCCCTGGAACTCCTCGTGTCGCAGACACTCTCTCGACACAGTGTCTTTGAACGTGTTCTTCACCACCGCCTTCTTCTCGCCCACTTTTCCCTCGTATTCGCCATCCATCTGATCACTCTCCTCCTCCGTAACCTCCTCAAGCGCAATGACGCCCTTAGGAAAACACCTAGCAAACTTCCTCGCATCCTCGCTTAAAATCGGCTTCACAATCTCAATCGTGGGCAATAACCGATACGTCGCCGTCGCCACAGGCGAAAACTTCGCATGATCGGCTCCCACCCCCTTGATACAATGCATCTGCAGATCGATAACCTGTCCCGGCCTCATCTTCGCGAGGAGAATATCGGGATTCACAGGCCTAACCACGCCATCTGGCTCGGGAAACTCCTCATACTGTCTTCCCGCGGGCTCGAATACCATATGTCTCGCATAAACCCCCGGTCCCGCTTCCATCTCATACCCATCTTCCTCCTTCTTCCCATAAACCTTAACCACATATAACTTATCCTGCTCCGTCTCCCCAGGCCGAATATCTTTGGCCCACGTACACTCGACTTTCAACTTCAACACCACAGTATTCTTATCCGTAGCATATGTGTTTCCCTCCTTCTCATGATCTATCTCTTCGTCGGCTTCCCTCCGCTTCTTGTCGAAATTGATCCAGTCGAGACCACTGGGGTGGCCGGTTAGAGGAACGAGACCGAGGCGCGCGGCGAGCACTTCGTCTTGGACTATTGTGGTGTTGTTCTGGATGAAGACGTGCTCGACGGCTAGAGTGGGGATTTCAGCGATGAGGATGCGGCGGAAAGCGTTCGCAACGCTGGCGTCGAGGCCGATGAGGGAGAAGGCGGAGTCGTGGGGATGGTTTTTGTGGAATTGGACGGTGAAGTTCTGTGTATCGTACTTAGGATTGGGCAATCGATATTGGCTTGTGCGAATCTTACCTCAGCGAATTTATCCAAGCTCCAAGTATGGTCTTCGCCAGGGTAATGGCCTGGGAAGTCGGTAGATGTGACATTAGTGACTGTTTCTGCATTGACACCAACAATCTGTGAGCAATTAGTGGGGAGTCCCACAGTCGGTACGCTGAAGCTTACACACCTTCCTCCGCCGTTGCTCTTCGGGCGACACCTCTGGAGCCATTATGAGGGGTTCTATGAATTTTGCATGGTGGGGTACATAGTGTTTCGACTCGAGCTCCCAAAAAGCCAAAAAGTGCAAGCTTCAGCGCGCCAATCGGGAAGAGCCGCCATGTGGAATATCGAGGACATCATTGCGGCGAATCTCCTTCACTCCGCTTTCAAGCTCTCTTCAACAACCATTCTACCGTCTCACTTTCTTCTCCTACTAGCCATCGGACACAATGGCTTCCTCCTTCACTCGGCTGGCAAGTCACTCAGCAAAGCGCCTGTGCCTCCGCCCCTACAGATCCTCCCTTCCACGCCTCTCCTCAAGAACAGTCTCAACATCATTACCTCGCCACTATGCCACCCCCTCAGAAGCGCCTGCCGAGCATACAGCCACGCGATTGATCCCTGTCGACGAACGCTTCGGCCACCCCATAGATGCAGATGAGCCCGAGCACATGAACTTGCCAAAAGACGATGGCGACTCAACAGCGAATCGCAAGATAAGACACTACACTGTCAATTTTGGACCTCAGCATCCAGCAGCGCACGGCGTGCTGCGTTTAATTCTCGAACTCAATGGCGAAGAGATTGTGCGAGCGGATCCGCATGTTGGGCTGTTGCATCGTGGGACCGAGAAGTTGATCGAGTATAAGACGTATCTGCAAGCGCTGCCGTATTTCGATCGATTGGATTACGTTTCTATGATGACGAATGAGCAGTGCTTCTCGCTGGCGGTGGAGAAATTGTTGAATATTGAGGTGCCGGAGAGGGCGAAATGGATACGGACGCTTTTTGGGGAGATTACGAGGGTCTTGAATCACTTGATGAGTGTGCTCAGTCATGCTATGGATGTAGGGGCTTTGACACCTTTCTTGTGGGGTTTCGAGGAAAGAGAAAAGCTGATGGTCAGTCCTCCCACTCCATGTCCATCATATCGTTAGGAAATGACGAAGCTGATCAATATTGCAGGAATTCTACGAGCGTGTCTCTGGCGCCCGTCTCCATGCTGCCTACGTCCGTCCCGGTGGTGTCCACCAAGACCTGCCTCTCGGTCTCCTCGACGATATCTACCAATGGGCCACCCAATTCGGCGACCGCATTGACGAAACCGAAGAACTTCTTACAGACAACCGTATCTGGAAAGGCCGCACCCAAGGCATCGGAGTCGTTTCTGCCGCAGATGCCCTCAACTATTCCTTCTCTGGTGTCATGCTCCGAGGCTCAGGTGTACCATGGGACGTACGGAAGAGCCAACCGTATGATGCGTATGATCAGGTGGAATTCGATGTACCAGTCGGTGTGAACGGCGACTGCTACGATCGGTACTTGTGCCGAATGGAGGAATTCAGACAGTCACTGCGTATTATTCACCAGTGTCTCAACAAGATGCCTCCTGGCCCTATCCGTGTGGAGGACTATAAGATCTCGCCGCCACCGCGAGCAGCCATGAAAGAGAACATGGAAGCTCTGATTCATCATTTCCTACTGTTTACAAAAGGCTACACTGTCCCACCTGGAGAGACTTACTCAGCTATCGAAGCACCCAAGGGAGAGATGGGTGTGTTCGTGGTCAGTGATGGCAGCGAAAGACCGTATAGATGTAAGATTCGTGCGCCTGGGTTTGCCCATTTAGGAAGTTTCGACCAGATAAGCCGAGGCCATTTGTTGGCTGATGCCGTGGCGATTATTGGGACGATGGATTTGGTGTTCGGAGAGGTTGACCGGTAGAACTTCCGCCTCGGAGGAATGAAGGATGAGACACTCTACATAGGCGTTTAGAGAATTTCTGTACATACTTTGCAGGATGATTAGCGTTGAGTTGAGACGACTGTATGTGCTCCCTGCTTGTTTAGTGTTCGACAATTTTTAATTGAGACATTACTGAAGCTATGTACGGTAAAGTCATACCGTTATGCATGCCATTGCATACTGTAGTAGATCGCTGCTGCTCAGAGCATATGCTTACCGAAACTAGACCCTACATGTCTATGCATCAAACCACGGACTTTGCAAGTAACATTGCACTCGCAAGCACCACAGTCCAATGCCACATATTATACACCCCACTCACAGCCATCCTCAACGCAATTCTTATACAAATTCGCCTTCCAGCGCAACGCTTCAACGCCACATATCATACACCCCCTTCAAACACAACAGCAAACATCCTCTCATAATCCCAAACCGCAACACCAACCCACCCCCTCACAGCTCCCCCAACGCAGCAGCACAAAGATCCTGATACCTCTCCGGCTCAAACCTTTCTATCCGCCACCCGACAGCCCTCAACCTCAAAATCCTAGCCTTGATATCCGCCGCCTTAGCCTCCTCATCCCCATAAAAGCTCAGCATTCTCTTAACAGTATACCGCGTGGCATGTCCTTCTTCAGCTTTCTGAATGAGCGCGTTGACGCTTTCGATATGGTTGGCGAGCATTTCGGCGAACGTGGCGAGGGAGGCGTTGTAGCGCTCGTAGATGCGGCTTCGGAGCCAGGTGGAGGTGGAGGGGGTGAAGGTGATGGATTGGGGTCTGTTGGCCGGAATGGGGGTGGGAGTAAAGGGAGGGTGTTTTGGGGGGGTGGGGAAGGAGGAGAGGGTGTTGGAGAGTTGTTTGGTTTTGAGATCTTCTTTCCTCCAGTCGCCGACGAAGCTGAAGGATCTTGGAAGGCGGGAAGGCGAAAGTTTGAGGCATTTTTCTTCTTGAGGGAAGTCGTAGGAATCGACGGAGGAGGGTGAGGTGGCGTATTGGGGAGGTGTGGATGCATCTGGGACGGATTGGTAGTAGTCGAGTATTTCGCATGAATCTAAGTCGGAGTCCGATTCTGATGATGCATATGTGACATAAGAGTAGTTGTCGTCTTCTTCGAGGTCAGGGCTGATGTCTGCAACAGGGAGCGAGGAAGCGGCTGCTTGGTAGGACGATTTGGCTTCTTTGAGAATGTAAAGCTTTGCCGTCGATAGGTCATGGGTCAGGCGGGCTGTTGCTTCGTTCGAGAGCGCCGAGTAGAAGTGGATGTAGATCGCGTGCAAGGGGAGTGGCTACTCTAATCAGCACAAATTCCAGCAGTCATAGAACGGCTGGGCTTACTGGTGTATTGGCTTGTGAGAGAAGCTGGCTGCACTGGGCAGCGCATTGCTTCCACTGGCCTCGAACGTATAGCAATTTGATTCGCTGCAGAGCTAGCTGCCATTGCTGTATTGTCCTTGGCTGCTCGGGGAAGGCCATAGAGGTAGACGAAGGTAATGGTCTCTTGGTTTTGTCCAGAGTCATCTTGGTATTGGGCTCTAAGAGCAAAGGATCAGAAGGAAACATTCGGCTTTGAAGATTCTCGACGATATAGTCCCAATGTAAAAACACAATATAGACCTAGGATTCGACGAAAGAGGAGAACAAGTCTTGCAAGGCAGAGGAATATCAGAAAGGAGTATTGGTCCAGCTGTTGATCTTTTCTTCCGGCCTTATCGGGCTTATTGATACAGAAATTTGTCAACATATCGTCGCCATCACTTCGCGACGACGACCACGGCCCGTGAACCTTGTTGCGTGAACATCTTCTGTCACAAAATACTAGGGAAATTACCAAACAGACACGTAAAACAGAGGAACGAATCGAAAGGTATCCAGCCTGCCAAGATATGTCCGAAGCTCGAGTGCAGGTCGCCTTGGACTCGAGATAGCTCGTCCATCATCGCGTGTTTGAACCCATTTGGGATTTTCCAATAATCCGATCACATCTTCAAGCTTAATGCGAGCAATCATTCAAGAGCCGCAGAGACTACAGCTGCAAGCCGAAATGCAGCAATCAAGACGCTCCAATCAAGTAACGATGCGCATGAAAATGATGAGAAACAAGGAGATCCAGGCCAGAGGGCCTTGATTGTCAGAATCACAAGAAGAAAATCGTCTTCCATGATAGAGATAGTAAAGAGAAAAAGCTGGAAGTAATATACGGGATGATACTGCAGAATGGAGAAGAGATGTCGTCGTCTTCGGTTCTCCATGACGACTTCGATTGCCGAGGTCTTGGCAGTGGTGGCAGTGGTGACGGTGAACATCATAGATTCCGAGATGCCATCCTCATTCTCATCCTCGCCATCCAATTCTACTGAGCAGAAGATACACCTGAATGGTTTCGCGCGAATTGACCGAGCTTTCATTCTTGAGATCTACTGATTGAGCGTTGTCAATAATTATATACGGCTTCCGCTCTGACCGTAATGGAGTCTCTATGACTTTTGGACTAAACTACCAATCTATGCACTATTGCTACATAAGGAAGAAAATGCGCCGTGTCTGTTGTAGATACGAGAAGAGCAATATCGGGAAATGGGGTGTGTCACTCAAAGACGTCTAGTTGAGTCCAAATCGATCTTGTTTCTTTCGTGCTGGAAGCTGGCAGTGCTGGCGCCCGGCAGCGCGAAGGAGCCTCCGCCACCCCACCTCTCAGTTAATGTCGACGTATTGGTAGAGGTCGCGTTGTCCTGGCTGGTGGCTTTTGGGTGGAAACCCAATGAGAGCCATGAATTGTGCATAAGACCAACGTTGCGTGTTTCGGATATTTCAAGCTGCATGCATAAAAGTGCTTGCATGAGGCTGAGAAACTTCTCGGAAATAAGCTGCTCCCCCCTCTGAAAAGCCCTGCTCAGTGGTTTTTCCAGTCACTCTCGAACTTTTTGCTACTTCGGGATTGTAATTCTCAATGGGCGACCATGCCCGTCGTCGAGAAGTCCTCGTCAATGGGCGGCGATGCTTGCAGCCGCGAAGCTCTCCTCAGTCCAGGCTCTCAGCAAGATGATACTGTCATTCCACGGGACACAGTTTCAGCTGGAGAGGCTGCATACAGTCGAGAAACCCTACTTACTCCTTTCACTCCTGGCGCTGAGGGGGATGATGTTGTCACCGTACGCGATACAGCTTCAACAAATGATGATGCATACAGTCGAGAGACTCTTCTCAATCCCCTTACTCCTGGCTCTCAACAAGATGATGATGTCACCATGACAAACCTTCTCGGACCAAGCGTCCTGTGTTCCATTGCTGGAGTCGGCCTAGAGTCCGGAAACGATCCACTTCAGATGGCTACAAAGAGAGTGAAAAACCATTGGCTCGAGTCACCGCCATGAAACTCAGATATCATAGGCTCAAACTCTGGCTCGTCCTAATATACACCGTTGCCACCTGCTTTTCGTGGACCGTGACTTGTATGTTATGTTATAGACCAGTAAGACTAGGGTCTTATGAGGGCCAAGGATCATATACAAAGAAACAGTACGAAGATAATACTTGGTGGACGGCTATGGCTAGGGCCACCAATTCCATCCTTTCAGCCCTCACTATTCCTGTCACTTCAGCTATTTGTTCAAAGGCTGCCGTAGCCTACTGTCAAACGCCCCCAAGCGCGAACGTGAAAGGACTGACCATGCGCCAGACGCTTGCCTCAGCAGACAACGGATGGTCTGACTTCCGTACATTGACGAGAATGTTGCGGCCTAGAAAAGGGCGCCGCGTTCGAAGCCGATTGCTAGTCTTTTCAGCGCTGCTCTGTGCTCTTGGTAAGACCTTCGATCTTACATGCCAGCTGGTGTGCGCTAACTTTTCACCTCTCGGGCATCACAACACCCGCTCTACAGGGGTTTTTGATAGACACTGTGCATGTGAAGACCACAACCAGAGAAGATCTCAGTGCACCATCTGTGAAGGAAATTGGGTGGGAAGCAATACTAGCACCACCAGACTCCAAGCTTAGTTTACAAGGACTTGACTCAGCTATGATTGACTATGACGCTAGTCTTCCTATGCGTTCAGTGACTTGGAAAGGGCCGACGAACTGTTGGCCAGTTTTCCTAGACTGGACACCGGCCATCTGGTAGCCGCGGTGTAGGCGTAGATGAACCATGTCTCTAACGCTAAAGAACATCGGTTTATGGCGAGAGTCGTATTGTTCTTTCATTCTGACAGACGCAAAGGCACCGACGCCACTTTTACCTCGTCCTTTGATGAAATCACGACAAATATCTGGAATCCAGGAGGAGCAAGTCAGACAATGACCGAACCACTACTCGGTATGCCTGACAGCCCCTGGTTTATCTCCTTGCTCCCAGCTGGCACAGATACTGGGGTCCTACATCAGCTCGCGCTACGAATCAACTCTTCCCTTACATGCAACGTGGTTCCTGTAGCATCATTCCCAACCCCATGTCCCGGGCCAAATCACTTCGAAGCTTACTACTCTAATACTGCCAATTATGGTGATACAGATTACAACACGTCAGAGCTATTCAGTTTTAGGGTATCTGCTGCTGATGACCCTGAAGCGTCTTTTGTGCAAGGCGATCGAGATAGGCAAGATATCTCAGAGTATACGTATCTGGATCTGTCCTATCCAACCGCCAATCTCACGTATCGCTGTGGATTGGATACAACAGCTGGGTACTTTGAGCTACCGAATTACTGGAACAATTATACAGCTGGCGAAATACTGGCACTGTGGCCCCCGGAGAAATTCTATCAATCTGAGTATTTCAAGCAGGATATCAGCGGAAATGGAACCCAGGGCACACCCTCTCATCAACCGCCGAGCGCCCGTAACCTAGCCCGCAGAGATGGTAACCAAGACCTAGGACCAATGGTCATGTCTGCAATGGCCATTTTTGGCGGCGGAACGTTTTTCAATAAGATTTCTTCAGCAAACGATACTGGAAGTGCTGGTGCTCAACTTTGTAGCCAGCTTCGTCGCCCGTTCATGGGTTTGTTTCCCGCAACCCTTGACCCAGCTCTGCCAAGTTTCACAGATCCTGAGCTTCCGTGCGAGCAATACAAGAACGGCTTCCTAGCACAGTCACTTCTTGATTGGCTGAATCTGATCTTGACTCCTTCGAACCTCGATAAAGTACTAAGAGCAACCACAACCTCGGCTTCCAAGACGCTCACGCAGCCAGATTGGCACGGTGGCAGCCGAGTGATATACACGAGTGCCGGAACAGACATAGTCAAGCTTCACATGCCAAGTGGTGCAATGATTCTAATCAGTTTCTTGATTGCTTTGCAGCTTACAGGTCTACTATCCATGGCTATATACGCTTCTACTCGACCTACGTGGACTGAATCACTCGACGGCTTTGCAATGCTGAGATTTGGTGCGGCGATGGCATCAGAGCTTCCATCTATCTCGGCACTGGAAGCGAAGCATATTGCTATTTTGGATGAAAAGAAGGGCTGGATTGGCCATCAGAAGTCTGGAAACACGCTCAAGACTTTGAGTATTGGTGGTTCGATGCGTCCGAAGCACGATGAATTGTACCGGTTGGTTGATGCTGAGAAGAGGGTGAGACTCTATGTGCGTACACAAAAGGCTGGAGGCGTTAAAAAGATCAAAATCTATCGTGGATGATCCCAGCTAGGCTGTGGTCTATACACATGAACCATCGCACCGCCATCATATTGTATAGCGGCCTGGAGGTAGGCGTACAACTAGTATAGGGCCAATTTGGGCTCCTATTCAAGCCCCAACCCCTCACTTAACTGCAACCCGTCCCTCAAGCCTCCAGCAGCGGATATCATGAAAATGGCAACTCTACAGCGTTGGCTTCAAATGATGTGGTAAAAAATTAGTAAGATAAGGGACTGAACAACAGAGGCTGCCAAAACCGATAGGCGGGCACCAGAGAAACACAACTTTGACTCCCCAGCTCATCTTCAGCTGCAGGCCTTCATTTCCGTCCCTTATTACATCGTATAATAGTCATCCATGCGTTAGACCAAGCGCTTTCGTCCTTCTCCTTCGTTACACCGTAAAATTGTGATTAGGGAGGACGCGACCCATCTGGGATGTTTCATACACTGTGTATTCCTCTAAACACGAACTTCCAGTCGCCAGCAGATCCTAGACTACCTTCCTCTTTTCTGCAGCCGTTTCATGTGTTTGCGTAGCTGTTTTTCAGCTTCGTTCTTCCCATCCTGTACGGCAAGGCTTAAAAGCGTAGTATCACCACAGTCGGCCTCTGGATTGGCACCCCTATCCAACAATAGCCGGAGTGTGGCGAGTGTGGCTAACCTGCCCACCAATCTGGGTGGCCGTCACCCTCACCGTAGGTCTTCGTGAAGAGCCGCGTATTTCTCTATTCCGGCCGGCTCATCAACGTCAATACTTGCGTCCAGATGTAAGCGTACACAGTCGGTGTGAACCTCCCGAGCTGCGATGTGGATTGCTTGGTAGCCAAACTGAGTCGCTGCATTTAGTTTGGCCTCTGCTGCAATCATCTGAATGGCCATTTGAAGCTGTAAGGTAAAGAGGAGGAGCTTCAGCAACCCCATCTACTTCTGCGCCCTTCTGAATCAAGAGTCTCAAAATTTCGCTTTGCCTCAAATCAGCAGCCTCATGGAGAGCCGTCCATGCCTTACTGTTTCTGTTCGTGATCGAAGCTGCATTACCGATCAGGAGCTTTGCTGTAGTGATGTTTCTGAAGATGATTGCTATATTACAGATGCCCGACTTCATTCGGGAGCAGTATTGAACCTGAACTGCCAGAATCGACGGAGACCTACGGAACAACAAAGCGAGACCGAATGAGACTTACATCGGGCCTTGATATGATCGCGAGTGGCTCTTAGTTTGCGATGTAGGTGGGGTATCTCGGGTCACCGAGGATGAAAAGACGCTCTCTTCCATATATCGACGAAGTGCGAAGCCTGGATTGTTGGGAACTTGTCTAGTAGTGTTGATGCCCATTGCCAAAAGACGAAGGTTGCATAGACTCCAACATGTCAGAAAAAAGGTGAAGACCTGTAAACGGTGCAAGAGGTAAGACGGCTTATGCACAAACGACCGTTGAACTCGATGAAGAAAAACATAGCGACTATGCCGGCTAGGTTGGCCAAGGAAAAGGCCACGACTGTCATCGAGGGTGAAGAAATAGGCAAGCTCTCACACTTGCCTGCCAAGCGACGTAAGTGCACTATTAAGAGTAACCTTCGTTTATGCCAAGTGGGTCGGCAAATCCTTCACCTCGTTCTTGGTTTTCAAGCCCCACCTGATGTCCATCGAACTTCATACGAAGGCATTACTGCCTAGCTTCAGGTGAGCTTGAATCTTGACCAATATCTGCCCTAGTACAGCCTCGCAATTCCTTAGCGGGCTTTCCAAGTTCCCGACCATTGAAGTCATTGCATCGCTTATTCGAAGAACTTCTAGCAGATTTTCCTCCCGCAAGGCCAATTATACCGAGAAGACGACACTGTAAAAGGCATGTGTATATATCGTGCTTCCCTCGTAGGCCACCCGCAATGGAGTATCAGATCCGCCTTGAGCTCCAGGCGCTCTTATAGGACCAAATGCTCAAAAGCTATCAGAATCTTCCAATGCTCATGCGTCACCACCTTCCTGCCACCAGCATGGAAACTATCCAACGAGAAAAGAAGTCTCTTTCCTGATCTCGCCTTCACGATCAAACATCACCCCATTGGTCCTTCTATGGTTGCCTTCTAGGATCGTCTCTCCCAAGAAAGTCACATTCTTCCCGCCGCTTATCTCCACATAGTTCCTACCTTGGGCATCGACATGAGCAGGCGAGCTTGATGAAGAGGGCGACGATGATAGATAGTCAAGATTGATCACGGTCTCGTGAAGTCGATGCTTATCTTCTTTGTCCGTGTGACTCCAGAATCTGCGTATCCTATTGTGGGAGTTGCGGCGAGAAGGATTGAAGAGGGGTTTGATGGTTGGGATGCAGGCGGCTATAATGCCTATGGTTCCTTCCAGGCTGGGAAGGGGGGGCAGGTCGTTAGCTGGATTGATAACAACAGAGAAAGTGTAGGGGCGAAGGACTCACCCTCCCCAAATCATGAGGTCCACTAAATTCCCTAGATGATCTGTCAGTGCTGTCGACGATCTGGTGCAAGCGCGAGCAAACGTACAACTGACATCTTCTGTCTTTTCATTCTTCAGCAGGACTGATCTGACAATCGCGCAGACCCCGCTGCTGCATACTGTGTCAGCGGAAAGGCCAGACAACTTCGAGTCTGCAGTGGGTGAGACTTACAAGGCTCCCATTCCCATCAAAACACAGATTCCCATCTTGACCTTAATACTCATCTGGATATTCCACATGAAAGCGATCGGCAGCGTGGCGAGTGCCCAATCACAGAATATCGACGAAGCTTTACCACACATCAGTACAACCCACCGACCATCATCCAAATCAAAAAAAGGAGAAAATTCACCGCCATTGAAATTCCCAATAGCAAGAGCTGTCTCCGGCCGCCAGCAAGTGCCCGGCTGCGAAGGTTCCCACACCTTTCGAATGGGCTGACATTGCAAAAGCACCGATATCCCAGGAGCAAGGCTTGTCACAGTAACGAAGGCGATGATAGCATAGAGGCCCCATCTCCACACTCTTTTGGCGCCGAATATGAGTAGGAGGAATAGACAGATCGAAATTCGCGTAAACATGGTTGAGAGAATGAAGATCGTCTCGGATATGTACACCAATGCAAGGGCATTAGACTCTTGCGAAAGCAAATGGTGGGAGAGGTTTAGGTAATATTGATGCCTTCCCACGCCGTGATGGATTTCGAGGATTTGCATGATGAGGAATGTGATGATCAATATCTGATTTTGGTGTATTAAAAAGCGCCTAGAAAGGGGATGTGGATGAGGAAGACATTTGCGACTCACCAGACCCAGCACAATGAAAAGATCATCTAGGCCTAGTTTTTTGACGATGTAATGTCGCACCCATAGTCGCGTTGAAACTAAGACGAGCCCTAGGCTGCCGAAAACCGTGCCAACTACAATGACTGCAGCGCCTCGGTTGTGGTCGCCATCGGTTGGCATAGGTAAAGAGGATGTGCTGGAGGTTGCCATATTGATTTCTCGGACGGTACCTCACTTTTCCATGTTCGAAATTGGCTTGCACTCCGAGAAGGCCGGGGCACGCGCTCTTTCAACTATCATAAGTTTTTGACATATTGAAAAAACTCCATGTTCATGCACTCTAGACGGAAGGGTCTGTTCGGAGCAGATAATCAATACGCTGATCAAATATGGTTTATCGGTTGTGGAGAACCTGTAGTTTGTGAAAACGTGATTCGTGGTCCCAAAAGCTCTGAAGGCATATGCATGTGCAGTGAGCAAGTCGAGTATCTTAGCAACGCTGTCTCGCTGTCAAATTTTTCCTAGCTTGTAAAGCTGAAGCTAGAACGGTCGATTGTCAATGGGACAAAGACTTGATAAGTTCACGTGTATACCCCACGCATAGGGTTATGCATGGGAGGGTAGGCAATAGGTGCGAGTAACGAGCTTGCAGGATGCAGGATAAGAGGAGCAAATCAATGACGTCCAATACATTCCTAGAAGAAAAACCTTCCTCAATGAAGAATTCTCAATGATAGGATACAACTGATATTGAATCCCATTGACGAGTAATAGCAAAGTCAACTGATGCTGTGTTTATGAAACAGGAGAGAACAAAACGGCCGCTGGTGCATCTTGTCGGAACGAAAAGCCAGACTGCCTTCAGTGGCGGATGAAGGACATTGCTACATGGAAGGATACTTCCCAGTGATAGTCACTATGCAAGGCTCCAATTGGGGTACTATGCTTCCTTATTAGGTGTATGCGCACTAGCATGACGTTAGTCTTACCCAAAATCGACGAACATAAGCCGGGGTTCTAGGCAGCGATGCATCGACGGACATCGCAATCAGAACTGCCGTCATCCCGCATGCAGCCACAACGTCCTTTTGACCAGACGAGAGTACCCATCGGGCAAGTATCTGCCAGCTGGTGGGGTTCTGACATATCAATGGTACGTTATGGCCAGCCTATGCCACTGCAGCTGTGCCCTTTTTCGAAAGGATCTATCGATATTTGCCTTCGACATGGTTTCCTCCTATCCACAAGCCTCACTTCCTAAGGTCCTAGACTCCAAGTGCAGAACTGCACCAATATCGCAAGATGGGGGCCGTTCACTCACCTTGAAGACCAACAAATGACAAGAAGAAGCACTATGATGCGAGGTGTGGTGGATCTTTGATTGCAGCGTCCTGCACCAGAATCCCAAAAACGCTCAAGACAAAATCAATGGCTGGTATAAGTCTGCTAACAAGCAGCCCTGAAAACAATATTAGCGTTGACATTATCAAATC
>JAABUS010005730.1_pt1 | contig 15924 bp, 13 predicted proteins | sample 5560161 | NCBI WGS metagenome assembly JAABUS01 (sample SAMN10711885, study PRJNA513376) | rock metagenome | isolation source: Antarctica rocks | place: Antarctica: Victoria Land, Trio Nunatak nord | collected 2016-01-04
CAATGGCGAGTGGAGTCCTCGACATGAAGAAAGTGTTTACAACCGGCCAGGTCGCGAAGATTTGCAAAGTCGCGCCCCGGACTGTGAGCAAGTGGTTCGATTCGGGCCGCTTGCGTGGATATCGGATCCCCGGCTCTCAAGACCGACGCATCCCTCGGGAGCACCTGCTCCGGTTCCTCAAGGAACACGGGATGCCGCTGGGTGACCTGGAAGCCGAAGTCTATCATAAGATTCTCGTCGTCGGCGCGGATGCACCCATGCTGGGGAGCCTCCGCGAGCAGCTCCGCGAGGTCGATGATTTCCGGATCGAGACGGCCGCCTCGGGCTTCGAGGCCGGCATCCGTGCCGAGAGCTTCCACCCCGACTGCATCGTGATCGACATGGCCGTCGGGCGGATCGAAGCCGGGCAGATCGCGCAGAACCTCCGCAAGAGTCAGGACCACCTGACGACAATCCTGGTCGCCCTGACCAGCGACGAGCCCGGCGAGGAACTCTACTCGCTCGGCTTCAACGACGCGTTCAAGAAGCCCTTCGACGGCGCCCTGCTCGCCGAGCGGGTCCGCCGCCTGATCTCGCAGAAGAAGGCCGACGAGCCTTGATCCCGCCGCGCGCCTCCGAACCATGAGCGGCCGACGAGCCCGAGTCGCGCCCCGGCCACCACCGGGGTACGACCCGGGCTCGATCCCTCTCGGGGGACGGGAGATCCGGCCCCGATTTCCCCGGACCGAAGACTCGCCCCCCGCGTGCAAGTCGTGCATAATCGGACACGCTCGACCGCGGCTTTCTCGGACCCGTACCAACTCGAAGTCGCCCTCGCCCGCGCATGCCCCAGACCGCCGAACCACAACGATTCTGGACCGTGGGCCGGCTCGCCATGGCGGCGGGGGCCGGCGCCTGGCTGGCTGTCGTCCTCACGCTGGACGGCCCCGGCCTCACGATCGATGAGCCGCTCGACGTGCGACCCGGCCGAACGTACGTCGCGACCTTGCTCGCCCGTGGGTGGGGATTCTTCGATCGGAAGATCGTCGACTCGGTCTTCGCCGACAACGCCGAGCATCCCCCCCTGGGGCGCTGGCTGCTGGGGCTGGCGTCGACCCTGGGCGAGCCCTTCGAAGTCGTTCTGCTCGGCGGCCCCGACCCGGTCGGGCTCTATGTCGTCGCGGCGCGGCTGGCCCCTGCCTCGGCCTTCGCGATCCTGGTCGGCCTGGTCGTGCTCGCCTCGGGGAGGCGTTACGGGAGGGCGGCCGGGGTGGTCGCGGGCTTCGCGCTCGCGGCGATGCCCCGCGTCTTCGCGCATGCCCACCTCGGGGCGCTCGATACCTTCCTCATCCTCTTCTGGACGCTCTCGCTCCTGCGCGCCGAGCGTGCCCTGGAGGGCCCTCGGCCGGTCCGGGGGATGGCGGGGGCGGGGGTCTCCTGGGCGTTGGCCCTCCTGACGAAAATCCACGCCTGGTTCTTGCCGCCGATTTTGCTCGTGTGGGCCCTCGCCCGGGTCGGCCCGCGTAAGGCCGTCGCGCCCCTGCTCGCGTGGTCCGCGGTCGGCTTGACGTTCTACGTGCTGGGCTGGCCTTGGCTCTGGTACGACCTCGCCGGTCGGCTGACGCGATACCTGGGGACGGGCGTCGTCCGCGTCCCCATCCGGGTGCAGTACTTCGGCCAGGTCTACGCCGACCGCGACGTCCCCTGGCACTATCCCTGGTTCTACTTCGCGGTCACGGTCCCGGTCGGGCTCCACCTGCTCGGCGCCTGGGGCGTGGTCCGTGGTTGGCGCGACCGCCGTGTCGACCCCTTCCCGCTCCTGCTGGCCGGCTCGATCGCCCTCTTCCTGGTCGTCTTCAGCACGAGGGTGCCGGTCTACGATGGTGAACGGCTCTTCCTGGTCGTCTTCCCGCTCTGGGCGATCCTGATCGGCCGGGGATTCGCCGCGGCCTGGGATTGGGCTCGCGAGCGGCCCGCGCTGCGACTCGGGCTCCTGGCGGCCGTCCTGGCCCAGGGGTACGGCGTCATGACCTTCCACCCGTTCGGGCTGAGCTACTACAACGCCCTCGTCGGCGGGCTCCCGGGGGCCGAACGGATGGGCCTCGAATTGACCTACTGGGGAGACACGGTCGACGGGGTCCTGCTCGACCGACTCGCCCACGAGGCCACGCCGGACGCAACCGCCGCGCTCGTGCCGACGCTCTACCCGGGGCAGGGGACCCTCACCACGTCCCGCGCCATGATTCGAGTCCCCGTCATCCTCAGTGACGAACATGCCGCGACCACATCGGACTGGGTCGTCGTCTCGCGCCGCACGGCCTACTGGAAACCCGAGTGGAGGCGACGGCTCGTCCACGGGCGCCTCGTCTCCCTCCGCTCACGTCAGGGAGTCTGGCTCTCCGCGCTCTGGGAGTTCCCAAAACGCCCGCCTCCCTCTAGCCGGCCGTCGAACAATCCGTATAATCTTTTCAGAAGAGATTGAAACTACGAGGAGCCGGAGCCATGGCCGAGCTGACTCACTTCGACGAGCGAGGCGCGAGTCGGATGGTGGACGTCTCTGACAAGGAGGTCACGGAGCGGTCGGCGCGGGCGAGTGGATTGGTCCGGATGGAGGCGTCCACGTTGGCCCTGATCCTGGATCGCGGGATGGCCAAGGGGGATGTCCTGGGGGTGGCCAGGCTGGCCGGGATCATGGCGGCGAAGCGGACAGGCGACCTGATCCCGCTCTGTCATCCGCTGGGGCTCGAGAGCGTGGAGGTCGCCTTCACACCCGTCGACGCCGGGACCTTGCGAATCGAGGCGACGGCCAAGGTCCGGGGGAGGACCGGCGTGGAGATGGAGGCGCTGACGGCCGTGAGCGTGGCCGCGTTGACGGTCTACGACATGGCCAAGGCGGTCGATCGCGGCATGGTGATCGACGGGATTCAACTCGAAGAGAAGTCGGGGGGACGTAGCGGCCACTATCGCCGTGCCTCCGGCGGCGACGGGGCCTGATCGGCTCCGGTCGGGCGCGTCGGGCGCATCCGGTCCGGAGGAGACACAAGGCTGGATTTCGGCCGATTGTTCGGGAGGCCGTGGGATGTCCGCGTTATCTCTGCCGAAGACTGAGGAAACGGGCCGGAGGCTGGCGGCGGTCTATGCCCCGATCGCCCCGGAGCTGGCCGAGGCCGAGCGGATCTTCGAGGCCGAGCTGGGCAGCCGGTTCCCGTTCGTGCAGCGACTGGTAAACCATAGCGCCGACTTCCGCGGCAAGCGGTTGCGCCCCGCGCTGGTCTTGCTGACCGGCAAGGCCTGCGGCGCGATCGGCCCGGCGCACCCGGTCCTGGCAGCCGTCGTGGAGATGATCCACACGGCCACCCTGGTCCACGACGACATCCTCGACGAGGCGGAGATTCGCCGGCACGCGGCGACGGTCAACTCCGAATGGGGCAACGAAACGGCCGTCCTGCTGGGCGACTACCTCTTCACGCACGCCTTCCACCTGGCCGCCTCGCTGGAGTCGACCCTGGCGTGCCGGCTGATCGGCCGCGCGACCAACCTGGTCTGCGAAGGGGAGATGCAGCAGGTCCACAATCGCGGCAACTTCGACCTCGACGAGGACGCCTACTTCGCGATCATCCGGGGGAAGACCGCCGAGCTGACCGCGGTCTGCTGCCGCCTGGGTGCCCATTACGCCGGCTCCTCCGCGGCCACGACCGAGGCGCTTGAGACCTATGGGCGTGACCTGGGCGTCGCCTTTCAGGTCGCCGACGACGTCCTCGACATCTGGGGAGACGAGCGGACCACGGGCAAGAGCCTCGGGACGGACCTGGAGAAGCAGAAGCTCACCCTCCCCCTGATCCGGTTGCTGGCCACCGCCCCGCCCGAGACCGCTGATCGCCTCCGCCGTCGACTCGCGTCGGCCGATGCCGGCTGGCGTTGGGAACTCCGGCAATTGCTGGAGACCTCCGGCGCACTCGACTACGCCTGGGAGCGCGCCGAGCAGCACGTTACCTCGGCGCTTGCGTCCCTGGACTGCCTCGCCGAATCGAACGCCAAGGGCGTGCTCCGCTCCCTCGCCCATTACGTGGTCCGGCGCTCGGCTTAGCGTCGGAGAGAATCCTGGAACTTTTTAGGCAGGGCCTCGGCTCCGGGCTTCTGCGTCCTGATCCTGATGTCGCCGAGGTCGCGCGTCTCCCCGTCACGGAGGACGAGGCCCCGGAGGGGGTCGAACTGGTAGACCTCGACGGCCAGGGGTGGTTCCTGGAACGAGATCGAGACGCCGAGGCCGGGGATCAGGCCGGGGATGACGAATCGGCCGTCGTCGTCGGTCTTCGCCGGCTCGGCCACGCGGGGGACCTGGGCGTTGTCGTTCGGGCCGACGGCGAGATTTTTGTCCTTCAGGTAGTTGACTCGGACCTGGTGACCGGCGAGCGGGCGGCCCGAAGAGGCGTCCAGGAGGCGGCCGGAAGCCGAGCCAGCCGGTTCGAGCCGGATCGTCCTGGGCTGCGGGTCGCCCACGCCGACGGTCGTCCTCGCGTAATACCTGCCATCCTTGCTCAGCGCGATCACCTTGCGAGGCTCGGCCGGGTCGAGCGCGAGGGCCTCGGCTTCCGAGCCGTCGAGGGCCGTCATCGGCAGCGGCGGGGCGAGCAGACCGGCGACCGTCACGCCGCGGAGGGGGCGGCCGTCGGGGTCGACGAAGAGGAGCAGGCGGGACGGGGCGCGGGGGATGGTGAGGTCGAGGTCGAGGGCCGTCGCATCGACCGGCGGGTCGATCACCCGATAGGCGTGGAAGGTCGCGAGCGGGATCGGGCCGGCGAGGCCGGGGAAGCTCCCGGAGTCGCCGTCGGGGGCGCCGTCATCCCTGGTCCGGGCGGTCAGGGGGACGTAGGGGAAAAGGCGGTGGAGTCCGTCGCTCTCCTTCCAGACGGGGAAGTGCTCGGCTCCCCAGGGCAGCCCCGGATAGGCCTGGACAAGTAGGACCCCGGGCCCCGGCGGGACCGCGATGCGGAATCGGCCGTCTCCCCCGATCAGGGCCGTCAAGGAACGCACGTTGAGTGCCGCAGGGTCCTCGAAGTACAACCCCGTCGGCGTGCCGCGCAGGGTGCCATTGGTGGAGAGTGGGAAGTAAATGACCCGGCCGGCACGGAGTTCGCCCACTCCACCCGGGGCATGACACTCCCAGGGCGGGGCGGAAACGATGGGCCGACCCGTACCGGCCTCGAGCACGCGGCCGGTGACGATCACTCCCGTCTGGATGTCGAAGTCGGTGACGATCTCCCCCGGCCCCTTCGCAACGGAGATTTTCCGGACGGCCCCCAGATATCGATCGTGACTGTGGAAGCTGGCATAGACCCAGAGGGGCGACCCGATGTCCCCGGCGAGGACGCGGTAGTGACCGCGAGCGTCGGTGTTCATATGCCCGCCGGCGATTTCTCCTCTGGCGATTCCCACGCTGACGCCGGGCATCGGTTCGCCGGTCCGGGCGTCGCGGACGACGCCGGCAACCGTCCGCCAGCGGTCCACCTCGATCATCGGGGAGGGGCCGAAGACCATGACGGCATCCGTCGGCCCCTCCTGGGGCCTGACGAAGACGCCACCGGGATGGCGCCTCCGCGGATACCGGGCGCGGATCGCCCGGGTGAGGTCGGCGGCATCGTCGCGGGTCAGGACGTTGAGGTCGGTGGGCCGGATGCCGGGGCCGAACACACCCAGGTCAATCGACCGATCACGGCCGAGGCCCGCGATCCGAAATCGGCCGTCCGCATCCGTGGTGACGGTCGGCAACATCCTCCAGGACCCGGAATTCATCGGGTAGGACCAGTTATTCGCGTGACTGGCCGAGGAATGGAGGAAACCCGGATCGAGGGCCTTGAGCGCCCCGAGGATCGGTTCCCAGCCGCCGTTGGTGATGGCAAGGATGCTGGAAAAGCGCGGCGAGCCGCTCGGACCGCTCCAGATCGGTTCCCACCGGCCGTTGGTGACGGCACGGATGCGGCGGACGGTCACGATGGCCCCTGTGACGGGCTTGCCGACGGCATCGACGACCCGGCCTTCGATCGGGAGATCGGCGGCGAGGTGCAGGTCGTAGGCATACTCGGACTGCATCGCTGCTTTGCCGTCGCGCGGGTCGGCCCGGAGCTCCTCCCAGCCGGGACCGAGCCCTTCGGCGGTCGCGATCAGCGCCACCTGGACCCGCGGGGAGGTACTTGAGTCGCCAAAGTTACGGCGAAAGGTCTCCTCCGGCACGGCGAGTCGGTAGGAGCCATCAGCGCCGCTGGCCCCCCGCTCGACGGCATCGGCCCAGGCGTCGGCGACCAGGTACAGGCGGGCTCCGGCGACGGGACGCCCCTCCGGACCGAGGACCTTCCCGTGCAGGGCGACCGTCCGTCCGGAATCCGCCTCCGGCTTCACCTCGGCCGGCGGTCCTTCGGCGACGAGTCGTGGAACCAGAACAGGCTCGGGCACGCGTTGCCGAAGCGGTGAGGTTGCCGGCGGTTCGGGAGGCGGGGTCGTCCCTCTCTGGCCGACCGCGAGCGTCGTGATGCAGGCCACGACGAGCATCGCGGCGGAAAACCTGGCCGGCACCCAGGCCCATCCGACGTAGGCCGCTCGGCGATAGGTGACATCCCGGGCGGCGGCCAGGATCGCCCCGACCCAGGCCGAGGGGACGACAGGAGAGTCGGCGCCGGCTCGACGGGTGCCGGCAAGAGGTGCCGGGGCGACGCCGAGGTGGGTCAGGCGGGCGCGCAGGAGGGCCCGAGCCCTGGCGAGACGGCCCCGGATGACCCCCTCCGAGACCCGGAGGCGACCGGCGGCCTCCGGTCGGGGCAACCCCTCGAGCAGGCAGAGGACCACCGGGCGCCGATACAATTCGGGCAGGCGGTCGATCTCGGCGCCGATCACTCGCCCGAGTTCCTCCCGATCCAATCCGGCTCCGACGGGGGATTCGAAGGCCGATGGCGTGCTGGCGCCGGCGAGGCGTTCCCGGCGCCGGCGACGAAGGGCGTCGGCGTCGGCCCCGAGGGCGCATCGACGGGCGACGCGGCGCAGCCAGCCGCCGAGGTGGTCGCGCCCGCGGATCGAACCGGCCCGGCGCGCCAGGGTGAGGAAGGTGGCCTGGAAGGCGTCCTCGGCGTATGCCGGGTCGCGGAGCGCATCGAGGCAGGCCCTCAAAACCATCGGGCCGTGTCGTGCGACCAATGCGGCGAAGGCGTCCTCGTCGCCTTGGTCCAGGAAACGGTCGAGAAGTCGGTCATCCGTCAAGCCGGCGAGGGTCCCTTCCCGAAACAGCCGATCGACCTGCCGCAGGGCATCCCTCATCGAAGTGCCAGCCATGGATCGCGACCCTTCGGTGTCCGATTTCCGCTTTGCTCCACGCTTCTATTGAGGGGAGTGAGCGACGGGGTCGCACGCACTTTTTCCTGGGGTGACGACTTTTTGTGGAGGATCCCCCCAAAGCGATGGCCATCGAGCTGGCCAGGGGGTTCCCCGAACTCAAGTGATCTCCGGCCCTACCTATCCGCGCCAGAGATCGTCGGCCGACGGCAATGCCTGACGATCGGACTCTCCCGGCGAGTCCCGCGTCCAGCGCGACGGGGGGCCGGAGGGAAGGGCGTCTCAGCCAGATGGGAGGGGCCGGACAGTCACGCGAACGGGCACTTCCCCGGATTGCCTCGGACCAGGCCTTCGGCAACGTCGTCAGAACTGCTTGCGCTGCCGGCTGGAGGAGATGCGGAGCGCCTTGCGGTACTTCGTCACGGTCCGGCGAGCCACCGGGAAGCTGTGGCGGGCCAGCTCCTCGACGATCTCCTCGTCGGAGAGGGGGTTGCCCTTGTCTTCCTTGGCGATGATCTCGAGCAGCTTTTGCTTGATCGTGTCCCAGGCCACTTCCTCGCCGTCGGCCGTGGTGGTCCCGCCGCCGAAGAACCGCTTGAGCGCGAAGATGCCCCGGGGGGTCTGCACCCACTTGTCGTCGACGGCGCGGCTGACGGTGGTGACGTGGACGTGGACCCGGTCGGCGATCTGCTGCATCTTGAGCGGCTCGATCGACTCGGGTCCCTTGTCGAGGAACTCTTTCTGGTGTTCGATGATCGAGCGTGCCACCTTCAAAAGCGTGTTGCGGCGCTGTTCGATCGACTCGATCAGCCAGCGGGCCGACTGGATCCGCTTCTGGATGAACTCGCGGGCGGCGGGGTCGGTGGCCTTGTTCTTGAGCTGCTTCTGGTAGTAGCGCGAGATCGCCAGGTGGGGCGTGTGGTCGTCGATCAGGCGGACTTCGTATTCGCCCTGCTCGTTGGCCTCGACGATCAGGTCCGGCATGACGTACTGGGCGCTCTCGGGGGCGAACCGGGCGCCCGGGCGGGGGTCGAGCCGGCGCAGCTGCTCGATCGCCTCCTTGATCTGCTCGATCGGGATGCCCGTCTTCTTCTCGATCGTCGGCAGGCGATTCTGCTGGATGTCGTCGAGATGGTTGGCGATCAAGACCTGCAGGACGTCGCGGAAGGGGGTCTCTGCGGTCAGCTGGAGCAGCAGGCATTCGCGGAGGTTGCGCGCCCCGACCCCGGGGGGGTCGAGCTTCTGGACCAGGCGAAGGGACTCTTCGCCTTGTGCGGGGGTGACGTCGCCGCCGAAGTCGCGCACGGCCTCGTGGAGCTCGAGGTTCAAGAACCCGTTGTCGTCGAGGTTGTGGATGAGGTATTCGGCCAGGGCGCGGACGGCCGGCTCGGCGTCGATGAAGCTGAGTTGGTCGGCCAGGTCGTCGTGGAGCGACTGCGGCCGCGAGGCCATGTTCTGCATCGCGTCGTGCTTGCGGTCCGCCTCCTCGCTCATCGCCCCCCGGCTCAGTCGGTGCGAATCGGCGAACGGCTCGGACCAGTCGTCCATGCCGTCGAGCTCCGGCGTGGCGGCGTCCTCCGTCGTGGGGGACTCGTCGGCATCGGCATCCTGCGCCGAGGACTGGCCGAGGTCGACCAGGACCGGGTTCTCGCTCAACTCCTGGTCGATCCGCTCTTGCAACGCCATGAGCGGCAATTGCAAAATTTCCATCGACTGGATCATGCGGGGCGCCATGCGGAGACGCATGTCGGTCCGCATCTGCTGTGAGGTGTCGAGACGCATGGTCCTGAATTCCGCCGCGAGAAGAGGGAATACGAGACGGTCCGAGTCCGATGCCGGGAGCAGTCGATGGGAGGAGCCTGATGCCGTCGCAGCAATAGCTATGCCACGATAGCATCGTCACGCCGAGCAGGGTACATTAAAATCGCTGGCGACCGAGAAACGCGTCGGCGAGCATCTCTTTGTTGGCGAATTCCAGCACGCTGCCCGAGGCCAATCCCCGCGCCAGCCGGGTGATCGGCACGTCGAGGTCGGCCAGGCGGTTGGCCACCAGCAGGGCGGTCCCGTCCCCTTCGAGGTTCGGGTTGGTGGCCATGATCAACTCGCGGACGGCGCCCGAACGGACGCGATCGACCAGGGCGTCGAGCGTGAGCGTTTCGGGCCCCATCCCTTGCAGCGGGGCGAGCCGGCCCAGCAGGACGTGGTAGACCCCGCCGAAGGCCCCCGCTTTCTCCAGCGCCATCAAGTCGCGGGGCTGTTCGACCACGCACACGAGGCCCGCGTCGCGGCGCGGGTCGCGGCAGATGTCGCAGAGGGCCTGGTCCGCCTCGGTCAGGTGGAAGCAGGTCTGACAGTGCCGGACCTGGTCCTTGACGTCGCGGATCGCCTCGGCCAGGGCCAGGGCCTCCTCGGCGGGGACCTTCAGGATGTGGTGGGCCAGCCGCTCGGCGGTCTTGAGCCCGATCCCGGGCAAGCGGCCGAAGGCCTGGATCAGTCGGTCCACCGCGCCGGAATATCCCGACATGGATCAGGCCCCCCCGTCCCCTCGTCCCAAGAATCCCGCCAGGCCGGGGATCGGCAAGCCCCCGGCCAGCGACGAGATCGACTGCGCCGCCGCCTCGCGGGCCTTGAGCAGGCCCTGGTTGACGGCGGCCAGGACCAGGTCTTCGAGCAGTTCGGCGTCGCCGTCGGCCAGCAGCTTCGGGTCGATCCGGATCGAGACGAGCTCGAGCCTTCCGTTGACCTTCGCGGAGACCACCCCACCCCCGGCGGTCCCGTCCAGCTGGAGCTGCCCCAGCGATTCGGTCGCCTTCTCCATCGACTCGCGCAACTTGCCGGCGTTCTTCATCAGGTCGGCGAGATTCCCGAGATTACCGAACACGACGAGCCCCTTCCCATGAAATAAGAGACCGGAACCGGCGGGCGACCCTCGTCCGGGATCAGGATCGCGAGGGACGAGTCGCGTCCTCCTCGACTTCCAGGTGGACGGGACGTGCCTCGAACAGTTCGACCACCTTCCGGACCATCGGGTCTTCCTCCAGCAGGGCGCGGCCGGAAGGCGCCGGCGGGGAGGGGGGGAGGGCGGAGCTTGTGGCGGGATCGTCCCCGCCTTCGGCCGTCGCGAACCGGATCGTCAGGGGCCGATGCAGCAGTTGCTGGAGGGCCTGCTCGATCTTCGCTCGTGCCTCGGGCGCACCGCACTCCTTGGCGACCCAATTGTATCCGGCGCCCAGTGAGACGACCAGGACATCCGGCGCCAGAATCGCCGAGGGCTCCACCTGGCTCAGCCCGACGCCGAGCCGGACGCCGACCTTATGGGGGAGCTCTTTCCAGGCACGACGGACGTCCTCGATGTCCGGCAGTGCAACCCCGTCGCGACTCGGGTCCGGGAGGGGGGCCGATCCCGGAGGCAGCGGCTCGCGTGGCGGCGATTCAACCGCCGCTAACTTTTTTTTTACGACGCCCGGCGCGGCATGGGAGGGCGAGGTCCCCCCCGATTCCAGGGAGGCCAAGCGGCCGATGAGCTGGCCGATCTCGCCGAGGTTCTCGAGCCGGGCGACGCGCGCCAGCGCCAGCTCGACGAGCAGGCGCGAGTGCGAGCTGCCGCGGAGCCTCCCCCGCGCCTCGGCGAGGATCTGCAAGCCGGCGAGCACCGAGTCGAGCGTCCAGCGGTCGACGACGGCCTGAAGTCGGGGGACCTGCCGGGGGGACGCGGCCAGGAGCGTCGCCTCGGCGCCCGTGGCCAGGACCATCACGTCCCGCAGGAACTCGAGGAGCCCGTTGAGCACGTCGGCCGGCTGCACCCCCCCGCCGGCGGCCATGTCGAGCTGCCGGAGCGCCCCGGCCACGTCGCGGTCGGCCAGGGCGTCGATCAGGTCGAGCAGCCGTTCGTCGCTGGCCGTCCCCAGGAGCCGGTGGACCACCTCGACGGTCAGCCGCTGGCCCCCCGCGGACAGGAGCTGCTCCAGCAGCGACTGCGCGTCGCGCATCGAGCCCCCCGCGCGGCGGGCCACCGTCCGGAGCGCCTCGGGCTCGGCCTCGATGCGCTCTCGCGTGCAGATGTCGGCCAGCGTCTCGACGATCTGTTCGGGCGTGATCCCCGCGAAGTCGTACTTCTGGCACCTCGACAGCACGGTGATGGGGATCTTGTTCGGCTCGGTCGTCGCGAAGAAGAACTTGACGTGCCCCGGGGGCTCCTCCAGCGTCTTCAAGAGGGCATTGAAGGCGCCCGTGGAGAGCATGTGGACTTCGTCGATGTAATAAATCTTGTACAGGGCGCGGCTCGGCCGCAGGCTGGCGTTCTGGCGGAGCTCGCGGACCGCCTCGACCCCGTTGTTGCTCGCGCCATCGATCTCGATGACGTCGACATCCTGGCCGACGGCGATCGACTGGCAGATGTCGCAGACCAGGCAGGGATCCTCGGTCGGCCCCCGGACGCAGTTCAGGCACTTGGCGAAGATGCGGGCGACCGACGTCTTGCCCACCCCGCGGGTGCCGCTGAAGAGATAGGCGTGGGTGACCTTGTTCATCCGGAGGGCGTTGCGGAGCGACCGGACGACGTGGTCCTGGCCGACGACCTCCTCGAAGCGTTGCGGGCGATAGCGACGGGCGACGACGGTATAGCTCGCCGTGTCGGCGGGATCGGAAATCGGCGTCGTCGCTGGGGCTCGAGCCACGAGGCACGCTCCGTCGGGCCGTGGGGAGGAGAGGTTGAGGCCGAGATGCGGGGAGGGCCGCCATGCCGGGGCCGTCAGATCGGGGCAGGGGCCGGGGTGAGCCGGGGAGGTTCTCCCGCGCACATGAAGGCGATGCTTATGGCTGCTGCGTTCCCGCCCTGACCAGGTTCGCAAGCCCCCATTGCCCGGGTCCCCCCCGGCTCGCCCCGACCCCCGCACGATCCCGCGGGGCATTCTCCGCCGAGACGTCATTCTCGGAGATCGGCCCCCCCCACGCAAGGCCAAGCTGACGCCGAACTGGCGGCTGGCGGCGCGTCCCGCGTCGGCATCCTCCGGCCCATGGACACGCGCCCGAGGACGGGTGGGCGAGAGATGGGTCAAAGGTGGGTCAAAACGGGTTGAAAAACGGGCGCCCGCCCGGGAGACGCCCCGTCGAGCCGACTTGACAACTCCCTTTGTACGTATTTGATTGACGCACCATGACATAGCGTCACATTGCCTGGACACGAGTGAACCGTCCTGGACAGGATTCCGCTCGGTAGTCACTCCCGCCCCGCACGTCGTAGAATCGGGCTTTCCCGCTACCCGATTCCCGGTCGCCGGGGGACCCAAGCGTGCCCGTCGAAGCGAAACCGCTGTTCCGTCCCGAAGTCCTCCGCCCGCACCTCGCGACCGTCCGTCCCGGCGTCGAGGGCGGCCCTGCCCGAGAGGCCCTGAACCGATGGGCGGGGCTGCTGGGGTCCGCGCAGGCCGACTCCCTCAAGGAGCAGGAGCTCCTGCCCGACTTCCTCGCGGACATCTTCTGCGGGCTCCTCGGCTACACCCGCGCGGTGGACAACAAGGACCGGTACACGTTCACCCGCGAGAAGCACGTCGCCGTGGACGGCAAGTACGCCGACGCCGTTCTCGGCGACTTCCGGCCGGGCCGGGAGCGATTCGTCGTCGCCGTCGAGGGCAAGGGGCCGAAAGTCCTGCTGGATCGCCCCTATGCGGGCCGCAAAAAGTCGGCAGTGGAACAGGGCTACGAGTATACCATCAACCTGCAATGCGACTGGGTCCAGAAAAAGTGTCAGGAACCGATTAGGAAAATCGGTTCCTGACACTTTTTCTGGACCCTGACACCTTTTCTGGACCGGCCCTCGGTGTAGAATCCGGGACGGCTCGTTGGTAGGCTTCTGTTCGGCGACCGGGTCCGCTAAGGTTGGTCGTCAGGCCGCCGAGGATTTCTATATCAGGGGTGTTAACGTGGCTCGAAACGGAGTTCCTTGGTTGGCCATCGGTGTTGCGGTGAGCCTCCTACCCGGTGCCCAAGCAGCTGACCTCAAGACGGTCGATCGGCATATCCAGAGGGAACCGAAGTATTCGAGCGGGTCGCCGCACTACTGCCTGCTGGTGTTCGGCCCGAAGGCCGAGGCGCGGGTCTGGCTCGTCCGGGATGGTGACCTGCTGCACGTCGATCGGAACGGCAATGGCGACCTGACCGAGGACGGGGAGAAGGTCGTGCGATTCGTGCCCAAGGAGGGCGAGGCGACGAAGGCATCCGAGGAATGGGTCCTATTCCGCACCGGGCCTCTGGCCCCGAACACCGCGCAGTCAAGCCGACGATACCCGGACTTGCTCCTGATGATCGGCCCGGAACAACTGCTGATGGTGTTGGAGCACCCCGACTGGCCGCAAGTGGTCGGAGGTAGTGAGCCGCTCCAGTTCGCGGGTTCGCCCCAGGATGCTCCAATCATCCATTTTGAGGGCCCGCTGACCTTGGCCCTCGATCAGTCGCCGAAGTTGATCCGAGGACAGGATGCGGTCTTGGTCGTCCTGGTCGGGACTCACGGACTGGGGCGGGGGACATTCGCCGCCCGCCCGCACCATCGGCTGACTGTAGCCTCCTTCCTGAAGGCGGAGGATGAGAAGGAATTGGGAGAGCCCGCCCCGTCGGGGCTCAAGGTGGTGATCGAGGTCCGGGACCCAGGCGGGGCCAAGGACGCGTCGGCCACCCGGTCCGTTCTCGAAGGCAGGTGCTGAACGGTCCAGTTCATCGGCCCCGTGCGGGTCGCAAGGGAGTTCAAGGGCGGCCGGGCGAGGCTCACCCTGTCGATGGCGAGTTGGGGGAACGAACCGATAGCCCCGGCCACAGTCGAGGTGCCCGTCGAGGACGCGAAGCCGACCGACGAGTGAGGCGGTTCGCGCCTCCCCACGAACCCCACAGTCGCTACGTCGCTATGCCGCCGGGCTTTGCCGGAAGGCGGCGGCCTGTATGATGACGTCGCGGGCCCGATCCGATCGGGAGTGGACCGTTCTCGCCGGACGGGCCTGGAGGAGGTCTCGTCATGAGCATCGGCCAGATCGACACGCGGCTTGCCGCGCGATTGCCATTGGACCGAATCGCCGAAGCCTGCCGACGGCATGGGGTCTCTCAACTCTGGGTCCACGGTGCGATCCTGGAGCGAGACCCGGAGCCCGCGGAGGAAATCGAATTCCTCGTCGAGTTCCTGAACAACGACTTCGGCCCGTGGGGCTCCAAGCTCGACTTGCTGGAGAACGACCTGTCGGGGCCCATGCACCGGAAGGTTCACGTCGCGGCCCGGGGCGGAATCAGGGACAGCACTCCCTCTCCCTGGCGCGAGCAAATCCTCGACTCGGCGCGGCTGATCTTTCTCGCCTCCCCCGACCGGATCATCGTCCTGGAGTCCAATCCCTGATGGCCCGTCAGAAGACCGACGACGCACATTCCGCTCCGAAGGCGGCCCCGGAGGAGATATCCCCATGAGCGAGCCCCGCCGACCATCCCTCCCCACGCCCGCGATCGATCCCGCGACGCTGATCGAGTCGATCCGGGCCCGGCACGGGATCACGCTGCCCCTCTCCCGGATCGCGGAGCTTTGTCGGCGGCGGGGCATTCGTGCCCTGGCCCTCTTCGGGTCGATCCTCCGCGACGACTTTCGGCGCGAGAGCGACATCGATCTGCTCGTGGACTACGAGCCGGAATCTCGTCCGAGATCATTTGCCGAGGAGTTCGCCGTCCGGGACGAATTCGAGGCCCTCCTCGGCCGCAAGGTTGACGTCGTCGAACGCGAAGGCGTCGAGCAGAGTCCGAACTACATCCGAAGGCATCACATCCTCTCGACCGCGGAGCCGATCTATCACGCCAAAGGATGAGGGCTTGCTACTCGATATGCTCCTGGCCTCGCGCGAGATTCAAGCGCACCTGGGCGGGAAAGACCAGGCGGGTTTCCGTTCCGAGCGTCTCCTGGTCCTCGCCATCCAGCAACTCCTCACGATCATCGGAGAGGCGGCCAGTCAAGTCTCGCCGGAATTTCGGTCGACGCACCCGGACATCCCCTGGCGAGCCATGATTGGCCAGCGCAACATCCTCATCCACGCCTACGCGAAGGTCGACCTCGACAAGGTTTGGGACTCGGCCCGTGAAGGTGTCCCGGCCCTGATCGAAACCCTGGTTCCGCTGATCCCCCTGGATCCTGGTGAAGGCGCCTCGGAAACCCGACCCTGATGCCCTGCGAGAAGACCGACACCTTTCGAGGGCGCCCGCCTCAGAAATAGAGCTGCATCCGGAGCCAGAAGAGCTCGTTGGTGAGCTGCTTCATGTCGGGCTGGCGGCGGAAGATCACCGGGTCGCCGAACTCGGTATGCTGCCAGTCGAGATAGACCTTCACATACCGGTTCAAGTACCAGTTGACCCCGAGGTTCGTGTTCCAGGCGCGGTGGCTCCAGAGCTTGGGGTCGGCCAGCCCGCCGTCGAACACGTCGCGGTCGAATTCCAGGGTGCTGTAGCGGAAGATGAGCTCCCAGGCCCCCGGGCCGAACTTGCCGGGGGCGAGGTTGAACGGCCGATTGGGCTCGAGGATCGTCCTCCGCTCTTGCGTCTCGCCGGTGAGGAAGTAGCCCATCGCGATCGAGTAGCCGTCGACGGGGACGTCGACCGACGCGGGGG
>JAABUS010005731.1_pt1 | contig 15922 bp, 18 predicted proteins | sample 5560161 | NCBI WGS metagenome assembly JAABUS01 (sample SAMN10711885, study PRJNA513376) | rock metagenome | isolation source: Antarctica rocks | place: Antarctica: Victoria Land, Trio Nunatak nord | collected 2016-01-04
GCCTCCTTCCCCAGAATCAGCTACTGCGGCCCCTTCACCCCCACCATCCAAGGCACCGGCTCCGCAACCACCAACACACAAGCCAACCCCCATCACCAAACATCATCACCACCCACATCCCCCACTCGCACCTCCAGCCCCATCCCAACGTCCCCCCCCAACCCCAAAGTCTGCCACGCGGCACGCCCATCCTGTCGTGAAGTTCAAACGGCCAATGCCCCGACGGCGAGCGCCGCTTGATCACCATCGCGCGGCTTATCCGCTCGACCTGTGCGCGGCTAGGGGCACCGCGCAGGCAAATTTTCGGGCGGGGGGTTGTTGTGCGGTTGGATCTGGATTGCGCAGGGGGCTGTTGGGCGCGAGGAAGGGATGTTGTGTCTGGGGGGTTTTTCGCGGCGCTGCGGATATCGGGCTCAGGCCGTCATTCGGCATGATGGCTGATGGTTCAGAAGGAGTTGTTTTGGGCGGGGGCGGGAGGGGGGGGGTGTGAGTGGCTGATTATAGATCCGAAAGGTGCGGTGGAGATCTGTATACGGGAATGTATCTCCTTCCTAATGTTGAATGGGCAATAGACCTTTGAACCTACGGTGATGGGTGCATATTGCCAAGATCATGGTGATGTTTGCATCCGAGACGTGATGCCCTCCCCCATTTCTCGACCATCCTCTCAAAATGTGATGCGGGAGGGTCAGCCTGGATGGATGGAAGCCAACTGGCTTGGCTCATGCGACATCTTGGTTCGTCCACTAGATCTGCAGAACTAATCGTTGGGGCCCTCCGAAGTGTCAGTCACGTTGCACGAACATTGATGGAGGCGTAGTCAGCCAGTCTCGAAATCGGAAACGGTCTTCGTCTAGCGGACCTACCGCAGCGCTATCGCGACTTATCGCATTGACATGAAGAGCTGGCGGGGGGATTCCAGTCGATGAACCCTACTGTTACTTCCTGTACGATGTTTGGGGTCTTTGCACTGTGTCGTGCTGCAGCTATCTCATCAGCTAGCGCACCTGATCTGACAAACTGGAAGTCATGGCGAAACCTTGCGGGAGAGATCTCGTTGGGCATCAACCCTGACGCTTACGTGTGCGGGGGGGTATGTAGGGAGATGCAGCTTGGCTTTGTAGACGTTGTTGGGGTTCTGTGTCTATGGATGCGTGAATGTAGGTTTTTGCTTATTCATGGGCTTCTGAACGAAGGCTGGCTTGAGACGCTTGGAAAGGGGTATTCGTGAGACGGGGGTGTATTGGGAGGAAAGAATGGCCTATTGCTGAAAGTAGTGAGACGTTGAAGGATAGACGGTGACGATGAACACAGGCTGGAGTACCCAGGAATGAGCTTGCAGAGGCGTTACTGGCTGAGTCAATTTAGTGCTGATTGATTGCTAGCATTGTGGTATATATACACAGGGTAGATACACCGACCCCTTGCAACCCAATCACAATATCATAATTAGTAGGCGGCACCCACAAAATGTTGTACTCATCAAGATGCTTCTTAGTTTTTTTATCCTCCTGACAAGTCCCCAGTGTACGCATAGCATTCGACATGGGTGCTAGGATCGATTCCTGATGGCGCTGGTTCAATAGGGGAATGTGTGGATCCCTACTTTCAAGCCAATGTTCTCCGCCGACGGTCCTTTTCGAGTGGCCCAAGTGTAAGTGGAGGCTTAGTGCCGCCACCGGAAGATGGACGTTTCCGGAGAGCAACGAGTTGGCACATTTGACGTGATCCGCTCCTGTGGGGCCGCCGAGTATCCTCGATGTTGGTGTGAGGAGGCGTTCATTTTGGCTCATGGCCCAAGGCAAATCCTTTGTGATTATGGTGGAGACTGTCTCTTGGTCCGGAAACCGCGTACATGACACGCTCTGCTTACCGTTTCCCCGATAGATCATCACCGGTTGACTAGTCATTCATCATTACATCAATATCTGAAGAAATTTATACTGCTGGCCAAAATGCAGCGACACAATGCCATTACTGTAGTTTGTATTTCAACAATATCCTTACCAAGGGCGTCAAGGAAAGGATCCTCAATCTGCTCCCTGAGAAAATGCGCTTGGAGACTTACGGGATGGCCAAACATAGGTGGTATGCTCGTTGTGTCTTGCGAGTCTCCTCAATTGTTGCCTGGAAAGTCTTCCTTCGCCTGGATTTCTATGCTCTTCCATCTGCAGATTAAGTCATCCAGGGTGATTATTTTCCTGAAAGGGGGAGTGTCTGAAGTTGTCCCCGCGTGAGCGTCCTCATTGCAATCCGGCATATCCGCGTGTCGTACGTTGACAAGGCCCAGCCCGACCATCTTCTTGCGATCCCAGATCCCCATACCCAACCGTCGGAGAGACTTGAAGCTAGCTCCGTGCAGAGGCGAATAATTGTAAATTGCAACAGCAGAGAAGTAACTGGCACCAGGACCTGGCCAATCTCTTAAAAATATGGGAGTTTGCTCCCACCGACAATGAGCTTCGGTGTGCTCTGGAGGACGTTGAGGCGCAGTTACAAACCTTGAAGCGACAGAGGGAAGCTTTGACAAGGGAGCTGTAGAAGTCTCCATCTCTACTAGAAACTCATAAACACAATCTAGCTCGTCAACCTGCCACGCAGCTTCATCTTTCCACATATTATGTGGGCCTTCGATTAAGCATGCATTACGAGCGATGCCATCTGTCCCGCCGCCATCTTCAACGCTGCTGACAAGACAGAAGTATAGTTGTAGACGCCATAAAGCACGAAGTACGCGCTGCTCCTCAACCCAAGAGGCTGGTCCACAAGGCAATGGCTGATATGGATGACACTCCGGCAGCTCCTTCGGAGAGTCACGGTAATGGTATCGGTCGTCAGCAATGCGGTACGGTCGAATGCCGTTGACCCGTGCCAAAAACGTATCAAAGAAGCATTGAGATAATCTTTGCACTTGACCTGCGGAGCTGACCAGGCTACGAACAGCTGCGAATGATTGCGTTGTATTAGTGAGCAGTCGGGTCGCTCTAATGGTTCTAACAATATTAAAGACTCTGCACTGGCTCGGGTCTTCAAACGAGTTCACTAAATCCTTGATGACCAAGCGATTGGTCTGGATGGCGACTATCGTGCGAAGAAGCCGTTGGAAGTGGAGTGGTAAGCGGTCTAGCAGGGCTTCTGTAACCTCGCAATAATGCTGTTCGAAAATGGCAGCTGCAGAAGGGGAAGCTTCTAGCAGATACTGGAGTGTCGCCAGATCTTCAATAGCTTTTAAGAGCATTAGAGACAGCGACATAGGAAGAATGCAGAACAGATCGGGCATTTTGTGAGAGCTGACCAAGTCGAGGATGTATCGAGTTTGTGGTGGCTAATGAGGCTCAATAGATTGAGCTTGTGCTGTAGAACAAGTCTGGAGCAAAGCAACTAGGGGCGGATGCGGAACACAGAACACATATACTGACGGTTCGAACCCCATTGCTTGCGAGGATCGCCGCAGGATCATGCTTACGTATGTGTCGTCTCAAAATAATGGGTGTAGAATTCATGGGGAAATCCGTATCGTCAACGGCTGAGCGGGCCGATCACCGTATACCGATGGGACCGAGGTTCACGAGGGGCTCCAGCAATTCTTAAGGACAGCTAAAGCCATTGAGCTGAAGTTACTCCAGAACAGGATAATTCAGCAACATTAAGTATGGATACCACAGCGGAAGGAGAACATGTGTTACCAGACGGTACCAGACTGTACACGAAAACTTGGAAAGTCCGTTGGCCACTATGAAGTTCATCAGCCATGGTTGGGCGGATATACTGAATATTACTAGCCCTCGAACCTTCCCCCAGCGGCCATCCTCGTCTTCGTACATGGTTTCTCCGATCACATCAATGCCTACTACACGCTCTTTCCCACGCTCGCCTCTCGCGGGATCCAGACCCTCGGCTTCGACCAACGAGGATGGGGTCGCTCCGCCACTTCCCCAGCGAGCCGTGGGCTCACCGGCCCCACGTCGACCGTACTTGCCGACATCACCTCCGTGATCGAAGCTCAGCTGGATCAGAATAAGGAGAATATTCCAATGTTTCTAATGGGCCATAGTATGGGCGGAGCGCAAGTGCTGCAGTATGCTGCCCGAGGATCGATAGAAGTAAGGCTGAAGCTCAGAGGCTACCTAGCGGAAAGCCCGTTCATTGCATTCCACAAAGATGGGCAGCCGGCCTGGCTGACGGTTGTTGCTGGGCGTCTGGCGGCCCGGGTATTGCCCAAACGTCAAATGGTGCAGAAGCTCGATGGGGCAGCCATGAGTCGAGATCCGATAGTGTGCGAGGAGTATGTGAAAGATGCATTGTGTCATGATACTGGAACCCTTGAGGGACTAGCAGGCTTATTGGAACGGGCAGAAGAATTGGATAAGGGAAAGGTGACGATTGCGACTGGAGAAGGCGTGAGCATCTGGGCTGGACATGGAACAGCGGACAAAGTATGCAGCTTCGAGGCGACACAGAGTTTCATGGGACGCTTGCCAGTGAAGGATAAGGAGTTGAGGACGTATGAAGGGTGGTTCCACAAGCGTAAGCGATCTGAAATTGTTACAAGGAAAAAGCACTGAACTATTCGTAGTGCATGCCGAGCCAGGCAATGATAAGATCACGTTCGCAAACGAAGTCGCGGACTGGATACTTGCCAGAGTCGACCAAGGCCCAGATCAACCACCAGATGCAGTGGAGAACAGGAGTAAACTATGAGGGCAAATGCTCTGTGTGCGCTAGCTATTAACATAGTGGTGTCTCCAGCATTCGGCCCCTGTGTTGTTACCATAGCCGCCATTCTCCAGGTCAGCTTGTGGCAAAAACGCCTTGCCCAAAAAAGACATCTGCTGGAGATGTAAGAGTCTTCGCGACCCTCTCACAGAACGAGTCATCTTTCTCGGCTTTTAAGATGCTAAAAGATTGGCTTTTTCCCTCAGTGAACTAGCGAGAGAAAGGAGAAATTTGAATTCATACGAACTTCCATTGTATCTTTCATGATGTGAGGGATTGTCAATATCGCAGTCTACTCGTTAGGGAGGCAGAAACCTTAGGAACCGGACCGCCTGTTTAGTCGCAGTATGTAGCACAGACTCTCTCAGGCAGAACATTTTCGATCTACATTGGGTCCCAACGGATTCCAGAGATCCCGAGGCGTCTTCTTCTTCCAGACGCCGACGAAACCCCCACCTACTACTCTTGAAAACGCCTTCGGCCTGCAGATCATTTCGAAGCCCTGCACTTCTTTGGCAAGTTTATCCGCCTTTTCATTGTCCGCGAGGAGGGTCTCATCCGAGCCTTCGCTGCTGGATCCTTCCGAGCTCCCTGGTTCGTCCTCATTGGTTGCAACATCGGTTCTGAGGCCATTCGTCTCACCCGAAATCCGTTTCTCTTGCTCTGCTTGAGCCACAGCCCTTGGCTTGAAAGCACGAACGTCCCACTCTTTGCCACCGGTCATCGTATGACCAAGCTCAAGGACACGATCAAGATAAACCGGGATGTGGTGTTTCCTGACCATCTCGACGGCATCAATAATCTGGGTAATGCTAGGATTGAAAAGTACCAAGTTGCCTTGGGAAAGCAGAACGGATGCAGCTTTCTCCATATGCCTATATGAGCCGGGCATGTCTAGGATGATGTGGGACAGAAAGGCTTTTTCATCGTTCCCACGAAGCTGGCGATGATCAATCTGCTGGTCGATCCAGTCGGAAACGCTACCCACATAGAAATCAACGTCATTGCTGTACAAGCCCCGGCGAAAGCCTTGAACGACCTTCTTGGCATGCTGGGAGTTTTGCGGTGATAGCTCGACGGTATGCACTATCGCCTGGCGCGGCTCCCTGGGATACGTCGTCACTGGCTCCTCCAGCGAGCCTTTGACGACTGGCATGGAAGCATTGGCGGCATGAATTGCCCGTGCAAGATGTAGAGTCAGTGCTCCATGACCCGTGCCAGCCTCGAGGATCTCCAACGAGGGTCCATCGTGCTGACCCTCAGACGCAGCAGTTGCGTGAATGTCGAGCAAGGATACAATCAGATTAGCATCTGCAGAATACACCTACAGCTCCAATTAGACACGACCTATGCACCAAGAAGTTTTGGAGAGCGCACAGGCGTCACGAGTCGTGGTGTCAGAGTAGCATACTGAGCAAGCGTGGGGTGCGAAGCCGAGAGTAACGTCCCTTTCACTGTTTTGACCTGGGCTTGCGTCGGTTTACCTGTAACGCTGCTATGCTCAACGTCGCCCCATCTTGTGTGGGAGACGCCCTCAGCTTGCAACGGCTGGGTCAGATAGATGTTGTCATCGCGCCTATTGAGAATAACACGATCCCCCTCTTTAAGAATCAGTGAAAGCTACCTAGACATCATAATTCAGATGCCAGAGAATCAACTACCTTGGAATCTATCAATCCATGAAGTGATACATCGACTGCGAGAGTGAAGCTGAGGGCGAACTAGGGTGACCCGAAGTCTTCGAGTGATGGAAGAGTTAATCGACAGTCCAGAGATCAACATTCAAAGTGGCTGTGATTTTGGTGGCAGGTCCCAATTAGAACAACCAAGCTTGCAAAGGGAAAACTTCTACACAAGGGAAAGCACTTGGCGTGATAAGATTGGAGTGTTCATGAGCCCACTAAATCCGTTCTAGGGAGCTAGGGACGCACGGAACCGCTCCGCCGCTAAGGCAGCCCTATCACTAAGGTGCCCTTGAGCCCGTGAGCCAACTAACCTACATGTAGGTAAACTGTCTGCTGTGTCTACCAATTCCACACCTCTTCAAGTCTTGTTTGCAGCATCATGGCGGGCAGCAACGAGCCAGAGTATTTCAGAAAGACTCGTGAGAAGGGGCATGTGGTTGTCAATGGTGCGTCAATGTTCATTGCGACTACTGCAGGAAATTAACAATATCACTGATAGATCCTCCCAAGTTCGATCTTGAAGCATACATTGCCAATTACAGAGGTAGCTCAAGTGATGCTGTGAACATCTCATACGTGTGCTAAGCCAAATCATATAGGCAAGACGAGATACGATAGACTGCTCCTTATAGGCACCAGCTCGACATACCTCTACTTAGAAGCTCTAAAAGCAGCAGCGGCGGAAGCGAAGCGTGGTCGAGATATTGGAAGCTACGAGAACGCCGTTGCTGCACATCACTTGATTGCTCCGGATGATTCGGAAGCGAAGCCGGATATGGGGTGGATAGACAGAATGACCAAGCAAACCAAGGCTGAGACAGACCGCCTAGAGCTCGAATTGAAAGGATACAAGAACAACTTGATCAAGGAGAGCATTCGGGTAAGCTTCCTCGCTATACACCAGAAGTAAAGCTCACTTACGCGGCAGATGGGCTACGATGACCTTGGTCAACACTACCACCGCATCGGCGATCTCCCCAATTCAACCAAAGCCTTCACCCGCATGCGCGACTTCTGCACCACCCCCTCCCATGTCATCATCATGAAGCTGCGCCTGCTAAACGTATCTATCGAACAAAAGAACTGGATCGCCGTGCAGACGAACGTCCAGAGCATCCGTCAAGGCGGCCACAAACAAGCCGAAGTCGAGAAGATCACCGCCAAGCTCTCCGCAGCCATGGGCCTCGCCAACCTCGCCTCCGGAAACTACGAAGAGGCAGCGAAAGAGTTCCTAGCCACCGACCCCCGCATGGCCACCGCAAAGATGGAAGACCCCCACGACGAAGAGAGCTACAACGAAGTCATGACGCCCAACGACATTGCCGTCTACGGCGGCCTCTGCGCCCTCGCCTCCATGTCCCGCGATGATCTACAGAAGAAGGTCCTCGACAACGCCAGCTTCCGCAACTACCTCGAGCTGGAACCCCACATCCGGCGCGCGGTCTCGTTCTTCGTCTCCGGGAAATACGCCTCCTGCCTCGCCATCCTCAACAACTATAAAGCAGACTATCTGCTCGACGTCCACCTCCAGCAGCACGTCGATCTCATCTACGCCGAAGTCCGCACCAAGGCCATCCGCCAGTACTTCATCCCTTTTTCGCACGTCAAGCTCGCCGCGTTGGCCACAGCATTCGACACGGACGCGGCGTCCATCGAAGCGGAACTCACCTCTATGATCAAGAAGGAGCAGCTCGACGCCCGCATCGATCTCGTCGACCGCGTGCTCCTGGCCCGCAAAGTGAACCCCCGGACTAAAGTGACCATGGATGCTTTGCGTACGGCGAAGCAGTACGAGCGCACGGCGCATCTGAGGCTGATACGCATGGAGGCTCTGAATGCAGGCTTGGATATCAAGTCGAAGAAAGGAAGGCCTGCGGATACGGGTGGGTGGTTTTCTCCGGGAGGGCATGACGACGGGTTGGGGAATGGGCTGGCGGGGGATGTGTTCATGGGGAAGAGCCTGAGGAGTGGGTTGAGGACTGGTTGAGGAGGATGTGGAGGGTGGAAGTGAGATGGTGCTTGCTTGCTTATTCTGGGCATTTAGCGATGGCGTTGGGACGAGATCATGAGGTAGCGAATCGTGAAGCCATGCTCGACGAGCGGATGTCTCGAAATTGCATTGAAGCTTCGAATGGCGCAAGTAAAAACGACAATCATCATGAATGCACTTCCTGTGCTTGATCGCTATCTAGCGCTTTGTAAAACTATAGACTAAAGTGAAAACCCACTGCACACCTCAGCAGATCCGAAGTGTGCGTGCCGCATTTTCGTTAAACTCGACCGCTATCTAAGGCTACTTTATGTGGGATCAATCGTAAACAAGAGTGGAAATCTACAGCCCAGCTCAATAGAGACCATGGGCTCATACCGGGGCTCGCCGCAGAGTGCGGGAACCGGACGCTCAGGCCAACGCACAATCGTTCGGGGTATCAGAGCTTGGAAATACGTCCTTCGGAGGTATACGGCAGTCAGTCGGTGGCCTTGTCGACGTTGCCCCACTGGTAGCCGGCAGGGTCACTGAACTTGTAGCCGTAGGATGAGGTGAAGTCGTCGAGGACTGCAGGGCCTCTGGAGCCTGGGATGGGTTGTTAGTTCCAAATGTTCCAACACAGCCTTTGTCGGGAATGATAAGGGCTTACCGTAAGGATACTCCATCGGCGTGATCTCCTTGTTGTTGTCTAGATAGTGCAGTAACGGGGTAAAGATCCGCCAGCTAGCATCGAGCTCATCGTCACGGACGAAGTTGGAGTGGTCGCCCTTGAGGGCATCCAGGATGAGCGATTCGTAGGCCTCTGGGATTTTGAGGTCGGAAAAGCGGCGACGGTACGTCAGATCCAGCTCGGTCACTACGGTCTGCATGCTCAGGCCGGGCAGCTTCGAGTTCATCTTGATGTAGACAGATTCGTTGGGCTGTACTCGGATGACGAGCTCGTTGCGGGGGATGTCTTTGAAGATGCCGGATGTGACATCCTTGAATTGGATGCGGACTTCTGTTTTCTGTTCATTGAGGGCTATGGCCAGTCAGCAGACGATAGATTCTGGTGATCAGCATGTTTCGGAAGCAGATCATACCTTTGCCAGCTTTCAGTATGAAGGGAACCCCGTCCCATCTCTCGTTCTTGATGTGCACTACCATCGCGCAGAAAGTCGGACATCTCGAGTCTTTCGGAACGGTATTGTCCTCCTTGTATGCAGGCTTGTTGCCGTCTAAGGACTTGCCGTATTGGCCAATGATGACGTTCTTTGGCTCAATAGCTGGGATACCACGCAGCACCCGGACTTTCTCATCACGAATGTCTTCCGACGAAAAGGAGATCGGGCGCTCCATGGCGAGGAGTGTAAGCACCTGCAGCAGGTGGTTTTGCATAACATCACGGACGATACCAAACTCGTCGAAGTAACCACCTCTGCCTTCCGTGCCGAAGGGTTCTTTGAACGTAATCTGAACGTTGTCGATGTGTTGGCGATTCCAGGTAGCTCCGAAGAACTCGTTCCCGAATCGCAGGATTAGAATATTCTTCACCATCTCCTTCCCAAGGTAGTGATCGATACGGAAGATCTCCTCTTCTTTCCAGTCCGGCTCCAATGCGTGCTGCAGCTCCCTCGAACTAGCCAGATCCTTTCCGAACGGCTTTTCCACAATGATTCGCAAAATACCATTCTTGGGGTAGCAATTCTTCTTCAGATGTTGTGATACTGTAATGAAGACACTAGGAGGAAGCGCCATGTAGAACACCCGATTCTGCTCCTTTCTGCCATTCTCGATTTCCTCAAGGTGCTTGTTCAGATTAATGAAAGAGTCGTCCTGGTCGTACTGTCCGGGAATGTAGGAACACAGTTTGCAGAAATCGTCCAATTGCTCTTCCATCTCTTTCGTGGGTACTTTGATGTATGACTTGACGCGCTTGAGGTATTCCTCACGGTCCATCTTTGTTCGCGCATACCCAACGATTTTAATGTCTTTCGGAAGGAATTGATTTCGGTGCTGTGATCACGTTAATCTAGTATCGACAGAACCAGCAGCCTAACCAACTTACAAGACCAAACAGAGCTGGGAACTATACACTCAATCAGCTCAAAAAGCGCATCGCGTTGGTGAGTGAATGATTATACTGTTTTTTTCTTCGCAAGATCGCCTGATGCACCAAGAACCACAATGATTGTATTATCCTTGAGCTCTATGGCGCTGCAGGCATACAATTAAGATTAGCATGGATGCTGAAGACCCAATTCACACCATGATTAAGAAGATAGGAGAATCAAAATCATACAGTCTATGGCTTTGGTCAAGTGGAAGAAATATGGTTGTCGCGATCACCCCATGACGTTCAAGCAGATATTGGGGAGCTTACCCAACATTTCCGTCTTCGTCTGGGTGGATCACTGTCTCCGCCATACTGGCGATGCTTTGAGAGCAACTTTTTTTGAAATTGATAAGTATAACAGGTCTTTCACCAGGATCGGACTTTTTCCAGTAAGATATCGTTGCAGGTGCAGAGCTGTACAGTGATTTCGCAACGTGACTTCTTGAAACGCTGCGTCAGATAACGGTAACCCGCCTCCTTTAGTAAGCCCTCTAAAATCCGACTTTAAGCCGCGATGACGATGGGGACCGCGGAAGTATGCCGGCCCGGCGTCTCAAGCTACATTGTATTAGCAGCAACTTCTTCATCTCGCTTTCCCAAAGCCTAGTATCCATAATGTAGCCGTGCATTGAGTCTTTTTTCCGAGAGACAAAAGCAGTATAGTAACATTCCCATCATCGTTGGATGGTTGACTGCAGCCACAACATCGGGCCGTTTGCTCCATTTACCTTTCCGCGGACACCAGCGGGTTATTACCTTTTGGAAGTACCAGGCTGTACTCAGTACTCCGTCGATACAATAGCTGGGTCTGTTCTTGCCCGCTCACGGAGAATATGCACAATCTCTATGCTCTTCACTTGAGTTACCCAGCGAACAGACTGAGTGCAGTACTAGCTGAAAGTTCATGCATTTTGAGTGCTGGCTGATCGCGACTTCACTTGCTGCTCCTCTCAGGGATCCTACTCATAACAACTGTTGTAAAGTAGGCTGGAGTCTTCAATGACCAAGCCTCCTTTAAAAACGGCCCCGCATATCTTTAATAGTGGCTCCGACGGCATGTTGATCTACATAAGAGATTCCGCAAACGATCAACACGTCTTTGTTACTGCTGTGTGGTTGGACCGCACCAGATAGTTTGAATGTACTTTAAACTGTAGTCGGCAAAGTATTTCAATTGACCGAAAGACTTTGATGACAGATACTTTAAGTAAGGTAGAAATGCACCGGGGAATTGCTGATAAGGTCTAGAGCCCTAAGCGGGAGAGCTAGACCTTCCTGGGTTAACTTGGAGCACCACTTGTAGCCTCAGTCTACAAACGCAACCTCCGACATCGACGGTCATCCTCTACTCCTGTCACGATACACAGACATTGGCAAAATCATCCCAGGTATCATGCCTTCCGGTGCAGGTCATAGGTGTAAGTATTGCTCCGCCTGCGCTTCTGGGTCTACTCTCAACCATGCTACAATCCATTCCTCTCCAATCGATAATTTTCTGGCACGTAAGCATTGCACACTTTGCTAATGTATCCAACAGTATACGTCAAGTATGTCTCCTTATGCGCTCGTTCCATTGCCTTTGGAACCTTTACCTCGAGCTCGCAAAATTCGCAAGCACAGCTTCACATGGAACAACCGAGACCAGAACATTGACCACGGCGATCTTTATTTAGGGGGCGACATCTCAGCTACCAGCGAGGAAAGCGCAATACCAACCCCGGCACGAGGTGAATAATGAACCGTATCGGAGAATCGACACCATATACTGAACGATTTGCTAGTCTGATAAAGATCGAAGGCGTTGATGATCCCAAAGCTGCCACGTATTTGTCTCCGATGCTACCTTGACCACGATCGGATACTAAGAGTCTTTCCAGCTTCTACCTTGGGAAGAAAGTGGCATTCGTCTACCGTGCACACCGAGAAGTCCGCGGGACGAAGATCCGGGTGATATGGGGCAAGGTTACAAGACCACATGGTATGTGGACAGCTGAACAACAACTGCAACGGTCACTTATGTACAGCACGCTGATGTTCGCTGTACAGGAAATTCCGGTGTAGTGAGGGCACAATTCAGGAAGAACCTACCTCCGAAGTCCTTCGGCGCCTCGGTCAGGGTGATGCTGTACCCTTCATCAATTTAGCGATTTTCCTTTGCATGAGAACATTGGGCGATGGCATTGCTGGGGGGCGAGAATGGTCTACAGCAAGGCGTGAGGGGGGCCTTCTGAGTCTCCGGACGCTGTAGCTATTGGACGTCACAAAGGAAGCGTCATCAGTCGTTCAATTGCTCATGCGTGGTCTGAAGTGAAATAGCGATAGGGTTCCTAGATGCCAGTGGCCAATTGAAGCAGCGCAAGATCTATCGGAAATAGACCCGAGACTTGGCACCCGCCATTGGATTGAGGTAATTGCATATTGGCAGCCTGCACTGTTCTCGAAACTCGACTATAAGAGTCCCTAGACAGTCTGGACTTGGACTTCGTAATGAGGAGGATGTGGTGCCTCTATATGCCATCTAACGGACAATTCCCTCAAGCGTACCCGCAGTGACTGCGCTACAGGATTGGTGAAGTCAGCGACGAGTTGCCCAACGGGCCCAGAATAAACCTCAGAAAGCACGGACGGAGTCCTCCGTACATCGCCACGCACTAGCCGCAGCCTATCCAGTAGCCTACCGGGTTGGCTGCCCCCGCTAAGAATTTGCTTATCTGAACTTAGAAAGTACTTTCCTCGTACCTACCTCTACCCTGCCTTACCTCAGCTTGCCCAGCCGGCTGTCCCACCTCTTCCACTCTCCGTCAGCAGAGCTCCGCATCATCCATTATTCATCTTTCGCTTTTTGTACGATACTACTTTATCTTACACTTGGTCTATGCCTTAATAGACTCACACTCGCTTCCGTTCGAGACTGCAGTTGGCGTTCTACTGATACTGCAACTGCAGACGTCGACGTTTCAAGTCAGGATCCACAGCCCCGAAAGCCAAATCGCCTCAACCTGTCGCTACTGTCAAGCTGCATTGTCATTAACAACACACCAGCCACTCCATTCTACATTCGCTCATACGTTTCACATACAACGTGTCCACCCCTTTCCACATAAGACATCGTCGCTCGCTGTACCAGCATACCGATAGAACCACACCCTACAATGTCTGCAAGTCTCGACAAGCGCAGACCGCGCGCCAGATCAATGCTGAGCTTCAGCGGAAAGAGATCGAGTCTCCTCTTCGGAACCGGTGATATCGTGGAAACACATGAAGAGAAGGAAGCACATGAAGTCAAAACCAAGGCCAACCCCAACAAGGCCATGAACGAAATACAACCAGGTATGAAAGCTCAGAAGACTGGACCCCTTACACGAGGTGTGTTGCTGACCTGCTCTCAGCTGCGTGGGCTTTCGAACCATCTACGATAGTACCGTTACGTTCAATGGAGCATAAGGATGTCCATGGGAATCCCATAGGTACGTCATTACAGTGACCCGCCATGGGGGCAGCGATGCTGAGACCTATGCATAGCAGATCCCGATGCCTCCAATCCCACGAGATCACGATTCGAACGTCCGTTGGACACAATTCGATCTTTCGAAGCTGCCATAGACAATTCCTACAAGAGGAGGCCGATGTCCAGAGCTGGTACGTAGCCTGATTGCGGGCACCCTAATCTTTCAGCTCGCACCGACTGACACAGCGACACACAGATCAATCAGGTACTCAGGGTCCCAGACACGGCAGCTACCAAGGTACGAGAGATTGATTTCTGCTTTTGGCGATATCAATGCCGATATGTTTGCACTCATCTTCCCAACCTTCGTCACATCTCTACTCCTGGCAATCGCAATAATCCATCATTTCCATAATATCAGTTACTCGATGACTGCAGGCCGCGCGTTTCATTGCCGGTTTGGGCGACTAGCCGATCTCCCGCTTTTGCTTTTTCTAAGATCACGATCGATCTTGGATCTCGGTGAACCGCTTACTAACACCTTTCTGCCGCTATAGGTCTCGGCTATCCTCAACGCTCCCCTGTAGATGACGCTGGAAATCATGGCAGGGGGCCGCGTAGCTATGCAGACAATAATGGATACATGCCAAACCAATTCAATCACAATCGCCGCATTGGCCAGGGTAACAGGGTGGCCTCAGATCCCGTCTTACACGGCCAGAACAGCCACAGCGTTTACCCGTCACACGGGAATCAACAGTCATACGACACGGTAGCATCAGCGTCTGCGCACGGCAGCGGCGCGACGGACCCCTGGGGCAATTCCACAGATCCAAGCAGTGAGAATAGCTCCATTGACCGTGTACAGCCGCCACCAAAACCGGATATCGGAGAGCAATACGGTTTCAGTGGCTTTGGGGGAGCTCCGCAGTACCAGGGACCGATTCTGGAGGAGCACGGTTCAGGTTCTCCTGCCTATGGACAACCCGGGTATGGACAATCGCATGTAACCTCTGGAGGGGGATACCCTTTCCAGGGCAACACTATTGCTCCTCCACCGCCAGCTCATGGTAGTCGAGGGCAAATCGCGCCCCGAGTTCCGATCAAGCTTGGGGGCTCAGCGTCAGCAATCGACAGCTCTTCTCCGACGACAAGCAGCCCCGAGAGACGGAAAAGCTGGTTAAAGAGAAGGTTCAGCAAAGGTAGCAGAGGTTAAATCATAGGTTTCACTGGCCACTTGAGGACGTCTCAGGGTCTTCCACATCTAGCTTGATGCGAAACATGGACATGCATGATGAGGATGCTCAAGGTCAGAGCCGTTAATATTTAATATGGGACGATTGGCATAGAAGGTGTTGGGTGCATGACCGCCATGACGGTCCGTCAAATCTTGAGCTCAGCAGGTTAAATCGTACAAAAATGGACATATACTCAGCCGCTCCTGTGCCACAGAACCATCTCATCTACACTTTGTGCGTCACGCCGAGCCTTGATCGTAGTGCTTGCGCCTTCCTCAAGACATTATATATCCCGCAATACCTTGCGCCATGCGCGAGATCTGCTATTCCTTCCCCCCAACTCCCAACGCCGTGCCATGCGTAGAGTATCATGTACACCAACCCCGCCCTTCATAGACCAAATACCCAGCAACGAACCAAGCCCCTCACTCCCCCTTCCCCGCCTTCCCCTCCCTCTCTACCCTCTCGCTCTGATCCTCGTTCATCGCCACAATCACATACGCTATCAGCACCACATTCGCCACAACCGCCGCCGAGGCGCCCGCCCACGTCGAGTTCCCTAATCCCACCCACCCAATATCAGTCTCGGTCTCAGTCTCAGTCTTAGCGGAAAGTATACTCTTCAGGTGTAAGGGAGCGGGAGGGGGAGGTACCGCGGAAGACGGTGTGCAGCGTCAGGAAATAAGTCCCGATGGGCGCGCTGACCATGGCGAGGGTGAAGAAGAGGAGCTTGAAGATGACGGCGCTGGC
>JAABUS010005732.1_pt1 | contig 15921 bp, 17 predicted proteins | sample 5560161 | NCBI WGS metagenome assembly JAABUS01 (sample SAMN10711885, study PRJNA513376) | rock metagenome | isolation source: Antarctica rocks | place: Antarctica: Victoria Land, Trio Nunatak nord | collected 2016-01-04
GCAACCTGCGAACTACGACGACGGCTCCGGGTTCAGCGATTCCACCCAGCAGGCCAGCTACGACCAAAGCAGCGACCCCGGCGGCTTCGATGGTGGCGGAGGAGGGCTCGACTCCGGTGGGTTCGACTCCGGCGGCGGGTTCGACAACAATGCCTGACGCATGACGTATATGGAACGGGGCGGCATCCCCGCCCCGTTCACCGGCCACGCCGCGACGGTGCGCCCCGAATGGATCGACGAGAACGGCCATATGAACATGGCCTATTACATCGTCGTGTTCGACGGCGCGATTGACCACCTATGGGCCGCAATCGGCCTCGGTCAGCCCTACCGCGAGCGCACCCAGCACGGCACCTTCGCGGCCGAAAGCCACATCATCTACAAAACCGAGTTGTTGCTGGGAGACGAGATGCAGGTCTCGACGCAGATCTTGGCAGTCGACAGCAAGCGCATTCACCTGGCCCATGAGATGCAGCGGCCCGACGGCACCGTGGTGGCGCAGCAGGAGGTCATGCTGCTGCATGTCAGCCTGAAAACCCGCCGCGTCGTACCGTTCCTGCCGGAAACAGCCGGGCTGATCGCGGCTGCGGCCCAGGCCCACGCGGCCTTGCCCCGCCCTGACTGGGTGGGGCGGCGGGTGGCTATGCCGGTTGCGCGCCCGCCAGCCTGATGGGCGTCAACTGCATCCAAGCCGGGGCAGCAGGGCGCAGCATGGCGTCACCGCACGACAGATCGCCGGACTCGATAGCATCCAGCCGCAGCAGGGCCAGGCCGAAGCCAATTACGGCGGACCGCATGGCGCCCACCTCCACCCCGGCCCGCAGCACCGGCGTGCCCGGCGGCGGCACCGGGCCGTCGATCCGCACCGGCACCAGCCGCCGCTTTAACAAGCCGCGATACTTGGTGCGCGCCGTCAGTTCCTGGCCCATGTAGCAGCCTTTGGTCCACGACACCCCATGCAGTTCGTCGAACCCGGCCTCCAGCAGCGTCGTCTTTTCCGCCTCCATGTCCCGCGAGCCAGCCGGCAGGCCGAGCGCCAGCCGGTGCCGGTCCCAATCCTCCGCCGTCGCGTTGGTTGGCAGCGGCACGTCGGACAGCATGCGCCAGCCGGCGTCCGGGGTGCGCGGGTCGGACGTAGCGATGCCCACTTCCGGCGCCCCCCCGCCCCAGCCGGCATAAACCTGCAGCGGCACGGGCTGCACGGCCACGTTGGCGCGTAGCCGGAACCGGGTCAGCCGCTGCGTTAGCATCGCCGCCTGCCCGGCCTCGCAGTCCAGCAACAGCCGCGCGCCGTCCGCCAGGATGAAGAAATCGGCTAGCCATTTGCCCTGCGGCGTCAGCAAGGCCGCCCACACCGCGCGGCCCGGCACCGCCTCCGCCACGTCATTCGAAACGAGCCCTTGCAGGAACGACACACGGTCCTCGCCGCTCACTTCGATGACGGCGCGGTCGGGCAGAAGGGCGAGAGTGCTCATGCACGGCGACGTGGGGGGGCGCCCCCTCAAACTCAAGTTGGGGCCGAACTCAAGCCGGGCCGGCTCGCACAACGCGGCACCCGTGCTACACCGGCGCGGAATGCGCATTCTCTTCATCACGGCGACCCGCATCGGCGACGCGGTCCTGTCCACCGGGCTGCTCGACCACCTGCTGCGCGCCCACCCTGCCGCGCGCTTCACCGTCGCCTGCGGCCCGGTGGCGGAGGGCGTGTTCGCCCGGATGCCGCGGCGCGACGCGACCTTGATCGTCGCCAAGCGGCGCTTCGACCTGCATTGGCTGGAGTTATGGCGGCGCACGGCGGGCACGCTGTGGGATTTGGTCGTGGACCTGCGTGGCTCCGCGCTTCCTTTCCTGCTTCCGGCCCGGCGGCGCGCGGTGATGCGCGGCGGGCGGCGGGCCGGGCACAAGCTGGCGCAGCTCGGCGCGACGCTCGGCCTGTCGCCGCCGCCGCTGCCGGTCGGTTGGTCCGACGCCGCCGACCAGGCGCGGGCGGACGCGCTGCTGCCGCCGGGGCGGCGCTACGTCGGGCTGGGGCCGACGGCCAATTGGTCCGGCAAGGCCTGGCCGCCCGACCGGTTCGCGGCGCTGTTCCGCGCGGTGCAGGAGGAGGCGTTGCCCGACGCCCGCCCTGTGGTGTTCGCCGGCCCAGGTCCCGGCGAGCAGGCCCTGGCGGCGCCCGTGCTCGCCGCCCTGCCGGACGCGCTCGACCTTACGGGCCGGCTGTCTTTGCCGGAGGCGTCCGCCTGCCTGTCGCGCTGCAAGCTCTTTGTCGGCAACGACTCCGGGCTGATGCACCTTGCCGCCGCGGCGGGCACGCCGACGCTGGGGCTGTTCGGCCCGAGTCTCGCGGCCGAGTACGCACCTGCCGGACGCCGGACCGCCGTGGCCGTGGCGCCGGGACCGCCGGGCGCCGCGCCGATGGACGGGCTGACGGTGGCCGACGCCGCCGCGGCCGCGTTCGGGCTGCTGCGGCCATGAGGGTCGCGCAGGTCATGGCCGGGGCGCCTGCCGGCGGGGCGGAGCTGTTCTTCGAGCGGCTGGCGCTGGCGCTGCACCGGACGGGCGACACGATCCTGCCGGTGATCCGGCGCGATCCCGGACGCGCCGGGCGGCTGGCAGCGGGGGGACTTACGCCGTTGCAGCTCCGTTTCGGCGGCGCCCTGGACCTGTGGACCCGGCCGCGCGTCGCCGCCGCCCTGCGCGGCTTCGCGCCGCGGGTCGTCGTGGCGTGGATGAACCGGGCGGCGCGGCAAACGCCACCGGGCGACTGGGTGCTGGCCGGGCGGCTCGGCGGCTACTACGACCTGCGGTATTACCGGGCGTGCGACCACCTGATCGGCAACACGCGGGGCATCGTGGACTGGATACGCGGCCAGGGCTGGCCAGCCGGGCGGGTACATCATCTGCCGAACTTCGCACCTGACCTGGCGGGCAGCGCCCCGGCCGTGCTGCCGGTGCCGGCGGGTGCGCCGGCCGTGCTGGCGCTGGGCCGCCTGCACCGCAACAAGGCGTTCGACGTCCTGGTCCGCGCCCTGCCGCTGCTGCCGGGCGTGCACGCGGTCATTGCGGGGGAGGGACCTGAGCGGGCGGTGCTCGCCTCGCTTGCCCGCGACCTTGGCGTGGGGGAACGCCTGCACCTTTTGGGCTGGCGGACCGACCAGGCGGCGCTGCTGGCGCGCTGCGACCTGCTGGCCTGCCCGAGCCGGCATGAGCCGCTGGGCAACGTGGTGATCGAGGCGTTCTCCGCCGCCCGCCCGGTGGTCGCCGCCGACGCCGCCGGGCCGGCGGAGCTGATCGTGCCGGACCGCGACGGCCTCCTGGTGCCGCGGGAGGACCCAGGCGCGCTGGCCGCCGCCATCGCCGACGTGCTGGCCCGGCCGGCGCTCGCCGCCCGTCTTGGGAAAGCCGGACGCGCCCGCTACGAAGCCGGGCACGCGGAGGCCCCCGTCCTCGCGCAATGGCGCACGGCGCTTGCCGCGATGGAGCGGGCCTGATGTGCGGCATTGCCGGCATGGTCATGGCGCCGGGCGCCCCGCCGCCCAGCCCGGCCACGCTCGACGCCTTGACCCAGGCGCTGTCCCATCGCGGACCCGACGGCGCCGGGCATTTCGTGGTCGGGCGCACCGCCTTGCTGCAAACAAGGCTCGCCATCATCGACGTGGCCGGCGGCGACCAGCCGTTCTTTTCCGGGTCGGCGACGCTGATCGCCAATGGCGCGGTGTACAACTACCGCGAGCTGCGCGATGGGATGCCCGGCGTGCATTTTGCCACCCATTGCGACTGCGAGCCGCCGCTGCACCTGTGGCAGCGGGACGGCGCGGGCTACGCCCAGGCGCTGCGCGGCATGTACGCCATCGCGATCCACGAACGGGCGCAGCGCAGCGTCACCTTGTCGCGCGACCCCTTCGGCATCAAGCCGCTGTACATCGCCCATATCGACGGCGGCCTGGCCTTCGCGTCGGAGCCGCAGGCGCTGCTGGCCGCGGGCCTGGTCCGCCGCACCCTCCGCCCGGCGGCGCGGGAGGAGCTGCTGCAGATGCAGTTCACCACCGGCGCCGACACCATCTTCCAGGGCATCGAGCGCCTGCTGCCCGGCGAAACCCTGCGCATCGCCGACGGCCACATCGTGGACCGCAGCCGCATCGCCGCCCTGCCGGAAGGCGGGCCGGAGGATATCACCGAGGACGCGGCCCTGGCCCGGTTGGACGACGCGCTCATGGAAAGCGTGGACCTGCACCAGCGCAGCGACGTGCCGTATGGCATGTTCCTGTCGGGCGGCGTGGACAGCGCCGCCGTGCTCGCCGTCATGGCCCGGCTGAACAACCGCCCTGTGCTGGCCTACACCGCGGGCTTTGCGGCGCCGGGTGCGGCGGACGAGCGCGACCACGCCGCCGCCGTCGCCCGCGCCGCCGGCGCCCGGCACGAGACGATGGAGATCACCGAGGCGATGGTGTGGCGCGACCTGCCCCGCATCGTCGCCGCCATGGACGACCCGGCCGCCGACTACGCCATCATCCCGAGCTGGTTCCTGGCGCAGCGCGCCCAGCAGGAGGTCAAGGTCGTGCTGTGCGGGGAAGGCGGCGACGAGATCTTCGGCGGCTATGGCCGCTACCGCAGCGCCATGCGCTCCTGGTGGCTGGGCGGCCGGGTGATGCGGGCGCGGGGCGCCTTCGACAAGCTTGACGTGCTGCGCGCCCGCCCCGCCGGCTGGCGCGACGGGCTGGCGGCCAGCGAGGCGCATGCCGCGATGCCGGGCCGCAGCCGGCTGGCGGTGGCGCAGGCGACCGACGTGGCCGACTGGCTGCCGCACGACCTGCTGCTCAAGCTGGACCGCTGCCTGATGGCGCACGGCGTAGAAGGGCGCACGCCGCTGCTGGACCCGGCGGTGACTGCGGCGGCCTACCGCTTGCCGGACGGGATGAAGGTCCGGGACGGCCGCGGCAAATGGCTGCTGCGGCAATGGCTGGCGCGGCACATGCCGGCCGCCCGTCCGTTTGCCCCCAAGCAGGGCTTCACCGTCCCGGTCGGCGCCTGGATCGCCGGGCAGGGCGCGCGGCTGGGTCCGCTGGTCGCCGCCCAGCCCGGCGTCGCCGAGGTCGCCGACCCTGCCCGCGTCGCCGCCCTGTTCCGCGCAGCCGGGGCGCGGCGGGAAGGGTTTGCCGCCTGGACGCTGCTGTTCTACGCCCTGTGGCACCGCACCCACATCCTGGGACTGCCGCCGGAGGGCGATGTGTTTGAGGCCCTTGCCAGTTAGGAGCACGCCATGCCCGCCCATTACGACCTGCTGATCCGTGGCGGCACCTGCGTGCTGCCTTGGGGCGAGTCCGCCATCGACGTTGGCGTGCGCGACGGGCGGATCGCGGCGCTTGGTGCTGTGGGCGCGACGGCGGACCGGACGCTGGAGGCCGCCGGGCTGCATGTGCTGCCGGGGCTGATCGACCCGCATGTCCACCTGCGCGACCCCGGCGACCCGGCCATCGAGACGCTGGCGACCGGCACCAAGGCCGCGGTGCTGGGGGGCCTCGCGGCGGTGTTCGACATGCCGAACACGTCGCCCTCCATCACCGGGGCGGACCGCCTGGCCTGGAAACAGGAGTACGTGGAGCAGAACGCCTGGTGCGACATGGGGCTTTATGTCGGGGCGGCGAAGTCGAACATCCCCGAGCTGGCCGAGCTGGAGCTTGGGCGCGGCGTGTGCGGCGTGAAGGTGTTCGCCGGCAGCTCGACCGGCGACCTGCTGGTGGACGACGACGCCTCGCTGGAGGCGGTGATGCGCAGCGGGCGGCGCCGGGTGTCCTACCACAGCGAGGACGAGGCCCGGCTGCAGGCTCGCAAGGGGATGTTCAAGTCCGGCGACCCCTACGCCTGCCACATGGAGTGGCGGGACGAGGAGTGCGCCTTCCTCGGCACCCGGCGCTTGATGGCGCTGGCGCGCAAGACTGGGCGGCCGGCGCACATCCTGCACGTTTCCACGGCGGAGGAACTCGAATACCTCGGCGATTACTGCGACGTGGCGACGGTGGAGCTGCTGGTGAACCACCTGACCCAGGTGGCGCCCGAAGTGTACGAGCAGCTTGGCGGCTTGGGTGTGATGAACCCACCGATCCGCGGGCGCCGCCATTGGGAGGCCGCATGGGCGGCGGTGCGGGACGGCACGGCGGACACGGTGGGCTCCGACCACGCGCCGCACGCCTTGGCGGCGAAGCGGCGGCCTTGGCCGGAGTGCCCGGCCGGGCTGACCGGGGTGCAGACGCTGGTGCCGGTCATGCTGGACCACGTGGCCGCGGGCCGGCTGTCGCTGGCGCGCATGGTGGACCTAATGTGCGCCGGCCCGGCCCGGGTGTACGGCGCGGTCGGCAAGGGGCGGCTGGCGGTCGGCTATGATGCGGACTTCACTCTGGTCGATCTAAAGCGCGAGCGGATCATCGAGGACAACTGGATCGTCTCGCCCTGCGGCTGGACGCCGTTCAACGGCATGAAAGTGACGGGCTGGCCCACCGCGACCGTGGTACGCGGCCAGGTGGTGATGCAGGACGACGAGGCGCTGGGCAGCCCCGTCGGCCGGCTCGTGCAGTTTCGCGGTTAGAGGAGGTTACTTGAGCGTCAGTGTGATGCCGTCCGCGGAGCCTTGCAGGCGGGCGCCGCGGGTCGTCTGGTCCACCCGGATCTGCACGCCCTTGTCGTTGCGCAGCACCTGGCCGCCGATGCCGTTTACCAGTGTCGCCTCGCCGGTGGCCGCCACGTAGGTGCCGCTGAAATCCTGCAGCCGCTTCAGGCCATACACCCGGCCGCGCCCCGTGACCTTCGAGTAGCCCACGTCAGCGACAGTGACGCCGCTGACCGAGAAGTGGTGGCTCCGGCCGCCGTAGCGCAGGACGCCGTCGCCCCAGGTGTAGCCCACCCCCGCCGCGGCGCCCTGCGCAGCCAGGAAGATGGTGCCCGATACCGGGCCGGACACAGCGGGGTCCGGGCGCTGCGCCATGGCGGGCATAGCGGCCACGGCCACGGCGGCGACGATGGCGAGAGATAAACGACGGGTAAGATTCATGGCCTGCTCCAACAGAAATGCAGCGCTTCAACGTCAATAAATGATGATCGTTGCGCACCTTGGCTGCTTACATCCATGCGGTGGACGATGGACAGCCTTGCGACTGCTAAAACCCGGCGGTGAGCGATTTTGGCCAGCGGGCGTGGCGATATTGCTCCTGCGCCAGCGTGGGCGCCGGGCCGTCCGCCACGGGCTGCTGCGGCGTCGGCAAGGCTTGCGGGTTGATCCAGCAATCCACGGTGCCCAGGCTGCGGGTGCAGAACGGGCCGGGATCGGGCGGCGGCTCAATCGGCGCGCAGTAGGTCAGCCCGCGATCCAGCCGCACGATCGAGCAGTCCCGCCCGCTGATGGCCGAGACGCCGATATCGGCGATGCCGCGCCCGAACACGACGACCGAGGCGACATCGGCCGCCGCCAACGCGCCGGTCGGCTCCGCCCAATGGGCGCAACCTGGGAAACCGAACAGCAGGATAAGGATCATTGCGCGCATGGACGCATTTCATCATGCCGGGATGAACAAAAGGTTACGCCCGGTTTGCTAGGCCGTGCCGCCATCGCTATGGTCCGCCCGCAAAGTGCTGTGCGCGCATAAAGCGGAAGAACTACAAGGGGCCGGGCGTGGCTGACATCTTCGACGAGGTGAACGACGACCTGCGGGCCGAACGGGCCAGGCGGCTCGCGCTCCGCTATGGCTGGCTGGTTGCGTTGCTGGCCGTGGCGCTCGTGGCGGGCGTGGGCGCGTGGCAGGCTTGGCGCTGGCACGCGGCGCGGCAAACGAACGAGGTAGCGAGCGCCTACCTGGGCGCTATGCGGCAAGCAACCGGTCCCGCGGTGGCCGAAGGGCAGGCGACGCCGAGCCGCACCGCCGCGATGGCGGAGTTCGACCGCCTGGCGGCGACCGCGCCCGAGGGCTACCGCAGCGTGGCCCAACTCCGCAGCGCAGCGCTTCATGCCAGCAACGGCGACCTGCCCGGCGCGCTGGCGATTTGGGACAAGCTGTCGGCGGACACCGCGGCGGACCCTTTGCTGCGCGGCCTGGCGGACCTGTTGTGGGTGCAGCACCAGGTGGACGGCGGAGACCCGGCCGCAGTGGAGGGCCGGCTGCAACCGCTCATGGCCAGCGGCAATCCGTGGCGGCCATTGGCCCTGGAGAACCAGGCGCTGCTCGCGCTCCGCACCGGACGCGTCGACGCGGCGCGCGACACCCTGCGCCAGCTCGCCGCCGACGTCGCGGCGCCGGACGGCGTGCGCGGCCGGGCGAACGGCCTGCTGGTCCGGCTGAACGAGTCGGCGCCCGCCGCGGACCCTGCCGCTATCCCGCCGGCGCCGCGGGGATGAAGCGCCGCGCCGTGCTGCTGCTGCCGCTCGCCGCGGCGGCGTGCAACACCCTCGACAACATTTTCAGCGACACCAAGGAGCCGCTGCCCGGCAAGCGCGAGGAGGTAGGCGCGTCGCGTCGCGGCCTGGAGGCCGACCCGGCGGACAAGCGGCCCGTGACCGTGCCGCCGCCCGCCGCGATGCCGGATTGGCCGCAGGCGGGCGGGACCATCACCCACGCCGTGGGCCACGTCCAGGTCAACGACATGGCGCCGAACTGGCGGGCCAGCATCGGGGAGGGCGGGGGCTACCGCGCCAAGATCACCGCGCAGCCAGTCGTCGCGGGCGACCGGGTGTTCGCCATGGACAGCGACGCCGTGGTGTCGGCGTTCGACCTCGCGACCGGACGCCGCATCTGGCGGACGGAGACGCAGGACGACAAGGACCGCAGCACGAACGTGGGCGGCGGGATGGCGACGGTGGAGGGCGTGGTCTACGTCACCACCGGACGGGCGGACGTGCTGGCGCTCGACGCCGGGACCGGGGCCATCCGTTGGCGCAAGCCGCTCGGCTCGCCCGCGCGCTCCGCGCCCACGGTGGCGGACGGGCGGCTGTACGTGACGACGATCGACGACAAGCTGCTCGCCCTCGATGCCGCGGCGGGGGAACGGCTTTGGGCCTACCAGGCGGCGGCCAGCGCCACGACCGTGCTCGGCGAAGCGGCGCCGGCAACCAGCGAAGGGCTGGTGGTGACGGGGTTCGGGTCGGGCGACCTCGTGGCGGTGCGGGCCGACAGCGGCGTCCTGGCCTGGAGCGACAGCCTGGCCTCCTCGCGCGGGCGGAACAGCCTGGTCGACCTGTCGGCGATCAGCGGGCTGCCGGTGGTGGACCAGGGCCGGGTGTATGTGGTGGGCGTGGGCGGGCTGCTGGTATCGCTCGACCTGCGCTCCGGCCGGCGGTTGTGGGAACGGGAGGTGGGCGGCAGCGAGACGCCCTGGCTCGCCGGCGACTGGCTGTTCGTGCAGACCCTCGACCAGTCGCTCGCGGCCATTGGCCGGGAGGACGGGCGGGTGCGCTGGGTCGTCGACCTGCCGCGCTACGACAACCCGGAGAAGCGCCGCGACCGGCTGTTCTGGACCGGCCCGGTGCTGGCGGGCGGGCGCCTGGTGCTGGCCGGCAGCAACGAGACGGCGCTTTCCGTCGATCCTGCGGACGGCCGCATCCTGGGGCGACAGGAGCTGCGCGGGCCGGCCGCCGTCGCGCCCATCGCCGCAGCGGGCACGCTGTTCATCGTGACAGACGACGGCACCTTGCAGGCGTTCCGATGACCGGTGTTCCGTTGACTGGGCTCCCCACCGTCGTCATCGCCGGGCGGCCCAACGTCGGCAAGAGCACGCTGTTCAACAAGCTGGCCGGGCGCCGGTCCGCTATCGTGTCGGACACGCCCGGCGTGACCCGGGACCGCAAGGAGGCGGAGGCCCTGCTCCGCGGCAAGCGCGTGCGCCTGATCGACACCGCCGGGCTGGAAGAGTCGGCGCCGGAGACGCTGCCGGGCCGCATGCGCGCGTCGTCAGAGGCGGCGGTGGCCCTGGCCGACCTGATCGTTTTCGTGGTGGACGCCCGCGCCGGCGTCACCCCGGCGGACAGCCACTTCGCCGCCTGGCTGCGCCGCCAGGGTCGCCCGGTGCTGCTGGTCGCTAACAAGGCGGAGGGCCGGGCTGGCGCCGCGGCGGCGCTGGACGCCTACAGCCTGGGCCTCGGCGAGCCGCTGGCGATGTCGGCGGAGCATGGGGAGGGCCTGTCCTCCTTGATGACCGAGATCGCCGACCGGCTGCCGGCGCAGGACGAAACGGACGAGGACGACGTGCGGCCGTTGAAGCTCGCCATCGTCGGCCGGCCCAACGCCGGCAAGTCCACGCTGCTGAACCGCCTCTTGGGCGAGGAGCGGATGATCACCGGGCCGGAACCCGGCCTGACGCGCGACGCGGTGGCGGTGCCGCTCAGCGACGCGCACGGCCCCATCGAGCTGGTCGACACCGCCGGGCTGCGGCGCAAGGCGCGGGTGGAGCTGCCATTGGAGAAGATGTCGGTCAGCGCCAGCATCGAGGCGCTGAAGATGGCTGAGGTCGTCGTGCTCTGCGTCGACGCCGTCCTGGGCCTGCATGAGCAGGACCTGCAGATCGCCCGGCTGATCGAGCGGGAAGGCCGGGCCTGCGTGCTGGTGCTGAACAAGTGGGACGCGGTGGCCGACCGCACCGCGACGCGCAAGGCGATCAGCGACCGGCTGGAAACCAGCATGGCGCAGATGAAGGGCATCCCCGTGGTGAACGTGTCCGCGCTGACCGGCGCTGGGGTGAACCGGCTGCTGCCGGCGGTGCGGGCGGTGCACGACACCTGGAACAGCCGGGTGGCGACGGGCGCGCTGAACCGCTGGTTCGAGGAGGCGGTGGAGCGCCACGCGCCGCCGCTGGTGGACGGGCGGCGGCTCAAGCTGCGCTACATCACCCAGGCGAAGGCTCGCCCGCCGACGTTTATCGCTTTCGGCACAAGGGCGGAGCAGATGCCGGAGGACTATCAGCGCTACATGGTGAACAGCCTGCGCGAGAAGTTCGACCTGCCCGGCGTGCCGATCCGCCTGCTGCTGCGCGGGACGAAGAACCCCTATGCGGAGGAGTGATGGCGTCGATGGGGGCGGCTTCAAGCGACGACCTGGGCTTTATCCTGTTTGCTCTCGAACACCAACCGTCCGTCCAAAGTCCAGGTCGCGCTGCCGGCATCCCAGAAAAACAGAGTCCATTGGCTTTCATCCCGCTCACCGCCCATGTCTGCTTCGTCTAGCTTGGGGGACCCGATCATCAGGATGCCGCCCAGATCGAAGGTGAAAACCCACTGCGCTGCTTGCGGATCAAACCGAATGCTCAAGAGACGTTGTCCGTTCAACTGGTCAAGAACCCTATCCCGCTCAAATGCTTCAGACGTGCGGGATGCTTTGTAAGGGCCGCCGACCGCCTTCCAGTCAGCCATCTTAACGGAGAGCTGCCAATCACCGGTTGGTTTCACTGGACGTCTGCCGAGTACAGCTTTCACTTTGACGCTGCTCGACGGGTTTGAGCGGTAAGGGCCATGTACTGACAGATGGGGTTCACCAAAGTTTAGCCAGAGTACCCCAAATTCACTATAATGAACCGATCAGGTCAGAGAACCCTGGATTTTGGACAATAGATCACGCGTTTGCTGTTTCGGGCTTTCTCCGCTTGCATGCACCCACCGTTCTCCCATGTCATTCAAAATGAGTGATCAAGCTTTTCTCATGTAAAAGGCGGCGAATTTGTCACTTGGCTGCACCGTAAGGGCAGCATCGGAAACAAATGCGTCAGCACTCCGGCAAAGCTGTCCGTCCAAACAAAGACTTAGGGCTTGTTTGACATTGCGATCCATAGCGATAGTTGTCGAACAAGTCCTAAGCGTCAGGTTTCATCCACTAACGTTTCTGCGCCGCCTTACGCCCACGCGGCGACGGTTCCGGCGGCACGTAGGATAGCGCCTCGTCCATGGTCCAGGGGTTGGCCGCCGGAAACTGGCTCTCCGGAATGCCGGTTTCCACAGCGGCCAGATGCCGGGCACGGGGGTATGCGTCGGCGTAGATGGTCGGCAGGTGTTGCCGCATGCCCGGATGCCCCTTGATCAGCGCCTTGGCTTCGTCCTGCTGCAAGGCAATGGTATACAACCAGCTTCGCGTGAGCTTCTCCGGCTGCACCGTGACTCTGAGCATGTGCTGCAACAGGACGCGCATCGCGCTCCCGAGCGCGCGCATTTCCGAGATCGCCATGCCGTTCAGCAAGTCGGCAAGCGACTGCTGGTCGAGGGCATCGAGGCGGCCAGCACGCAACAAGTCGGCCTGCCGCACAAGCCATCCATACTCACCGGGTTCCTCATGGATCGCCCGCGCCATAGGGGCCGGCGCCGTTTGCGTCCATTCCGTCAGGTCCTTTGGCTCCGGGTTCGCCATGCGGCCAAGATAGCAGGCATCGACCGGGGAGCGAAGCAAACTGCTCTACGCCCATCGCTTTGGAAAGGATTCGCAACCCGACCGGATGCCTGCACGTTGCCGGGCAAAGGAGAGGCACATGGCAAGCTCGGCAGAACGGTCCGACCCGGCGCTTTGGGAACGGGTGAAGCATGAGGTCACGGCGGGCGGCAAGGGCGGCGGCCCCGGCGAATGGTCCGCCCGCAAGGCGCAGCTGGCGGTCCAGCGCTACAAGGCGGAAGGCGGCGGCTACAAGGGGCGCAAAACCGCCGACAACCACCTGACACAGTGGACGCGGGAGGAATGGGGCACCAAATCGGGCGAAGCCAGCAAGGCGACGGGCGAGCGTTACTTGCCCAAGCACACCCGCGAGGCGCTGTCCGACAAGGAATACGCCCGGACCACCGCGAAGAAGCGGGCCGACACGGCGAAGGGCAAGCAGTTCTCCGCCCAGCCGCCCGATGTCGCCGCAAAGGCCGCCGATGCCCGCCTGGCCGACCTGCCGCGCACCGAGCTGCTGAAGCGCGCCGCGCAGCACAAGGTCGCCGGGCGCTCCCGGATGAAAAAGGCCGAGTTGGTCAAAGCCCTCAGCCACCACGCATCGGGCCACCACGCATGACCGCCGCGCACGACCCCAAGGAGACGCAGCGCGAGTTCCGCGAGGTCATCAACATGACCCCGGCGGCGCTGCGGCGCTGGCTGGAGACCGACGAAAGCAAGTCGGTCGGCATGACGCCCGGTGGCGAGCGGGTCACGGCGCCGGGCCGTGGGGAGTCGGTCGGGCACCACATGGGCGAGCGTATCCTGGAGCTGAAGGAAACGTCTGCCGCCAAGCTGACGCCGGACGACTACGCCGACATGCGCAAGGTCGTCGGCTACGTGCACCGCCACATGGCGCAGCGCCCGTCCGGCGACATCGAGGACTCGCGTTGGCGTCAATCCTTGATGAACTGGGGCCATGACCCGATGAAATAGTGGGCTGATCCCAAAAATCCGGCTTGCAAACCATCCCCTGAGTGCGGACGGTGCGGGCCGGGACAGGGCCTGCCTGTCCCTCAACGCGAAGCCTGCCGAAGGCGGGCCATATTGGGGGGAGCCGACATGGACCTTGAAGCCCGCACGATTGCCCGCGTGACCAAGCGGCTCGTGCCGTTCCTGATCGTGTGCTACTTCGTGGCATACCTTGACCGGGTGAACGTCGGCTTCGCGGCGCTGACGATGAACAAGGACCTTGGGCTGACTTCGCAGGCCTATGGCATCGGCGCCGGCATCTTCTTCCTCAGCTACTTCATCTTCGAGGTGCCATCCAACCTGTTCCTGGAGCGGTTCGGCGCCCGGAAGTGGATCGCGCGGATCATGTTCTCCTGGGGGCTGCTGTCCGGGCTGACGGCGTTCATCCCGCAGCTCTCGGCGGCCACCGGGCAATCGACGACGACGGTGTTCTACGTGATCCGGGTGCTTCTGGGCATCGCGGAGGCCGGGTTCTTCCCAGGCATCATCTTCTACCTGACGCTCTGGTTCCCGGCCGCCTATCGCGGGCGCATCATCGGCTACTTCATGGCGGCGATCCCGCTCAGCAGCGTCATCGGCTCGCCGATTTCCGGCCAACTGCTCAACCTCGACGGCTGGATGGGCCTGGCCGGGTGGCAGTGGCTGTTCGTCATCGAGGCGGTGCCGGCGCTGGTCCTGTCCGTCGTCGTGTTCTTCTACCTGACCGACCGCCCGGCCGACGCGAAGTGGCTGCCCGCGGATCAACGCGCCTGGCTGGCCAGGCGGCTCGACGACGAGGAACGCCAGCGGGTCGCGGCCAAACACTTCTCGGTGCTGGAAGCGTTGGGCAACACGCGGGTGCTGCTGCTGGCCTTCGTGTACTTCGGCGCCGTCGCGTCCAACTACAGCTTGGGCTTCTTCCTGCCGCAGATCGTGCGTGACTTCGGCCTGAGCTTCGGCTGGACCGGAGTGGTCACGGCCATTCCCTACGTGGTGGGCACGTTGGGCATGGTATACTGGGGCCGGCACTCGGACCGCACGGGGGAGCGGCGGGAGCACACGGCGCTGGCAGCACTCGTGGCGGGCGCCGGCATCGCGGCCTCTACGCTGATCGACGATCCCACGGGCAAGATGATCGCCCTGTCCATCGCGGGGTTCGGCGTGTTCGCCGTGCTGCCGGTGTTCTGGACGCTGCCGACCTCGTTCCTGAGCGGGACGGCGGCGGCGGGCGGCATCGCCATCATCAACTCCATCGGCAACCTGTCGGGGTTCGCCGGGCCGTTCGTGATGGGCAAGATGAAGGACGCCACCGGGTCATACTCGGTCGGGCTGCTGGCCGTGGCGGGCGTGGTGTTCCTGGCGATGCTGGTCGCGCTGTCCCTGCCGCACGAGGCGAAATTGGAGCATGTCGAGGCGGAGCAGGAGCCGAACCCGCTGCGGCAAGCGGCGGAGTAGCGGGGCTTATCGCCTCACAATCTGCCCGTTCAGCGTGAGCGCCGGGTCGCACAAATCCGCCAGCGGCCCGGCCACGTCCTCGGGCTTGGCGAGCTTGGCCCGGTCCTCCCCGGGCATCGCCTCGGCGCGCAGCCTGGTGGCGACGACGTCGGGGTCGAACAGGTTGACGCGCAAGGGGGTGGTCGCGACTTCCTGCGCCCAGCTCATGACCAGGTGCTGCATCCCCGCCTTGGTCGCGCCGTACGCGCCCCAGTAGGCGCGGGGTGCTGCGGCGATGTCCGTCGTGACGAACACGGCGCGTCCGGCCGGTGCCGCCAGCAGCAGCGGGCCGCAGGTGCGGATCAGCCGCCAGGCGGACGACAGGTTCACGGCGACCACCGTGTCCCAGTCCTTGGGCAGGATGTGCGGCGCCGGGGTCAGGCGGCCGAGCGCCCCGGCGCAATGCGCCAGGATGTCCAGGCGCCCGAACCGCTCGAACAGGCTCGGACCGATGGGGTCGAGCGCCGGGCCGTCGGCGAGGTCCATCGGCAACAGGGTCGCGGTGCCGCCCAACGCGCGGATCGCGTCGTCGGTTTCCTCCAGGCCGCCTCCCGTGCGTGCGGTGATGACGACGTGCACGCCGCGCCGGGCAAGCTCGATCGCGGCGGCAGCGCCGATGCCGCGGCTGGCGCCGGTGACGAGCGCCACGCGAGCGGGAGCGTCCGCCATTAATGCATCTCGGTCAGCAGGCTGAGCTGCCGGTCCGAGTTGTCCGTCATGTCCGGCAAGGGGATCGGGTACTCCCCGGTGAAGCACGCATCGCAGTAATGCGGCTTTGCGGCGTCCCGGTCCGCCTTGCCCAGCGCGCGGTACAGCCCGTCGAGCGACACGAAGGCCAGGCTGTCGGCGCCGATGATCTGCGCCATCTCCTCCACGCTGTGCCGGGCCGCCAGCAGCTTGCCGCGCTCCGGCGTGTCGATGCCGTAGAAGCAGGAATGCGTGGTGGGCGGCGACGAGATCCGCATGTGCACCTCCGCGGCGCCTGCCGCGCGGACCATCTCGACGATCTTGCGGCTCGTGGTGCCGCGCACGATGCTGTCGTCCACCA
>JAABUS010005733.1_pt1 | contig 15920 bp, 13 predicted proteins | sample 5560161 | NCBI WGS metagenome assembly JAABUS01 (sample SAMN10711885, study PRJNA513376) | rock metagenome | isolation source: Antarctica rocks | place: Antarctica: Victoria Land, Trio Nunatak nord | collected 2016-01-04
AGGCCGAGCGTCCCAACCTCTTCATCAAGATCCCGGGGACCCCCGAAGGCCTCCCCGCCATCGAGGAGGCGATCTTCGCCGGCGTGCCGGTCAACGTGACCCTGCTCTTCTCGCGCGAGCACTACGTGGCCGCCGCGGAGGCCTACACGAAGGGGATCGAGCGCCGGATCGCCGCCGGCCTGTCGGCCGACATCGCCTCGGTGGCCTCGGTGTTCGTCAGCCGATGGGACGCCGCGGTGACGTCGAAGGTCCCCGAGGCGATGCACAACACGCTCGGCATCGCCATCGCCCGGCGTACCTACAAGGCGTACATCGACCTGCTCGCCTCGCCCCGCGTCCAGCGGACCCTCAACGAAGGCGCCCGCCCGCAGCGGCTCCTCTGGGCGAGCACCGGCACGAAGGATCCGAAGGCCCCCGACACCCTCTACGTCAAGAGCCTCGCCGCCCCCTACACCGTCAACACCATGCCCGAGAAGACCCTCAAGGCGTTCGCCGACCACGGCGAGGTCGGCACCTTGATGCCGATCGACGGCGGCGACTCCGAGGACGTGCTGGCCGGGTTCGAGAAGGCCGGCGTCGACCTGATCGCCCTGGCGGCCCAACTCCAGCGCGAGGGGGCCGACTCCTTCATCAAGTCCTGGAACGGCCTGATCGAAGGGATCACGTCCAAGAGCGAGGAGCTCAAGAAGGCGGGTTGAGCGGGATGGCGGAATGACGCCCGGGGTGCCACGGGTCGCGGACCTCCCGTGGCACCCGGTGCCGTTTGGGGGGGCCCGGAGCAGTGACACGACCATGAGCTCGACACCATTGCGACAACGCACGGCCTGGAAGGCGCTCGAGGCGCACCACCGGGACGTCCGCGACCTGCATCTCCGGGGGCTCTTCGCCGAGGACCCGACGCGGGGCGAGCGCCTCACGGCCGAGGCCGCCGGCCTCTTCCTCGACTACTCGAAGAACCGGGTCACCGACGAGACCCTCGCGCTCTTGCGCCAGCTCGCAGAGGAGTCGGGCCTGCGCGACCGGATCGACGCCATGTTCCGCGGCGAGAAGATCAATGTCACCGAGGGGAGGGCCGTCCTGCACGTCGCCCTGCGCGCGTCGAGGGGGGAGTCGATCGTCGTCGACGGCGAGGACGTGGTCCCCATGGTCCACGCCGTGCTCGACAAGATGGCCGATTTTGCCGAACGGGTCCGGGGGGGCGACTGGAAGGGGCACACCGGCAAGCGGATCCGCAACGTCGTCAACATCGGCATCGGCGGCTCCGACCTCGGCCCGGTGATGGCGTATGAGGCGCTGAGGCATTACAGCGACCGCGGCCTGACGCTCCGGTTCGTCTCCAACGTCGACGGGACCGACTTCGCCGAGGCGACCCGCGACCTCGACCCGGCCGAGACGCTGTTCATCGTCGCGTCGAAGACCTTCACGACGCTCGAGACGATGACCAACGCCCGGACCGCCCGCGCCTGGAGCCTGGAGAGCCTCGGCGACGAGAAGGCGGTGGCGAAGCACTTCGTCGCCGTCTCGACGAACGCCCAGGAGGTGGCGAGGTTCGGCATCGACACCGCGAACATGTTCATCTTCTGGGACTGGGTCGGCGGACGCTACTCGATGGGAGCGGCGATCGGCCTCTCCACGATGATCGCGATCGGCCCCGACAATTTCCGCGCGATGCTCGCGGGCTTCCACGCGATGGACGAGCATTTCCGGACCGCCCCCTTCGAACGCAACCTGCCGGTCCTGATGGGACTGATGGGCCTCTGGTACTCCGACTTCTTCGGGGCCGAGACGGTCGCCGTCCTCCCCTACGACCAGTATCTGAAGCGTTTCCCCGCCTACCTCCAGCAGTTGACGATGGAGAGCAACGGCAAGCACGTCACGCTCGACGGCGCGGAGGTCGATTATGCGACCGGCGCGATCTACTGGGGAGAGCCGGGGACCAACGGCCAGCACTCCTTCTATCAGCTCATCCACCAGGGGACCCGGCTGATCCCCTGCGACCTGATCGGCTTCTGCCGGTCGCTCAACCCCCTGGGCGACCACCATGACGTGCTGATGTCCAACGTCTTCTCGCAGGCCGAGGCCCTGGCCTTCGGCAAGACGGCCGAGCAGGTGAAAGCCGAGGGGACGCCCGACTGGCTGGTCCCACATCGCACGTTCGAGGGGAACCGCCCGACGAACGTCCTCCTCGCCGAGCGGCTGACGCCCGAGGTGCTCGGGTCCTTGGTGGCGCTCTACGAGCACAGCGTCTTCACGCAGGGGATCCTCTGGGGCGTCGACTCGTTCGACCAGTGGGGCGTCGAGCTCGGCAAGGTCCTGGCCGTGCGGATCATCCCCGAGCTCGAAGGCCAGGACGAGCCCCGGCTCGATCACGACAGCTCGACGAACGCCCTGATCCGCCGCTACCGCTCGCTCAAGGCTTGAGCGCCGCCCGAAGCCGGCACCGATGAGGAGAGGGTCAGATATGCAACTCGGAATGATCGGCCTGGGCCGGATGGGTGCGAATATGGTCCGTCGCCTGATGCGCGGGGGTCACCAGTGCGTCGCGTACGACGTCCACCCGGATTCGGTGAATGCGCTGGTCGGGGAAGGGGCGGTGGGGGCGTTCTCGCTCGACGAGCTGGTGCAGAAGCTGGAGCGTCCCCGGGCGGTCTGGCTGATGGTCCCCGCCGCCGTGGTTGACCAGACCCTGGCCGATCTCGCCCCCCGGCTGGAGGAGGGGGACATCCTGATCGACGGCGGGAACTCCTATTACATCGACGACATTCGTCGCGCGGTGGAGCTGAAGGCCAGGGGGCTCCACTACGTCGACGTCGGGACCAGCGGGGGCATCTGGGGCCTGGAGCGGGGCTACTGCCAGATGATCGGCGGCGAGTCCGGCGTGGTCGAGCACCTCGACCCCATCTTCGCCACGCTGGCGCCTCCGATCGGATCCGCCCCCCGCATCCCGGGTCGCGAGGCGATCGGGGGGACGGCGGAGCACGGCTACCTGCACTGCGGGCCGAGCGGCGGCGGGCACTTCGTCAAGATGGTGCACAACGGGATCGAGTACGGCGTCATGGCCGCTTATGCCGAGGGGATGGCGATCCTGCGCGGGGCGGACATCGGCAAGGAGTCGCACGCGATCGATGCCGAGACCACGCCGCTCCGCAACCCCGAGCACTACCAGTACGACTTCAACGTGCGCGACGTCGCCGAGGTCTGGAGGCGCGGGAGCGTGATCGCCTCATGGCTCCTCGACCTGACGGCGACCGCCCTGCTCGAGGACCCCAACCTCTCGGCCTTCTCGGGCCGGGTCTCCGACTCGGGCGAAGGCCGATGGACCATCAAGGCCGCCATCGACGAGGCCGTGCCGGCTCACGTCCTGACCACGGCCCTCTACGAGCGCTTCGCGTCGCGGGGCGAGTCCGACTTCGCCGACAAGCTCGTCTCGGCGATGCGCCTCCAGTTCGGCGGCCACGTCGAGAAGGCCGCCGGCCAGTGACGGGTCGCCGCGCGGCTTCGAGGCGCGGTACGCGCCCGGGGAGGCCATCTGGCGCCGGGAAGCCCCACTTTCGGAGCCGTTCGGCGTACCGAACGCGCCCGGAATGCATCTCGGCCGATCATCACTGAAGTCTGCCTGTTCTAAAACCGGAGCGGTTGTCGGTCCGGCTCAAGGACTTGCGGCATTCCCCGTCGCGATGTCGCCTGGTGCGTTTCCGGTGGGTCGGAGGTGGGTCAAAGGTGGGTGAAAACCGGCATTCCGCAAGAAGTGCCGATTCCCCGTTCACATCGATGCCATATTCATCCAGGGAAGAGACGCGTAAAGATCGCGAGCGTTCGGGTCGGGACACTTCGCGAACGATCCGAGGTGGGTCACGTCACATGCTTAGGTGGGGAAGGCCGCCGGTGGTTCTGCCGACATCGTCGGGGCGGCCCGCCATTGCAGGATACCTGGAGAGGAGGTGGGGCTCAGCGAACGGAGTATCTCGACTCCCTGACGGCGGCTCAGGGCTCGCCCAGACCGCGCAGATCGCCCAAGATCGACGAACGTCCCCATTCCCCGAGCAAGATCGACGAACGTCCCCATTCCCCGGGACGCCGGAGATTGCCCCTCACTTCAGGTCGAAGTCGACGGGCGGGCCACCCTTGGTGACGTTGGCCTCCAGCCCCGAGGTCTCGGGCTTATTGTACTTCTTGGGCACCAGATCCTTGGGGGGGGTGTAGCCAGGCGACGAGCCGGGCATCATGTTCGGGTCGCCCGTGTTGGCCACGACGGAGACCTTGGCGTGCCCGGGCACCGCGCCATCCTCCTCGGCGAACGTGCTCAGCTTGTAGGTTCCGTCGGGCTGAATCTCGCCGATGGCCACCTCGCCTCCGTCGGACTGGAAGCTGATCGTCCCCTTGGGCACGGGTGCCCCCTTGTAGGAGACCTTCCCCTGGACCGGGACGGTCTCGGGGTGCTCCGACGGCGAGCCGCAGCCCCAGGCCGTGACGAGGAAGGTCGCGGCCAGGGCGGCCGCTCGGGTCCAGTCGAGTCTCATCGCGAATCGCTCCGGGTCGAGGGGGATCGCCGCTCCTGTTCGCTCAGTAGGCGTCGGCGCTGACGACCTCGCCACCGGCCCGGGTGCTGATGGCCATGTAGACCGGGCGGTTGATCGTCTCCTTCAGGAACCGGACCGAGCCGTCGCAGAACCCGACGTTCATGCCGCCGGGGTGCTGGCTCCGGAACCCGTAGCAGAACCCGGGGTTGGACCGGCTCTTGTTGACCTTCTGGTTGATCGGGAGCGAGGTCGTGGCGACCGAGGAGTTGCTCTCGGACCAGGCGTTCCAGTTGCAGGTGTTGGGCAGCGCCTCGCCGGTGAGCAAGGTGTTACTCGTGCCGTCGGTGACCGCCGCGATGGGGACCACCATCTGGGCCCGCCAGAAGATGCCGGTAGCCGTTGGCTGGCCGTTGCGGAGGTCGCCGTAACCGTTGGCCGAGCCAGGGAACGCACTGGTCGTCTGGTTGTCCCCCAGGTTCCCCTTGTAGCAGGTCCCGGCGATCCACCAGAGCTTCATCTCCGCCCCGATCGTCCCGGCGAACCCGTTCCAGTCGGACTGGCCCTGCTGGAGCATCGGGCCGGCGTAGCTCGGGCAGTTGAAGGTGGCCAGCGGCGTGGCCATCACGGTCGTGTTGGCATACGAGTAGGCCGCCCGGTCGGCCACGAAGTTGTACGCGTTGAAGAGGTTCGTCTGTTCCATCATGGGCAGGATCTGCACCATCCAGCTCGTCCGGTAGTCCGACTGGAGGAACCAAGTCGGGACGCCACCGACCTGGGAAGGGAAAATCCCGTGAATGTCCATGTAATTATGGGTCGCGATGCCGAGCTGCTTGAGGTTGTTGACGCACTGGGCGCGTCGGGCCGCCTCGCGGGCCGCCTGCACCGCCGGCAAGAGCAGCCCGATCAGGACGGCGATGATCGCGATGACGACCAACAGTTCGATCAGCGTGAAGCCGCGACGAATCGCTGATGAGCGCATGAGGCCACCTCCGAGCGGGGACGACCGCGGGGCGGGCGTCGGAGAGACCGGGCTAGAATAGGGGACACCCCCGGATATTAGGAACGCTGCGCGATGTTTGCAAGAAGAATCACAACGCCATCGTGAATATCGCTTTCCCATCGACGAGGTCGCTGTGGCGGCATGGTTGGTTGGGGCCACCCGAAGGCCGTAATCCGCGAACGCATCCCGTCGACGTCCCCGAGCATGTCCTCGACGATGCGGGCCTCCGTCCCCGAGGGGGCATCCTGTCCTGCTGCTGAGAGAGACGCGTCTTGCCGCGGGCCTGCACGCTTTGCTAAGGTATTCGCATGGCGGGAGATGGGGAAGAATCGCCCTGGCGATAGCCGACCCCTTCCTCACGCAGTGAGCCCGAAGATTCGGTCGATCACCATTCGTGGAGGATACGGGTCGCCGCGGTTGCTCGCGACCGGGGCCACCCACGATCCGCGGTCATCAGTGAGGCCGACTCTGCGATCTCGAACGATGGCATCCCGAGGATTCGATGAGCGATGGCGCGGCGCTCGCTCGTCCGTAGAAGAGGCTCGGCATCCCGGGCATTCTGGACGGGCCGGGTCGCCCGGGGGATTGCCCCCCGGGCTGCCACAGATCCGGACGTGCGGATTCCCCGCATCCGGCTCGTCATCTCAGGATCTCGCTACGTACGCGGCTGTTCAGGCCGAGCAATTGGAGGGTGTCAGTTCAATATTCGCGAGAAAAACTGAACTGACACCAGTTTTTGCCCTCAGATCGCGCAAACTGTGCAGGGTTGACGGATGTACCTCACAAAATTGAACTGACACCAGATTGTTCACCTCACAAAATTGAACTGACACCAGATTGTTCCCCAGATTGTGCCAGATTGTGTCTGGGCGCATCTTTGCATTAACGATTTATTTTAACGACAATCTCCCTTCCGGTCGGACCTCACCACTAGTCAGCCCAATGTCGGGCGGGTCAGGGGTGTCTGTACGACCGTCAGGAGTTCCCCCCATGATTCATGCGATGCGGCGTTTCGGGCTGGCGGTAGCAGTGCTGGGGCTGATGGGATTGACCGATCGGGCCGAGGCCGTACCCATCACCTACACTGAGACCGCCACTATCTCGGGAACCCTCGGTGCGACGAGCTTCTCGAACGCCCTGGTCACGATCACGGGATTGGCCGACACGAACAACGTCATTGGCGGCGGGACGTTCTTTAACGTCCCGGTCGTGGCCACGGTCACGGTGGCCGGTGTCGGCTCCGGCACCCTTACCGACATCGTTCAGGTATTTAGTGGTATAAATGGAAACCCAGAGGCTGGTTTCGTCGCGAAAAAGCTCGCCAGTGACCCCTTCTTCACCATCCTGCTCGACACCCGGAATGCTGCCCTCACAAACTACGACCTGAAAAGCCCGATCGGGCCTGTCACTGGTGCAGCTAGCATTTCCAATCCTATCGGGCTGAAGTTTGGGTCCACGGCTGGAGATTTCGCGATAACCAGCGTCGCGAATGGGACTTCGACTTTCTTGGCGACGGGCGGGATCACTGCCGTCCCCGAGCCCTCGACACTCACCAGCGCCGCCCTCGCCAGTTTGATGGGCCTCGGCTACGCCTGGAGGCGCAGGCGGGCCGACTGACCCCGCCCAACGACCCAAGGGGGGAAAACTCGGTGTCAGTTCATTTTCTTGACCCGGCACGCCCGGTCTGTTAGCCGCCCAGTGCGAAAACTCGGTGTCGGTTCAGTTTTCCCCGGGGAAAACTGAACCGACACCGAGTTTTTTCCCAGATTTCCCCCGGGCCTCACCAGAAAAAATCCGGTGTCAGTTCGGATTTACCCGCGAAAACTGGAAAACTGAACTGACACCGAGTTTTCCCCAGTGTCCCTTCATAAAAATGAACTGACACCATATCATCCCCCATATCATCCCTAAAAATGAACTGACACCATATCATCCCGACACCATATCATCCCGACACCATATCATCCCCCAATTCTGCTCCTGAACTGACACCAATTCTGCTCTCGGAAGGAATCCCGATGAACAACCGACTCGATCAAGTCAGGCGGGTCGTCGAGAGCAATCTTGTCGCTGGGGACCGGCCCCTGAACGGCCTGATCCGTTTGGACGAGTCCGATTCGAGCTCCTATTTCGCCCTGCCCTACTTCGCGGCGGTGGAGTCGGTCGCTCACAAATACGGGAAGACCAAGAGATACGACAAGGACTTCCGCATGGGTTACGGGCCTTTGCTCGAGCTGGTGACCAAGCTGATCCGGTCATTGCAGAGGCTCGGCATTGCCGCCGAGCTGATGAAAGGTTTCCTCGACAAGATATATTCGGCTGGGGATAACCCGTCCGTGATCGAGGTCGAGGTCGGGGTTGAAGGCGACCTGGCTAACGCCGTCGTCGACATCTCGATCGCGGCCGACTCGTGCCTCGTGTACGCGCGAATCATCGCGGACCGCATCAGTCTCACCTTGCCAGCGCTGTTCGGCGAACCTCCATACCGCGGCATCAAGAGGTCGAGCTTCAGGGAAATGATGAAAGGTTGTCTCAAGGATACTGCGACCCCTCTTGGTGAGCTGTTCCACGGCGCATCGCTCGAGTGGTTCGAAGTCCTGTCCGGCAGGGGGACCGGGGATCCCGGCTCGCACAAGGGCATCAGGGAAAACCTGGTCCATTACGGGGCGTTCAACACCGTCTCGTGGTACGACGAGAGCGTTGGCGAGGGAGGCGAGCCCACCTGGAAACTGCAGATTCATCAAAAGGGCGAGAAGGAACTCCTCGGCGACCTCTTAGCCAACCTCGCGGTCGTTTGCGGCGGCCTCTTCGGCTTCATGGACCGCGCCTGTCGGCTTGCTCTGCAGCAAGGGGAGGGGATCGATTTCCGGGAGTGCAAATACGTCTGGGAAGACGTCATCCCCGTCGCGGGCCCGATTGACTTCCTTGGGACGATGCTCCCGCGCCTGACCCCGGATCACGAGACTCCCAGGTCGCCCATCAATTGATCGGACGGGTGGCATGCTCTCGCACGGCGTGAGCATGACCGGGCATTGCCAACACCCGAGCGACGACGTGCGTCGTCCCCGCGCCGCGGCGCGTCGAGCATGCTCACGCTGCGCGAGAGCATGCCACCCGGAGACCACGAAGGTGAAGGCTTGAGTTCGCTCCGGCGCCGGGATAGGCTCGGAATCCGGTGTCAGTTCGGTTTCCCCCGCGAAAACTGAAACGACACCGGGTTTGTTCCCAGATTTCGCCCGGGTCTCACCACAGCCCGCCTTCCATCAGTACTTCGCGTAATTCCACGAGATTGGGCAGGTTGATCCGCAGCACTTCGACTGTCGTCCGACCGATGGCAGTGCGTCCGATCCGCGTGCCGCCTTCGTAGCGGGAGTGGTGGCTCCGACTGTCGTCCGACCGATGGCAGTGCGTCCGATCCGCGTGCCGCCTTCGTAGCGGGAGTGGTGGCTCCATTTGTGCCGCCGGGGGTGGAAGAGCGGCGTCAGCTTGCCGGTCGCCGGGTCCAAGCCGGATATGTTAGGCCCCTTATGTCCGTTGCAGTAAATGCAACTGTCCGCGAGGTTGCTGGCGACCGTACGGCCACGGTGGTGGCGGGCGATGATGTGGTCGATCTCGAAGGCGACACCGGACGCGGCTTGCGCCAGACGGCAGTATTCGCACCGGCCGTTCGCCCGCTGCCGCACCAGGCGCATCAAGGCGGCATCCATGCCGGGGGGGCTCTCAGGCGGGATGTATCAGGGACCGGCGGGCCTTGGCATGCATCAGGTCGAGGAACGAGCTGACGCGGAGGTAGTTTTCCATCTCGGCCCGCTCGGCGGGCGTGAGTGCGTCGTCCTGGTTCTTCGTGGCCAGCTCATGGATGCGGTCGAGGTCGCGGCTCTCGAAGCGAACTTTCAGCCAGGCTTCGGCCGCCGCCGCCGGTAGGGTTGCGTCGTCCGGGCGAATCAGGCGGGAGAGGATTGCCGTTTCGCTAGGAGGGGCGGATTGTGTTTCGGTTGACATAAAGTAAATCCCGGTAGCCATTTCTGTCTGGCTCGGTTTATTGTACCGGAGGATTTCGGCCCTGCCAATCGCAGTCGATGGCTATGGGTGGAAGCCGGGGCCGGCCATGAGAGACGCGTCTTGCCGCGGGAATGCACGCTTTGCTAAGGTATTCCCATCGCGGGAGATGTGGACGAAGCGACCTGGCGAGAGTCGGCCCTGATCTCGCACGGTAAGCCTGAAGATTCGTTCGATGACTCCGCGTGGAGGATACGGTTCTCCAGCGGTGGCGCATCGCTCCCTCGCCTGTCCGTAGATGAGGCTCGGCATCCCGAAACGGATCGACATGCAAACATTCAGAACGCATACCTGCGGGGAATTGAGGAAGGGCCACGAGGGTCAGGTGGTCCGACTGTCGGGCTGGCTGCACAACAAGAGGAACCTGGGCGGCGTGCTCTTCCTCGACCTGAGGGACCATTACGGGATCACCCAGCTGGTGGTCCGGCCCGACGCCCCGTTCGCGGACGAGATGGGCCGCCACCCCAAGGAAACGGTCCTCCGGATCGACGGGAAGGTCTCCCCCAGGCCGACGGAGAACGTCAACCCGAAGCTGGAGACCGGCGAGGTCGAGGTCGAGATCGAGGCGTTCGAGGTCCTCGGAAGCGCCGACCCGCTCCCGTTCAGCATCTTCCCCGAGGAGGATGCCCCGGAGGAGACCCGGCTCCGGTATCGGTATCTCGACCTCCGTCGGTCGCAGATGCATCGCAATATCGTCCTGCGATCGAAGATCATCGCGAGCATCCGCAGGCGGATGACCGAGCGGGGGTTCAACGAGTTCCAGACGCCGACCTTGACCGTATCGAGCCCCGAGGGGGCCCGGGATTTCCTCGTCCCCTCGCGGCTCCACCCCGGGAAGTTCTACGCCTTGCCGCAGGCGCCGCAGCAGTTCAAGCAGCTCCTCATGGTGGCCGGCTTCGACCGCTACTTCCAAATTGCCCCCTGCTATCGCGACGAGGACGCCCGCGCCGACCGCTCGCCGGGCGAGTTCTACCAGCTCGACATCGAGATGAGCTTCGTGACGCAGGACGAGCTCTTCGCGGTCATCGAGGAGGTCATGGAGGGGCTCTTCCGCGAGTTCGCCCCGTCCTGGACGATCACCGCGGCCCCCTTCCCGCGCATCCCCTTCGAGGAGGCGATGCGGAAGTACGGCTCGGACAAGCCCGACCTGCGCATCCCGCTGGAGATCCGCGACGTCAGCGGACTCTTCCGGGAGGGCTCCTTCCGGGCGTTCGCCGGCAAGACGGTCCGCGCCCTCGCGGTCCCCGGATGCTCGGACCGTCCCCGGTCGTTCTTCGACCAGACCGAGGCCAGGGCCAAGGCGGATGGCGCCGGGGGCCTGGCCTGGCTCGTCGTCCAGGAGGACGGGACGTTCAAGGGCCCGGTCGCGAAGTTCCTCACCGAGGAGACCTCTGCCGCCCTCCGCGCCGCCACCGGGGCGGGAGTCGGCCATGCCGTCTTCCTCATGGCCGACGCCGACCTGGGCCGTATCTGCAAGGTCATGGGAGGGTTGAGGACCCACCTGGGGACCCTGCTGGAGATGGTGGAGGAGGACGTCTACCGGTTCTGCTGGATCACCGACTTCCCGATGTACGAGAAGGACGAGGCCACCGGGGCGGTCGCCTTCAGCCACAACCCGTTCTCGATGCCGCAGGGGGGCATGGACGCCTTGAACTCCATGGACCCGCTTGACATCAAGGCGTATCAATACGACATCGTCTGCAACGGTTACGAGCTCTCCTCGGGCGCGATCCGCAACCACCGCCCCGACATCATGTACCGCGCCTTCGAGATCGCCGGCTACGGCCGGGCCGAGGTCGACGCGCGGTTCAGCGGGATGATCAACGCCTTCAAGATGGGGGCCCCCCCCCACGGCGGGATCGCCCCCGGGGTCGACCGGATCGTGATGCTCCTCGCCCAGGAGCCGAACATCCGCGAGGTCATCGCCTTCCCGATGAACCAGAAGGCGCAAGACCTGATGATGGGCGCCCCCGCCCCCGTCTCGGAGAGGCAGCTCCGCGACCTGCACATCAAGCTCGAACTGCCCAAGGAGTGACCGCGGCCCTGGCACCCGTCAGGACGCGTTCGGTAAGGTCGAGGCAACGGGGGGTGATTCCGGGGACCGATGACGCAAGAGGATCACGGAGGAGACCCGAGATCAATCCGGCCGGGGCAAGAACTGCCGAGCCCACGACGTCTCGTCCGGGGCCAACATCGGCTCGGGTTTGCCCTCATAGATGTAATCCTCATAGCCGGATGCGTCGTAGATCCGGTGGAGCAGGTCCTGGAGATCCAGCCGGGCATCACCGTCGGCGGGACGCAAGGGGATGGGGATGACGGGCAACCGGTCGCGAAGGGAGATCGGCCACAGTCCGGCCCGAGGACGATGCTCGACCCGGCTGACCAGGACCGAGTAAGAGCACTCGGGTCGATCGGCCATGGGCATCGACCGCCCGCCGCGGAGCAGGTCAATTTCCACGAGGTGGGCCCGGCTGCCCAACAGGCTCTCTCGCTTGGCCAGGTACTGTTCGCGGTCGGGTCCGGTCCGCTTGTTCGAAGGGCTCAGGAGCTCGATGACCGCGATCAACTCCCGGTTGTGGCGGTCCCGGACTTCGAGGAACGTCAACCGCTCGACGTCTTGGCGGGGGATTCGGACCTGGGCCGGCGCCACCAGGACGTCCGCGGCCGGGAGGCCGGCCCCCTGCGACGGCGCCCGTCCGACGGCCAGGTCCGCCCGCCCCAGGAGCCTCCGCGGCTCGGGCGGAAGCTCATGGACATAGACATGCTCGTCGAGCTTGACGATGTAATTGGGCCGGACCTGTGGCACGAGCCGCTCGGCGACCGCGGGCAGGAATTTCTCGTGGAAGTCGTGCCAGGCATCGTCCTGCTCGATGAATGGGTTCATGCCCGGGAAAGGTGATGGCATCGGGTCGGCCTCCAGTCTTCGTCCCGACGTCCATTGTATCGTCCAAGGTCGGGGAATCTCCCGCGAAAGTTTGACGACCCGGGGGCCCGTGCCTATCATTCGTTCGGACTGACCAGTCCGTCCGGTGCGCCGAAGGAGTCGTCATGGCCAGCATCAGGCCGAAACCACCACTGCTCGCAACCTCGAAGGGTCGGGAGGCGATCCTCGACGCGGCCACGACCCTGTTCGCCCAGCACGGCTTCAACGATGCCGACACGCAGGCGCTCGCCGAGAAGCTGGGGGTCGGGAAAGGGACGCTCTACCGCCACTTCGCCAGCAAGAGGGAGCTTTTCCTGGCGGCCGTGGATCGGGTCATGCGTCGGATGCGAGAGCATATCGACGCGTGCATCGCCGGGGTCGACGCCCCCCTCGATCGGATGGCCGAGGCGATCCGGGCCTACCTGGATTTCTTCGCCGCGCAACCGGAGTACGTCGAGCTCTTGATCCAGGAGAGGGCCTTGTTCCGCGACCGGGAGAAGCCCACCTATTTCGAGTACCGGGAGCGGAGTGCGGTCCAGTGGCGCGAGCTTTATCGATCCCTGATGGACGAGGGCCGGCTCCGGGAAATGCCGGTGGAGCGGATCAGCGACGTGCTGAGCAACCTGGTCTATGGGACCATGTTCACCAACTACTTCGCGGGCCAACGGAAATCGTCCGAGGAGCAATCCGGAGACATCCTGGATGTGGTCTTCCTGGGTATCTTGAGCGATCGCGAGCGCCGACGGCCGGAGGGCGCCGGGGGAGTCGAACCGGGATCGCACCTCGGCTGAAGCTGGATCGACCCGCCGGACCCTCGATCGACTCGGCGGGTTCAAGCTCGACTCGACTCCCACCTCGTGCGTGAAACCCTCGGATGGTCCCCTTTCAAAGACCCAGGATGACCCTCATGGCACAGAATCTATCGAATGATTCCCGAGGGGAAGGCCGGCCGAGGCGAGCGGCGGCGGGCGGCGTCCTCCTCGCGCTGCTGGGCCTGGCCGGTTGCAATCAAGCCCCGGCGAATACGCCCCCGCCGAAGCCGCCGCCGGTCGTCGAGGTCGCGGAGCCGATCCTCCGGGAGGTCACCGACTACGAGGAGGGCCTGGTCGGGCAGACCGCCGCCGTGCAGATGGTCGAGGTGCGTGCCCGGGTCAACGGCTATCTGGAGAAGGTGAACTTCAACGACGGGGACGAGGTCAAGGAGGGGGCCGTCCTCTTCGAGATCGACCCCCGGCCCTACGACGCCGAGGTCGCGCGGACGCAGGCCGCCATCGGCCTGAGCGAGGCGCGCTCCAGGCGACTCGAGGCCGACTTGAAGCGGGCAAAGAGCCTGGTCGCCCGCCAGGCCATCGGCCGCGAGGAATTCGACAAGATCGTCGGCGACTACGCCGAGGCCGGCGCCTCGGTGGGGATCGCCAAGGCGAACAACGACCTCGCCTGGCTCAATCGAAGCTTCGCCAAGGTGGCCGCGCCGATCTCGGGGCGACTCAGCCGACGCATGGTCGACCCCGGCAACCTCGTCCGGGCCGACGAGACGATCCTGACGTCGATCGTGTCGTTCGACCCCATGTACGTCTACTTCGACGTGGACGAGCGGACCCTCCTGCGGATCCGCCGCCTCATCGCCGAGGGGAAGATCAAGTCGCGCACGCAGGCCGACATCCCCATCTTTGCGGCCCTGGCCGACGAGGAAGGGTTCCCCCACAAGGGGATCATCGACTTCAGCGAGAATCGGGTCGACCCGAACACCGGGACGCTCCGGATCCGGGCCGTGATCGCCAACCCCCCGCCGAGGGTCTTCTCGCCGGGCCTCTTCATGCGGGTCCGCCTGCCGGTCGGGGCCCCGCACCAGTCGCTCCTCGTCGCCGAGCAGGCCCTGGGGACCGACCAGGGGAAGAAATTCCTCTACGTCGTCGAGCCCGGCAAGGACAAGAACGGCAAGGCCGTGCCGAACATGGCCAGATACCGCCCCGTGAGCGTCGGCGCCCTGCACGACGGGCTGAGGGTGGTGACCGAGGGCCTCGCACCGGGCGAGAAGATCATCGTCACCGGCCTCCAGCGCCTCCGCCCTGATATCCCGGTCGATCCCAAGCCGATGACGACGCCGACGCCGACGCCCGCCCCGGCCCAGGCCCCGACGCGGGCCGTCGCCGAGGAGGCGAAGCCCGGCCCCGCCCCGGCCCCGACGAGCGGATAAGGCCGAACCGGCCGGTCGCGTCTCGCCTCGGATACCCCCTCGATCCCGATCAGGTGACCCGCGTCCCGTCCCCGGAGAACCGGCCTGTGTTCTCGAAGTTCTTCATCGACCGACCGATCTTCGCCTCGGTCCTCTCGATCGTCATCACGCTCGCCGGCGGGATCGCGCTCTTCACCCTGCCGATCGCCATGTACCCGCAGATATCGCCGCCGACGGTCGTGGTGCAGTGCAACTTCCCGGGGGCAAGCGCCAAGGACGTCGCCGCGTCCGTGGCCACGCCGATCGAGGAGCGGGTCAACGGCGTCGAGGGCATGCTCTACATGTCCTCCCAGTGCACGAATGACGGCACTTACAGCCTCACCGTCACCTTCCAGCACGGCGTGGACCTGAACATGGCCCAGGTCCTCGTGCAGAACCGCGTCAGCCTGGCCTTGCCGAACCTGCCCGACGTGCTCAAGCAGACGGGGGTCAACGTCAAGAAGATGTCGCCCGACATCCTCATGGCCATCGCCGTCAACTCCCCGAGCGGCCGGTACAACCAGCTCTACCTGAGCAACTACGCCACCCTCCAGCTCAAGGATGAGCTGGCGAGGCTGCCGGGCGTGAGCGACGTGAACATGCTCGGCCAGCGCGACTACAGCATGCGGATCTGGGTCGACCCGGAAAAGCTCGCCTCCCGGAGCATGACCGCCGGCGACGTGGTCCGCGCCCTCCGCGAGCAGAACCAGCAGGTCGCCACCGGCCAGATCGGCCAGCAGCCCGCCCCGAAGGGCCAGCTGATCCAGGTCCCCCTGAGCACCCTCGGCCGCCTGAGCGAGGTCGAGCAGTTCGAGGACGTCATCGTCCGGTCCACCGCGGGCGGGCGGATCGTGCGGGTGAAGGACGTGGCCCGCGTCGAGCTGGGGGCCAGGAATCAGGACATCAGCACCTCGGTCAACGGCCTCCCCTCGGCCAGCATGGCCATCTTCCTGCTCCCCGACGCCAATGCCCTGGAGACGGCCGACCTCGTCAGGGCCAGGATGGAGGAGTTCAAGAAGGATTTCCCCGTCGGCATGCAGTATGAAATCCGCTACGACACCACTCCGTTCATCCGCGAGTCGATCCAGGAGGTGTTCAAGACCCTGCGCGACGCCATCATCCTCGTCGCCGTCGTCGTCCTCCTCTTCCTCCAGAACTGGCGATCCGCCGTCATCCCCCTCGTCGCCGTACCCGTCGCCATCG
>JAABUS010005734.1_pt1 | contig 15920 bp, 15 predicted proteins | sample 5560161 | NCBI WGS metagenome assembly JAABUS01 (sample SAMN10711885, study PRJNA513376) | rock metagenome | isolation source: Antarctica rocks | place: Antarctica: Victoria Land, Trio Nunatak nord | collected 2016-01-04
CGCGCCGGCGTGAGCGCCTGCGCGTCGACGCGCTCGCCGTTCTCCTCCAGCAGCTCGTTGACGTGCTTGAGAAAGGCCATGTGCGCCTCCACGTCCTCGGGGGCCCACTGGTCCATCGGGGGGAAGGGACGGTGCGGCTCCGGGCCGCCGCGGTAGTGCTTGAGAAGCAGGTACTTCGGCATGGTGGACTCCTGGTGTCGTGGGCCGCGCCTGTCGTGGCCCTTCACCTGGTGAGCGGAGCCGGCCGGCGCTTCTCGACATGGAATCACTCATCTGACTCCGAGACCCTCGCGTAGGGGGAACCCTCAGCGGGACGCCCTGTCGGCACCGCGTCGCGACGCAGAGCTGCGGAGCGCCGCGCGCGGTGCGAAGACTTGACAGGCAAGTCACGACTTGCCTATTGTGTCCGCATGGGGGACGTCTTCAAGGCCCTGGCGGACCCCACCCGGCGTGCGATCCTCGACGAACTGACCGAGCGGGACGACCAGACCCTGTTCGAGATGTGCTCGAGGCTCGCCGTCAAGCACAGCGTCGTGTCGTCGCGGCAGGCGGTCTCCCAGCACATCGACGTGCTCGTTGACGCCGGGCTGGTCGAGACGCGGCGGGAGGGCCGGTACAAGTTCCATCACTTCGACCCGCGACCGCTCGAGCAGATCGGCGACCGCTGGCTGCAGCGGCGCTCGGAGGAATCATGAAGATCACCCTGACCAGTGTCCTCGTCGACGACCAGGACAAGGCGCTGGCCTTCTACACCAACGTCCTGGGCTTCCGCAAGAAGACGGACCTCCCGCTCGGGGAGCACCGCTGGCTGACGGTGGTGTCCCCCGACGCCCCCGACGGCGTCGAATTGTTGCTCGAGCCCGATGAGCACCCCGCCGCCAAGCCGTTCAAGGCCGCGCTCGTCGAGGACGGCATCCCGTTCACCTCCTTCGGCGTGGACGACGTCCCACAGGAGTACGAGCGCCTGCGGGTCCTCGGCGTCCGCTTCACACAGGAGCCGACAGCCATGGGCCCGGTGACCACCGCCGTGCTCGACGACACGTGCGGCAACCTGATCCAGATCGCCGCTCAGGAGACGACCGGCTGAGCGCGCCGCGGCCTCAGGACCTCGACCCACGTTCTCCCGATCCCGCAAGCCGAACGTCGAGCAGGCGCTCGAGGCCGTGCCGCCGGCGAATGGTGAAGCGGGCTCGTTTCCGGCCCGCTACCGTTGCCCTGTGAGCAGCCAGCGAGTGCCCGGTGGGGTGGCGCACAAGTTACCCGGAGACCTGCGCGAGGCGCTGATCGCCAACACCACGGCACTCGATGCTTGGAAGGACATCACACCCTTGGCGCGCAACGAGTTCATCTGCTGGGTCGAGGATGCCAAGCAGGAGACGACCCGAGAACGTCGCATTCGCCGGACCCAGGAGGAGCTGGAGGATGGCCAGCGCCGGCCCTGCTGCTGGCCGGGGTGCAAGCACCGCGACCGCACCGGCAGTTAGCGGCTGGCGCTCCGGCATTCCCGCGAGGAGGCAGGAGCAGCAGTCGGGCGCGACGCCATTCCATCGCCCGACACGGGCGGTCAGTCGACCTCACAAGACGATGACGAACGCAATTCGGGCTCGCCGAGTCGGTCCGGTCCGCCGTGTCGTCCCGATCCTGGGCCCACAGGCCCTGAAGCGGAGAAGGCCCCGCGCTTGCGGGGCCTTCTTGAGGAGCGGCTGAAGGGACTCGAACCCTCGACCTTCTGCATGGCAATTCGTCACGAGAGAAGGTTGATGCCGCAGAGTCCCCGCAGTAGAGCCGTTTCTCGCCGTGTTGCTTCACGTTGCGCGACGTGGTTTGGGGAGAAAGTTCGGGAAAAAGTCCGCCGAAGCCGCGTGTATGCTGGGGATTCGACCAGCCGCTCCGGACGCCTTCTGCGCGCGCTGCCAGTGATGCAGAAGGCTCGGGGATCGAGGGGAGGAGACCCCCGCCATGCCGTTGTCCGCATCCGCCGCTCCCGCTTCCGGGCATGTGCGTCTGCGCTCCGGCAGGCGCGGCGGCGTCTGGTATGCCAAGTGGCGCGACGCCACCGGCCAGCACGAGAAGCGCTTGGGCAAGGACTGGACCGGGTCGGGCGCGCCCGATCCGGGATACCTGCGCGAGAAGGACGCCCGCGCCATGCTCGGCGCGATCATCGTCGACACGCGCCGCGGCGCGGCGGCCCAAGGCCGCACCGGCCTGACGTTCGAGGCGCTGGCCGAGGAGTGGTATCGGCGCGGCAAGCTCGAGCGCGACTGGTCGCCGAGCACCCAGCGCGACTATCGCTCGGTCCTGGACTGCCACCTTCTGGCGGCCTTCGGCGCGCTGCGCGTCGAGTCGATCAAGGCGCCGCGGATCGAGGGCTGGCGCGACGAGCAGGTCGAGGAGCGCGCCATGAGCCGGCGCAACGCCAACAAGCTGCTGGCGATCCTGCACGGCATCTTCGAGCGCGCGGTGCGCAAGCACGGGCTGCTGGCAAACCCGGTCAAGGACGTCTCAAAGCTGCGCGAGTCCTACGACGCCGCGCGCTTTGACTTCTACTCACCTGAGGAGGTCCGCACCCTCGTCGCCGAGGCCGCGGATTCCCAGGACGCGGCGATCTACCTGACCGCCGCGTTCAGCGGCCTGCGCCGCGGCGAGCTGCTCGCGCTGCTGTGGGAGGACGTCGACTTCGACAACCAGTCCATCCGCGTGTGGGAGACCATCAGCCGACAGGAGCGCGGCCGCCCGAAGTCGCGCAAGTCACGGACCGTGCCGATGGTCGCCGACGTCGCCGCCGCCCTGAGGCGCCTGCGCCAGCGCGGCGTCCACATCGCCGCGAAGGACCCGGTCTTCGCCAACGAGGACGGCGAGCCGATCGACGGCTCGGCGCTGCGTCGCCGCTACCTCTCAGACCTCGAGACGGCCGGCCTGCGCTACCTGCGCTTCCACGATCTGCGTCACACCTTCGGGTCTCTGGCCATCAACTCCGCCTCGATCGTCCAGGTCCAGGCCTGGATGGGCCACGCCGACATCAAGACCACGATGCGCTACCTGCACCACAAGAGCCGGGCCGATGACGCGCGGCTGCTCTCCAGCGCGTTCGCGTGATCTGGCGCGCGCGGCTGAGTCGGGGATGCATCGGGGATGTGCGTCGTCCCACGTCGTCGTGCGAGCATCTCATGCGTCTCGACGCCGACGCTGAGCGCGCAGCGATGATGAGAGTCGAAGCGGTTCGGCCGGGAGGATGTGTTGGTTGACCTGTTTGCCAGAGTGATCATCGCGGCGCGGTTTCCGATCATCGTCGGCTGGGTCGCCGCGGCGGCGGTGATGGCACTCGCGCTGCCGACGCTGCGCGAGGCGCAGACCGGGGCGCTCGGCCAGCTGGTTCCGGCAAATTCGCGTGCGTCGGGCGCTGTCAGACCAGACGCGACCGTGCGCCCATTCGTCGTCGAGGGTGCCGATGAATTTCTCCGCCTTGCCGTTCCAGAGTGGCGTGTAGGCGGCGTGCGGATGTGGCGCGCGCCGAGCTGGTCCAGAACGGCGCGGAAGTGCCGGCTGTGGCGGTAGACGAACGCGGGTCATCTTCGCCTCGGTTGGCCGGCGCCCTGCTCGCGCTGGCCCTCGTCGCGGGAGTTCTGCTTATCCCCCGGCGTCACCCATCTCCGCCTTGAGAAATGCGAGCCCGTCGCGGGCGAGGTCGTCACCAGACGCCGCTACTGGTCGCCACGTTGAGACCGCACGGGCGATCTCCTGGATCTCGGGTGTGAAGGACTCGATTGTCACATGGCCGTCGTAGCCGACGTCGCGGATGGCGGCGAGCACGGGGATCCAGTCGACGTGGCCGGCGCCGGGCGTGCCGCGGTCGTTCTCGCAGGCGTGGAAGTGGCGCAGCCGGTCGCCGGCCTGCTGGATTGCGTCGGGGATGCTCTTCTCCTCGATGTTCATGTGGAATGTGTCGAGCAGGAGGCCGACGTTGTCGAGGTCGATGCGTTCGCAGAGGTCGAGGCCCTGCTCGACCGTGTTGACGAGGTCGGTTTCGAAGCGGTTGAGCGGCTCGATGCCCAGGCCGACGCCACGTTCGCCGGCGTATTCGCCGGCTGCGCGCAGGCTCTCGGCTGCCCAGCGACGCTGCCGCTCGCGGTCCTCCTCCGGCAGCAGGCGCGTCTTGCCGACGGCGGAGTACATCGGGCCCACTACGATCGGCGCGCCGACGGCTTGCGCCAGGTCGATGCAGCCGCGCAGATAGGCCACGCCCTGCTCGCGCGTGCCCGCGTCCTCATGAGAGAGATCGCGGTCGGGGCCGAACGCGCCGCACACCGACACGCCGAGACCCGCGGCGCCGACGGCGTCCGCCACGACCTCCGCGGTGATCAGCGACGGGTCCTCAACGCAGATTTCGAGCACGTCGAAGCCGAGACCGGCGACCTTGTCCGCGAGGTCGCGGACGTTGTCGTCGCCGAACGGAGAGACCCAGATGAACGAAGAGGCGCCGTAGGGCACGGCTAGCTCACCTCCTGCAGCGAGCCTTCGAGGTCCTTGATCCGCTTAATCGCCTGCTCCGTGTAGCGATCGAAGAAGTCGAGGTGCCCACCGGCCTGCATGACGGCGAACGGATCGGCCGACGGCGGCAGCAGCTCGAAGGTCAGGTACCCCTGGTAGTTGATCTCGCGCAGGGCCTCAAGAATCGGCGCGAAGTCTGTGTGGCCCTGGCCGGGTGCCGCCCGGTTGGAGTCCGCCAGGTGAATGTGGTTGAGCAGCGGGCCGGTCCGGCGGATCGCCTCGGCGATCGAGTCTTCCTCGATGTTCATGTGAAAGGTGTCGCCCATCACGCCGCCGTTCTCTAGGCCGGTCTCGTGCCACAGGTCGACCGCCTGCTCGAGGCGGTTGAGGAAGTAGGTCTCGTACCGGTTCCAGCACTCCAGTGTGAGGTTGACGCCGACCGAGGCCGCGTACTCGCCGCCCTCGCGGATGCCCTCGACCGCCCATTTGCGCTCGTCTGCGTGTGGGGCCAGCGGCTTGAGCTTGCCGACGACGCTGGGTGCCACGATCATCGTCGGACAGCCCACCTCGGCGGCGAAGTCGGCCACCGACTTGACGTAGTCGATGCCGATCTTCCGGATGTCCGGCTCAGGGTGCGCGAGGTCGCGATCGCCGGTGTAGATAGAGCAGATCGAGCCGACCACGATGCCGGCCTGCTCGACGCCGCGGCGCACGGCCTTGGCGTCGAAGGCGTCGGGCTCGCCGGCCAGCTCGATGGCGTCGTAGCCGAGGCGCGCTAGCCGGTCGATTGACTTGTCGACGTCTTCCCCGTAATAGACCAGCTGGTCGTATGAGTACTTGAAGCTCGTCACTGCGTCTCCTTTTGCTCGGACCGGTTCATTGCCTTGCCATAGCCTCGGTCGGGGCCAATTCGACGAAGGCGCCGTCCGAGCGGGCGGACTCGACCGCCGCGAGGACGAGGGCGAGGCTGCGCAGGTTGTCGCGACCGTGGGTCTCGGGCGCGCGTGCTTCCTCGAGCGCCGTATGTAGCTCGTCGAGGACGCCCGCCCGCTCCTCGAGGGCGATCGGCTGGAGGTCGACGTCCATCATTCCGTCGCGCTCGCGGGCCCCCGGCAGGAAGACGGTGTCGAACACGGATGTGAAGTGCAGCCGTACCTGGTTCTGGCGCCAGAGGATGCCGCCGCGCTCTCCCTGGATGTCCCACTCGCCGTCCCACGTCGTCTCGGGGCCGGTCGAGCACCAGCTACCGCTGTAGACGATTTCGACGCCCTCCGCGGTCTCCAGCTCGATCAGCGTTGAAGCGTTACCGCGAAACCGCGACCAGGAGGGGTTCCACGAGCGCGCGCGCAGGCGCACGGGCTCCAGGCCGAGCAGCCCGCGGATTTGATCGAGGTGGTGGACGGCCATGTCGACGATCACGGGCTCGTCCATCTCGATGCGGAAGTCGGCGAACGGGGGGTCCTTCTGGTAGACGATCCGCACCTGCTCGATCCGCCCCACGGCTCCCTGGGCGACTAGGCGCTGGACGGTCCTCGGCGCGCGCTTGAAGCGGTAGTTCTGGGAGACCATCAGCCGCCGCCCGAGCGCGTCGGCCCGGTCGACCAGCTCGCGGGCCGCCTCGAGCGTGTCAGCCAGTGGCTTCTCCACCAACAGGTCGAGGTGCGCCTCCATCGCCGCGTGCGCGACGTCCAGGTGGGTGGCCGGTGGCGTGACCACGACGCCGACCTGCGCATCGACGCCGGCCGCGAGCGCCTCGTCCAGGCTGCTGAAGCATAGTTCAGGTGCGACGCCCGCCGACAGGGCCGCCTCGCGTGCATGCGCCGTCGGCTCGACGAGCGCGCGTAGGTCGAAGTGTGGGCTCTCGGCGATTTTGCCCAGCCAGCTCATGCCCCACGACCCGGCACCGAACTGAATCACTCCACGAGCGTTCGCCGCCGCGGGATCGGGTCGCGTCATCGCTTCTGGGCCTCGACAGTCGTCGCCTCGGCGCCGAGCGTGCTCATCGGTGCCATCTCGGACGGCTCGAACTCGATGCCGCGGATGTAGCGGAGCGCTTCCTGCGCGCCGGCTTGGCGGGCCATGGCGGAGTCCTCCCACTCGATCGAGAGCGGTCCGTCGTAGCCGATCGAGTTGAGCGCGCGGACGAGCCCGTCGAAGTCGACGTCCCCTCGCCCTGCGGACACGAAGTCCCAGCCGCGGCGCGGGTCGCCGAAGTCGAGGTGTGAGCCTAGAATTGAGCGACGGCCGTCGAGCCGGCGCCGCGAGTCCTTGATGTGGACATGAGCGATGTAGTCGCCGAACTCTTCGACGAACAGGGCCGAGTCGAGGAACTGCGGCACCATGTGGCTGGGGTCGAAGTTCAGCCGGAAGCCTGAGCGGCGGCCGATCGCGTCGAGCGTCCGCTTGGTGGTGACGAAGTCGTAGGCGATCTCCGTCGGGTGCACCTCGAGCGCGAAGCGCACGCCCTCCTGTTCGAATACGTCAATGATCGGGTTCCAGCGCTCGGCGAACGTCTCGTAGCCGCGGTCCACGTCGCTCCAGTCCGGCGGGGGAAAGGGGTAGAGCCGCTGCCAGATCGCGGAGCCGGTAAAGCCGATCACGACGTTGACGCCGAAGCTCGCCGCTGCGCGCGCGGTGTCCTTCACCCGCTCCGCCGCGCGCTTGTGCACGCCCTCAGGGTCGCCGTCGCCCCACACCTCCGGAGGCAGCGAGTTCTTGTGACGCTCGTCGAGCGGGTCGCAGACCGCCTGGCCGACGAGGTGGGTCGACACTGCCTGGCAGACGAGGCCGTGGCGGTCGAGCAGCTCGCGCTTGCGCTTGAGGTAGCCGCTGTCGGCGATCGCCTTTTCAACCTCGAAGTGGTCGCCCCAACAGGCGAGCTCGAGGCCGTCGAACCCCCAGCTCGACGCCTTGGTGGACAACTCGTCGAGCGTGAGGTCTGCCCACTGGCCGGTGAACAGGGTGATCGGACGGGTCACGGTGCCTCCTTCAGAGCAGCGGGTTCGGATGGGGTCGCCTCCGTTCGCGACGGGGAGAGGACAAGCTGGACGCCGGTGCGCCGGAAGCGCTCCGCGGTCGCCGGCGAAAGCTCGGCGTCCGTGATGACCGACTCGAGCCGGTCGAGGCCGACGATTCCCGTCAGGCCGTGGAGCTCGAACTTCGAGGAGTCGACGAGGGCGACGGTCTTCGACGCCGAGGCGCACGCGACGCGTAGCGTGTCGGAGAGGTTGCGCTGATTGCTCATAAGCCCCTGCTCCGGCGTGACCCCGATGCACGAGATGAACGCTGTGGAGAAGTTGAGCTGTGAAAGGAACTCCTCAGTCCAGCGGCCGGTTATCGCGCTGAGGTTCTGATCGATTTCGCCGGGCGCGACGATGATGTGGAGCGGCTCCAGCCGGACCTCATGGATGATCGCTGGGGAATTCGTGACGATCGTGAGCGCTCGCGGCGGGTTAGCCTCGATCTCCTTTGCGAGCGCGAAGCACGTCGTCGAGGAGTCGAGGAAGAGCGTGTCGCCGCTTTCGATCCGGCCGAGTGCGGTGCGTGCCATCGCCTGCTTGGCCGGCCAGGCGTGCGTAATGCGCGATCCCCAGTCCGTGGCCCAGACCATCGGCTCTAGCACGCGCGCGGCGCGTGCGCCGCCGCGGACCCGCTCGACGGCGCCGCGCTCGGCGAGGTGCTGGAGATCGCGGTGGATCGTGACCGGCGACACGTTGAACTCCCGCGCGAGCTCCGCGACTGACGCGGTGCCCGCCGCGGAAATGAAGGCGAGTATTTCCGACCGCCGGCTGTCTGGCACGGCAGGGGATGTAACCTCCACGTCGCTGTCCACGTCCCCTTCTGCCACCTTGCACGACCTTTCGACCGTCTTCTCGCCGCCCCCGCGGCAACCATGTCGCTGCGGCCCGCTCGAATCTCAGCATCTTACATCTGACCGCCGGCTAGTCCAGGGAAGTCGAGGTCCGACTTGGTGTGGGCGGGCGCCAGGGGAGTCCCAAAGCCCTTGATCTCCGCTTTTCAAGCGCGCTTGACACGAGTGGAACCGCGCCTTACGCTGCCGTGATCGAAGCCGATAGAAACTGACAAATGTTACTCGGTTCGTGAAGTGCAGGTGTCGTGAGGCGCCGTCTTCCGAGGGGGGGAGCGGCGACCACCGGTCGCTAGGAGGAGTGAGAATGCGTACCAGCAAGCCACACCGTGCGTGGCCGAGCGCAGCGAGAACCCGCGGCGTCCTCGCGGCAGCAGGAATCGCCGGCGCGCTCGCCGTCGGCGTTGCCGCCTGCGGAGAAGACGGAGGGTCGTCCGGAGGCGGAAGCAGCGGCGGGGGCGACAAGGCGGAGACGTACACGATCGGCGTCGCGATGAAGACCCAGCTGCAGCGGCGATGGGGCTTCGACGTCAAGGCTATGCAAGAGCAGGCGGCCAAGACCGGCGACAAGCTCATCGTCCAGTACGCCAACGACGACCCTTCGGCCCAGGCCGATCAGGTGGAAAACCTGCTCAGTCAGGGGATCGACGCGTTGATCATCGTGCCGGTAGACGACAAGGCTGCTGGCGCGCTCGCCGACCAGGCTCGCAATCAGAAGGTGCCAGTCATCTCCTACGACATCGCGGTGCGCGACACGCCGATCGACTTTTTCGTCGAGCGCGACAACCAGCAGGCCGGGGCCATGCAGGTCGAGGCGGCCAAGAAGGCGGTGCCGAAGGGCAAGTACGCACTGCTCAAGGGCGACGCCGCGGTAGGCGTGGCGCAGATCATGACGAAGCAGTGGATCGACCAGCTCCAAGGCGACGGCGACATCCAGGTGGTCTACAACCAGTGGATCAAGAACTTCGACCCGGCGACCGCGCAGTCACGCGCCGAGGACGTGCTGTCGCGCAACAACGACGACGTCAACGCATTCCTGTCGCTCAACGACGGCATGGCGACCGGCATCGCTCAGGCGCTCGCCGGCCGCAACCTCGACGGCAAGGTGTTCCTATCCGGCCTGGACGCTGATCCGGCGAACCTCGAGCTGATCGCGAACGGCACGCAGACGATGACCGTCTACACGCCGGTCGACGACGAGGCGGTCGCCGCGGTGGACGCCGCACGAGCGCTCGCCGCGGGTGAGAAGCCCAAGAGCGACGCCACGTTCGATAATGGCGCGGGTCAGATCCCGACGGCGCGGATCGCGGTCGAGGAGATCAATCAGGACAACCTGTGCAAGTTCGTGGCGGGCGGGCTGCCCGAGGGCTGGGTCGAGGACCCGAGTAAGCTCAAGCCGAACGGCAAGGCGTGCCCCGCCTAGCGCGCCGGAAGATCGACGTGTCGTGATGGATGCTGCGGAGGCGCTCGAGCCGGAGGCGGGGGCGGCACTGCCTCGTCTGCTCGACGCGCGCGGCATCGAGAAGGAGTTTCCCGGCGTCCGTGCGCTGAAGTCCGTCGATCTCCTCGTAGGGGGTGGGGAGATCGTTGGGCTCGTGGGCGAGAACGGCGCCGGGAAGTCAACGCTCGCGAAGGTGATCGCCGGCGTCCATCCGCCGGACGCCGGCACCCTCACCTTCGATGGCGCCGAGCGCTCCTTTAGCAGCACGCGCCAGGCGGAGGCCGCAGGGATAGTGATGATCCCTCAGGAGCTCCAGGTCGCTCCGCGCATGAGCATCGCGGAGAACATGTTCATGGGCGCTTTGCCCACGCGCGGCGGCGTCGTTGACCGCGGGCTGCTCTTCGACGCCACTCAGGAGCAGCTCAAGTTCTTCGAGCTTGAAGCCCAGCCATTCGCGCCGCTGAGCACGCTTGCTACCTCCGAGCAGCGGCTCGTCACCATCGCCGCAGCGCTACGCAAGTCGGCCAAGTTGCTGGTCTTAGACGAGCCGACGGCCGCCCTCACCGACAGGGAGGCGGACCGACTGTTCGCGCACATGCACGAGCTGCGCGACCGTGGCATCAGCTTCCTCCACGTCTCGCATCGACTGGACGAAATGGAAGAGGTCGTCGACCGCGTCGTGGTCATGCGCGACGGCGAAGTCGTCACCCGGTTTGACCACACCAAGGGCCAGCGGCGCGCGATCGTCCGGGCGATGATCGGCCGCGATCCCGAGGACATCCCGGCGCGCGTCGACTTCCAGCCCGGCGAGGCGGTGCTGAAGGTCGACGATCTGACCGTGCGCGATCCGATCAATCCCGCGCGCGTGCGCGTGGACAAGGTGAGCTTCTCCGTGCGCCGTGGCGAGGTGGTCGCGTTCTTCGGACTGATCGGCGCCGGCCGCACGGAGATTGCGCGCGCGATCTTCGGTTCCTGGCCAGGCGACGTAGGCGGCGAAATGACCATCAAGGGGAAGGCGTGGAGCGGCAGTTCGCCGCGCGACGCGATCCGCCACGGCGTTGCCCTGCTGACCGAAGATCGCAAGCAGACCGGGATCATCGGCGGTCAGAGCGTGAGCGCGAACATGAGCGCGGCGGAGATCAGAAGCGTCAGTCGCGGGTTGTTCATCAACGAGGACCGCGAGCGCATGCGCAACGCCGAGCTCGTCCGCCGGCTCGACGTGCGCCCGCCGCGGCTGGACGTGAACATCGAGACGCTGTCCGGCGGCAATCAACAGAAGGTGCTGCTCGGCCGCTGGCTCAATACGGAGCCGGACGTCCTGATCCTCGACGAACCAACACTCGGCCTCGACGTCGGAGCGCGCTTCGAGGTGTTCGCGCTTATTCGCCATCTGGCCAAAGCAGGGCGCGCGGTCATGCTGATCTCCAGCGACATGGAGGAGGTGCTGGCCGAGGCGGACCGGATCATCGTCATGTACAAAGGCCGCCTGGCCGGCGAGTTCCCCGCCGGCGCCCCGCGCGACGAGCTGATGGCGGCCGCGACCGGAGGGGAAACACGGTGAGCGAGACCCAGGCCGTCGAGCCCGCACCGCAGGAGAACCCGCAACCGCGGACGACGCCTGGCGGCCAGGTGCGCTCGCTACTGAACCTCATCGATCGCCGGATCCTCGCCGGACTGCTCGTCTTCGCCGTCCTCGCGGTCATCTTCCATCTGGAATCCGACGGAGTGTTCTTCACCACCCGCAACCTCTCGCTGCTGCTCCGGCAGGCCGCCGCCGTGGCCGTGCTCGCAGCCGGCGTATCGATCCTCATGGTGATGGCAGAGATCGACCTCTCGATCGGCAGCGCCGTCTTTCTCACCGGCATCGTTGCCGCGAAGGTGCAGACGGAGGCGAGCGCCCCGCCGATCGTGGCCGTTGTCGCGGCCGTGGCTGCCGGCTGCGTACTCGGTGCCTGGCAGGGCTTCTGGGTTGTGCGACTCGCGGTGCCGTCGTTCATCGTCACGCTGGCGGGCCTGCTCATGTTCCGCGGCATCGGGCTGCTGTGGACCGACGCGAACACCGTCTCGGGGCTGGACTCCAGCTACGCGAACCTCAGTGAGGCGTTCCTGCCGGCGCAGATTGCCTACATCGCGCTGCTCGTGCTGATGGGTGCGTCGGTCGCGGTGGTGGTCCGCCGCGCTCGCTTCGACCGGCGCCACGGCGTGCCGGTGGAGACTAACCGGCTCGTACTGCGCCTCGTGGTCGCCGCGGTGTTCTTTGCCTGGCTCGGCTGGATCGCCGGCGGGTTCCTGGGCATTCCGACGGCGCTGATCTGGGTGGCCGCGATCGGGTTCCTGCTCTGGTTCTTGATGACCAAGACGACGTTCGGGCGCAACGCCTACCTGATCGGCTCCAACCGCGAGGCGGCCCGCCTGTCGGGCATCAACGTGCCGCGCCAGATCTTCCTCGGCTTCGTCCTGATGGGCGCGATCTACGGCATCGGCGGGGTGCTCACCACGGCGCGACTCGGTTCGTCGACGCCAGGCCTCGGCCAGAACCTCGAGCTCGACGCGATCGCGGCAGCGGTGATCGGCGGCACGTCGCTGGCCGGCGGCATCGGGACGATCCCGGGTGTGGTCGCCGGCGCGCTTCTGCTGGCCACGATCGACAACGGGATGAGCCTACTTAACTTCTCCTCCTTCGCCCAGCTGGTGGTCAAGGGGCTTGTGCTGCTCCTGGCGCTGGCGGCCGACACGTGGGCCACGCGCCGGCGGCGCCAGCCCGCGCGGCGATGAGTCAGCCGGGCGCGCGGCGCCGGAGTTAATTCGCCAGCGCGAGGAAACGCTCGACCACCAGCGCCGCGCAACGCGGGTCGTTGATGTTGGCCTCAAGGCGCTCGAACGGTACGCCCGCGGGCAGCGCGGCCTCCAGGGCGTCGACGAAGGCATGGTCCCCGTCGGGGTCCCACAGCACTTCGCCCTTCGAGTCGGCCATCGAGAATCCGCGCGTCGGGGCGATCACCCGTAGCGGCCCGCGCGCGCCGGCGAGGCGCTCGGCGACCACGCCGCCCAGCTCGACCATCTCCGGGCGGCTCAGGCGGACCAGCGTCGAGGTGGAGTTGTGTCGGTAACCCGGTCGGGAGCGGTAGCGGGCGGGCGGCGGGTTACCCTGGTTGAAGAACTCCACGCAGCCGGTGACGACGACCTGCGGTATTCCCAGCTCGCCGGCGGTGCGCAGGCGCTCCGCCCCCGTGGCGTGGAAGCCGCCAAGCAGCGAGTTCGGTAGCTCGGACAGCGTGAAGTCGATCACCGCGCGCAAACCGCCTGCACGGATGAAGTCCTCCATCGTGGGGCCGCCGACACCGTTGGCATGGAAGATGATCGGGTTCCAGCCGGCCTGCTCCAGCGGATCGAGCATCGCCATTACGCCCGGCGTCGTCTGCCCGAGCATGGTGATGCCCACGCTCCGGGACCCGAGGTCGTGGACGGGCGCGCCGGCGTGGGTGGCCATGCCGACCACCGCCGCGGCGGCGTTGTCGAACACGGCGCGCGAGAGCGGGTTGAGCCCGAGGATGTCGATCACCGAGTGCATGACGAGCGTGTCGGTGCGGCCGACGAACGGACCGAACGGGCGCGGGCCTGAGGCGCTGGGGGAAACGATAACCTTCGGCACGCCGAGCGGAAGGACCTGCATCGCCTGCGCGCCCATCTGGGCGCCCTCCGCGCCGCCGAGGCAAAGGATCCCATGTAGCCGGCCCTCGTCGTAGAGGCTACGGCAGACGGCGCGCACGCCGCTCTGCATCAGTTCGACGGCGTCGCGCCGACTGCCAGCGCGACGGATCGCCTCGAGCTCGTGGCCGCCGGCGCGCGCAACCTCCTCGCGCGTGATGTCGGCGGCGCCCTCGCTCGGCTGGCCAAGGATGCCGGAATCGATGACCACCGGGACCGCGCCCGCCCGCCGGATTGCCGCGGCGGTGTAGGCAATTTCGGCGCCTTTGGTGTCAAGGGTGCCTAGAAGCGCGATCACCCTAGCTGCGGCCATTGCCGCTAACTTACAAGTCGTTTCAGGACATTGCAATGTAACGTTGCTCGCTTGAGTCCTGCCCCGCGTCTTCCCTGGCAGCTGTACGCGTCCAGCTTCATCACGACGGGTCTCGCCGGGGTCGTCGGTATCACGGCGCCCGGCGTCCAGGACGACCTCGCGGTTGGGTACGCCGCCATCGGCGCGCTGTTTGGCACGCAGACCCTGGGCGCCTTCCTCGGCGCTGCGAGCGTCGCCGCCCTGCCGCGGCTCAGCCCGTCGCTTTCAGCCGCCGCGGCGCTCACCGCGGCCGCCGTCACGGTCGGCGCGTCGGCGCCCCACTACTGGGTGTTGCTGCCGACCATGTTCGTGGCCGGCTTCGGGGGGTTCACGCTAGTCACACGGGCTCAGGGAGAGCTCTCACGCCTCGCCGGGAAGGCCCGCGGCCACGCGCTCTCACGCCAGCACGTCGTCGGCGCGATTGGCGGAACGCTGTATCCCCTGGTCTTCAGCGGCCTGCTGGCCGCCGGGCTGGGCTGGCGCAGCGGCTTCGTGTTGCTAGCGCTGACCTATGTCCTTTACGGGCTCTCGCTCGTACACGGCCGGATCGGGCATTCGAGCGCGGCGGCGGACGCCGCACCGGCACACGCCAGGGCCGGCTCGGTGGCTTGGGCGGTGTCCATACCGGCGCTGGGCGTGGGCATCCAGACCACGATCCCGCTCTGGCTGCCGACGCTGCTGCGCGACAGCTTCGACGCCTCGGAGGCGGGTGCGAGCGTGGGCGCCGGCGTTTACTTCCTCGCCGTGCTGGGGGGCAGGGTTGCGGCCGCCCGTCTTCTCTCCCGCCTCGGGGAGGATCGCGAGCTGCAGCTGTCGGTCGTGCTGGTGCTGGTCGGCTACGGGCTCCTCGCTCTTAGCGGTACCGCGGTCACGGCCACTGCCGCCTGCGCCGTGATCGGTTTCGGGGTAGGCCCATTGCTGCCGCTCGGGGTATCGCGGGTGGCGCGGGCCGCCCGCACTGATCGCGTCGCCTCATCGCTCGTGATGGCGATGGGGTGCGTGGCGCAGATCCTGCTTCCCGCTGTGGTGGTTGCGCTGCTGGTCGCGGTCGACTTGCACGCGGCGCTCTGCGTCACGGCGCTCGCCGGCGCGGTCGCACTGGTAGCCGTCCGACGCAGTGGTGCTAGCACTCTGGCACCGGCCTGACGTTGCATCGCACGAAACGTTCTGATAATTCTTTCAGCCGGATCAGACGATCGGACCGTCTCCGAGGAAAGTGCCTGAAATTGTCGCCACAGCCGAATACCGAACCGGTCAGCGAAGCCACCGCGGCACTGCGGGCGCGTCTTCCCGACCTGCCCTTCGACGACAGTCCGGCGCGCATCGCCGAGCAGTCGCTCGACACCTTCTGGAAGGCGAAGGCGCTGGCCGCCGCCGGGCGGCCGATCCTCGCCGATGGCGTGGTCCGGCCCGAGAGCGCGGAGCAGGTGGGACAGGTGCTGGCGGCCGCTGGGCAGCTCGGCATCCCGATTGTGCCGCGCGGAGGCGGCTCGGGTTCCCAGGGCGGCGCGGTGCCCCAGCTCGGGGGCGTCATGCTTGATCTCAGCGGTCTTGACTCGATCGTCGAGTTCGACGACGAGTCGTGCACTGTGCGCGTCCAGGCGGGCGTTCCGGGCCAGGAGCTGGAGGACTGGCTCAATGAGCGCGGTTACACCTTCCCTCACTTTCCCGCGTCGGTGCATCTCGCGCGCGTTGGGGGGTATCTCGCGGCTAAGGGCTCCGGCGTCCTCTCGACCAAGTACGGGAAGATCGAGGACCTCGTCGCGTCGATGCAGGTCGCGCTGCCCGACGGCTCGCTCATGCGCACAGTGCCGGTCCCCCGTCACAGCATCGGCCCCGATCTCAACCAGCTCTTCATCGGCAGCGAGGGTGCCTTCGGCGTGATCACCGAGGCGACGCTGCTGGTCATGCCGATCCCCGAGCGCCGGAGCTTCCGCATGGTCGGCTTCGACGGGCTCGAGCCCGCCATGGCCGCGATGCGCAGAATCCTTCAGATCGGCTGGCGCCCCTGCGTCGCCCGGCTCTCGGACGAGACCGCGACGGACTCAAACCTGGCCAAGGTG
>JAABUS010005736.1_pt1 | contig 15917 bp, 19 predicted proteins | sample 5560161 | NCBI WGS metagenome assembly JAABUS01 (sample SAMN10711885, study PRJNA513376) | rock metagenome | isolation source: Antarctica rocks | place: Antarctica: Victoria Land, Trio Nunatak nord | collected 2016-01-04
CGATACCAGCACCTACCGGGCGTGGCTCACCGACGCCGGCTTCAGCATCACCCAGGAAGGGTTCGTTCCCGAAGGCGACTCCGGGCACAGCCTGTTCTGGGCACGTCGAAGACGCAGTTGAGGATCCCCTGCGGGACGCCCCCGCTGGCACAGGACGGCGTCGTTGACGGTGTGCCAGGACGCCCCGAGGCCCTCGGCGACGCGGGCGATGGACAGCCGGTCGATGACGACCGACTTGAGCGCCCAGAGCACTGCCGCCCGGGTCAGCTTCGACCGTGGTGCCGCTGCCGCGGTGGTGTCCTGGCGCCACACGTGGGCGCACCCGAGGCACCGGGAGCGGCGGACCGTGACGTCCAGGACCGTCGGGCGCCACCCCACCGGGACGTGCGCCAGCCGGCGCAGCACCGTGTCACGGGGCATGCCCAGCTCGCCGCACCGGGTGCACCAGCAGGACCGTTCGGTGACGTCGTCGGGCTCCACCACCCGGCACGCGGGCGGCGTCGCTGCACGACGTGCTGTTCGCCGACTCCGGAGTCCCCAACGAGCCGTCGAGCCGTCAGCGGCGTCCACCGAAGAGTCGCCGCCGCCCGAAACCTGCCACGCGAGCTTCCGGATCGGTCGCGCGCTCTATCGGCGGCCTGGGCGGGCGTTGCGCGTCCCCGCGCCTTGGTCAGGTTCGGGCACCCGCGCCGAGTCCCCGGAGGTCCCACACGTGCTCCAGGCCCGGCACCCGCAGCTGCGCATCCACGTCCAGGCACCCCTTGGTCACCCGCGGACCCATCCCGGCGGTGTCACCCCGAGCGGCTGACCCGTATGACTGCTGCATCGTCGGGCGCAGTGTTAGGGCGAGGCGCACTGCGTCGGTGCCGTGGCGGCGTGGCTCGGTGTCTGCGGGTCGTGCATCTCGTCGAGGTGCTCCTCCACCCAGGTGCGCAGCTGCGCGAGCGGGACCGCGGCGCTGAGGCCCAGATCTGTGAGGGAGTACTCCACATGAAGAGGAATTTCCGGATACACCACCCGATCGACGAAACCGACCTCCTCCAGCCGACGCAACGTCTGGGTGAGCACCTTCGGGCTCACGCCGATCAGAGCCCGACGCAGGGCGCCGAAGCGCTGTGGCCCGGCCTCCAGCGCACCAATGGCGAGCGCGGACCACTTGTTGGCCAACAGCTCCAGCAGGGGGCGACACGGGCACTGGGCTTCGTAGACGTCGTGGTGGGCGTGGACCCCGGTGGTGCAGCTCGTGGGCATGGTCGCCTCCAGGTTGTTCAGCCGACGGGTAGTTACCAATATTATACCAAGGGCTGTTGCGGGTAACTATGTTCTAGAAGTTACCCTCTTCGAGGTCAGCTCAACAGTCGATGATCTCGAAGGAGAACCGTGTCCACAGCAACCATGCGCGTCGTCAACCAGGACGAGTTTGGTGGGCCGGAGGTGCTGCACCTGCGGGATGTGCCCCGGCCGAGTCCCATCCCTACCGAGGTCCTCGTGCGGACCTACGGCGCCGGTATCAACCCGGTCGACTGGAAGACCCGCGAGGGTGCAGGCATGGCCAGCCAGCTTGGTCGGCCGCCCTACGTTCTGGGGTGGGACGTCTCCGGTGTGATCGAAGAGGTCGGCTTCGGGGTGACCACACTCAAGCCCGGCGACGAGGTCTACGGGATGCCCTGGTTCCCGCGAGCGGCGGGGGGCTACGGCGAGTACGTGACCGCGCCCGCACGTCAGTTCGCGCTCAAGCCCACGTCGATCGACCACCTACACGCGGCGGCGCTCCCGTTGGCGGTGCTCACTGCGTGGCAGGTTGTGGTCGACACCGCACACGTCCGGGCCGGCGACCGGGTTCTGGTGCATGCCGCGGGTGGTGGAGTGGGCCACCTTGCGGTTCAGATCGCGAAACATCTCGGCGCGCACGTCATCGGCACGGTGTCGGCCAGCCACCACGACAGGCTGCGCGCCCTGGGTCTGGACGAGGTGGTCGACTACCGTGAGCAGCGCTTCGAGGACGTGGTCAACGACGTCGACGTCGTCGTCGACCTCGTCGGTGACGGCGAGAGCAGCTACAGCACCCGTTCTCTGAAGACCCTCAAGCGCGGTGGACTGTTGGTCGCGGTGCCGAGCGGCGTCTCACCGGAGCTCGCCGCGAACGCGCAGGAGGCCGGCGTCCGGTCCACGCCGTTCCTGGTCGAACCCGACGGTGCTCTGGCTACCATCGCGGCCCTCGTGGACGCCGGCGCGATCACTGTCGACATCCAAAAGGTGTACCCGCTAGCTGAGGCCGCGCAGGCTCAGCGTGACGGTGAGAGTGGTGGCGTCCACGGCAAGCTCGTCCTGGACACGACCCTCTGAGCACCGACCGCTGACCCAATGGCATGCCCCGCACCCACCGAGGAGCATCGATGATCTACGAGATCCGCCACTACGTCGCCCGCCCCGGCCGCCGCGACGACCTGGCCCGCTACATGGACGAGACCGTCATCCCGCACATGACGTCCCACGGCATGACCGTGGTGGGTTCCTACCGGGACCTCGAGAAGGACGACACCTACGTCTGGATCCGCGGCTTCAACAACCAGGAGCACCGCGCCGCGTCGCTCGAAGCCGCCTACGGGGCGCCGGTCTGGACCGAGCAGATGCGACCAGCAGTCCAGGAGCTCATGGACTCCACCCTCGCCCACGTCGACGTCGTGTCACCAACCGGGGACGCGACCATAAGCTGAGCAGCAGGTCGACGGGCGGCGCAATTGGCCGGAATGCGCACGGGCCGCGGCCAGCACCGCGGTGGTACCCCGCAGGAGCAGGCCGATGCGGCCCGCACCTGGTGGCTCACCCACGGCGGTGCAGCAGGACACCCCCCCTGTGCCGTTCGCCGTCCTCGTCCTGTCCGACGACGCCTTCCGGATCGCGTTCCAGGCGCACTTCGACGCCACCACCACGGTCCCGGATGCTGAAGAGCAAGGCCAAGGTCACGACCAGCCAGGTCATCACCGCTCGGCGCGGTAAGGACCACGAGGCGCGGGCGCCCGACCCGGGAAGAGGAGTCGCCCTGAATGCCCCAAAGCGCAAGTATGGCATACTCGAACTTTCGGAGTTCCAGTACCGTGTGCGGCAATACCTTTGGTGATGTGCGGGCGTTGTCAAGCTGCTTGGAGTCGTTGTCACGGCGCTGGTCGTAGCCGCCAGGTGTGCATGTGCGACCAGGTGAGGGTGTGCCACCAGCGGCCTGTCCAATCTTCGCTGCGGGTCCTGTACATGGTGACCGTGTCCCCGGTGAACGAGGCCGGCCAGGAGACCGGCAGACCGTGCACGTAGGCCACCACCTCCTCGATGAGGTCGGGCCGGGTGAAGAGGTCGTGCGAGGCGAGGGAGAGATGCGCAAGCCACGACTGCGGGTCGAACACCTCCGGTGGCGGGTTCACAGCCGCGGTGGTCATCGGGTCCACCACGGCGTGGACTGCCCTGGCCAGATCGATGAACTCGGTGTTAACCGTCCGCCCGTCCGCGCGGTGGTGGACGTCGAAGAAGGGTCCGCCCTCCTGCCGGACCAGACCAGAGTTGTGAACAGTGAAGGGGGCTTGGTCGGCCAGGGCGGCCGCTACCGCGGCCACCAGCGCCTCCTCGTCACCTGGAACGTGTTGGCTGCCCACCAGGGTGGCATGCGGGGGAAAGGCTCCAGCGGAGATGAATCCGTACTGGGCGCGAAGCTGGCTTGTGATCGTCGTGACGGCCAGGCAGGTGGCGGGATCGGGCCTTAGATACACCCCGTACCGGTAGGGGTCCCCCGGGTCCGCGACCCAGGGGTGCGTCGGGCCATGCTGCGCCGTCACCGGCCGGCCTGCTGCCGGTAGCTGGCGATGGTGATGTCGGCCGCCTTTTGGGCACTGTCGAGGGCGTCCTGCAGCGGCGTCGCCCCGCTGAAGGCCGACTGCATCGCTGACACCACGTTGGCCCGGATCCCGGTCATCGCCCCGGACAGACAGCCCGAGGTAGCCGGGGTGGCCGGGGTGGCGGCGAACTGCTTGGAGAGGGTCGCGTAGGCGGGGTTGGCCGCGAGGAAGGCCTGCTCGGTGGGGCTGGAATCCACCGCAGTGTTGATCGGGGCGTACCCGGAGGCCTGGGAGAAGGCTTCCTGGACCCCGGCGGAGGCGAGGTAGCTCACGAGCTTCCAGCTGGCTACCTGCTCGGCCGGGTCGTGCCCGGGGCCGCTGACCCACATGGCGGCTCCACCAATGAGGGCACCGGAGCTTTCGGCCGGACCGGAGAGGGGGTAGGGCAGCGCGGTGTAGCCGGTGGTGCCGGCCGCCTTGAGCCCGCCGATCGACCCGCTGGAGTTGAGCATCATCGCGACCCGGCCGGCGCTGAACGCGGACAGGGCGTCGTTGCCGTTCGTCCCGGTGTTCAGGCCCACCCCATCGGTGTAGAGCCCGGCCATCGTGGCGAACGCCGCACGTTGGGTGGCGCCACCGAGGGACAGCGAGGTGGCACCGTTACCGGTGCGGCCGTTGTCGGGCCCGCAGTACTGCTCCCCGGCCCCGGCGGTGAGCTGCTCGAACCACCACCCGTCGAAGGGCTGGACGATCCCGGCAACGTCGGGGGAGGCAGCGTGCACGGCTCGGGCAGCCGCTGCCACTCCGTCGAGGGTCCCTAGGCTGGACTGTTTTACACCCGCCTTGGCCAGCAGCGCGTTGTTGACGTAGAGCAGCGGCATCGACGTGTTCAGCGGCACCGCCAACAGGGCCCCGTCGGCGGAGTAGTAGTTCCGGGCGGCCGGGCGCAGCGTGTCCAGCGAGAGGTCACCGGGATTCGCTGCGGCCAGAGCTTGGGCCGGCACGGTCTGCCCAGCGTCATGCAGGAAGCCGGTGGTGATGTCGCTGGAGATCAAGACGCTGGGGGTGCTTTGGTCGCGGATGGCCGAGGTGTACTTGGCCAGGGTGTCGGCGTAGCTGCCCTGAAAGACCGCCTCGGCCTGGATCTTGCCGCTGTTGGCGGCGTTGAAGGCGTCCACCGCCGCTTGAAATGCCGCCCCGGCGCTGCCACCAAGGCCATGCCAGAGAGTCACCTTCACCGGGCCGTTGGCCGAGGCGAGGGCGTCGGGTCCGGGCGCCGCCGCCGAGGTGGTGGGCGATGTCGTGGTGGTGGTCCCGCAGGCGGTGGTGGCGAGCAGGATTGTGGCGATCACGGCAGCGGTCGGGAGGAGCCGGGGGATGGCGCGGAGCAGTCTCACGGTAGGCCTTTCTTGAGTTCGGACGGGGGTGTTAGGCAAGGCGGCCGATTAGGTGGTTCGGTCTGGGGGATTCGCCTCAGGTGGTGCGGCTGGCGAGTCCTCGGACGAGGAACCGCTGGCCCACCAGCACCAGCAGCAGCGTGGGCAGCAGGACGACGAGGGTTCCGGCGTAGATGACCGCCGGGGCGGTCGACTCGCCGGCGACGAGCTGGGCGAGGCCCACCTGGACCGTCCGCCGGTCGGGGGAGTCGGTGATGAGCAACGGCCAGAAGTAGCCGTTCCACGCCGACAGTGCGCACCACAGTGCCGCGGTGAACAGCTGTGGTCGCGTCATGGGCAGCACGATCCGCAGCAGGCAGCGCAGGTGGCCGCTGCCGTCGAGCCGGGCGGCCTCGTAGACCTCGAACGGCAGCTGACCGAAGGCCTGTCGCAGCAGGAACACCGGGTAGCCCACGGCGAGGAAGGGCAGCACGATCCCTAACAGGGTGTCCCTCAGCCCGAGGTCGGTGACCAGCTCGAAGTTGGGGATCACCGAGCTCTCCCCGGGGATGGCCAAGGTCGCCAGGATCATGCCGAAGGCGATGGTGCGACCCCGCCACCGCGGAAATACCAGGGCGTAGGCGGCCAGGGCACCGGTGGCCAGCTGCGCGAGGGTCTGCACCACGGTGACAGAGACGCTGACCACGTACTGCGGGCCCAGCGGCACCGCCCGCAGGGCCTGGCGAACATTGTCGAGGGTCAGCCGCCCCGGCGAAGGCAGCAACCGGCCCGCGACGACGTCGGCCTGCGGCAGCACCGCGGTCACCACGGTGACGTAGACAGGGAAGGCGATCACCGCGCATACCACCGCGAGCCATACCCACCGCAGCACCGACCCTGGCCGCACCCGCGACGCCCGGTCACGGACGTTCCCTGGTCAACCGCAGCTGGACCACCGTGACGGCGAGCACCAGGGTCAGCAGCACCAGCGCGATCGTCGAGGCCCGGCCATAGGCGGGAAGACCTGCCCCGAACGCCCGCTGGTACAGCTCGTACACCAGCGTGGTGGTCGACCCAGAAGGACCGCCCCGGGTGAGCACCTGCACCTGGGTGAACACCTGCAACCCGGTGATGGTCTGGGTGACCACCAGAAACAGCAGGCTCGGGCGCACCGCAGGCACCACCACCGACCACGCCGTGCGCCACTCCCCAGCCCCGTCCAGCGCCGCGGCCTCCAGCACGTCGGGATCCACCCGGCTCAGCGAAGCCAACAGCACGAGAAACGCGAACCCAAACTCGTACCAGGCCGTGGCCACCGAGATGCTCACCACCGCCCACCCCGAGGACTCCAGCCACGCCGGGCCCACCACGCCGAGATCGGCGAGCACCCGGTTCAGGGTGCCCACAGCCGGGGCGAACAGCCCGGCGAACGCCGCCGACGCCGCCGCCGCCGAGTACGCGAAGGGCAACGACAGGATCAGCGACACCACCGGGCGGGCCCGGGCCGCCGCCCGCCGCAGCGGCAGCGCCGCCGCCAACGCACCCCCGGTGGCCAAGACCACGCTGAGCACGGCGATCGTCACCGTCGTGGACAACACCTGACGCAAAGTGGGGTCAGTGACCAGCTCGACGTAGTGCTGGAACCCGACGAAGCGGGTGGGCCGGCCGAGCAGATCACTGCCGAACAGGCTCAGCTGAATGCTGCGCACCACCGGGCGGTAAGCGAACACAGCGAGCAGCAGCAGGCACGGCGCCACCATCAGGGCCGCGGCGAGACGGTCGATCAACTGCTCCGGGGGAACGTTCCCTTTCACTGGGGGAACGTTCCCTTACTGCTCAATCCCTGTCAAGAAATCAGAGATGGCTGCACGATGAACGCTGGGTATACGCACGCGTCAGGCCCGCGGCGGTCTCGCTGCTGTCATTCCCGGGGCCAGCACACCGGGCAGCGCCAGGTGGTGCTGTGGCGCCTCAGCACCGTCCAGCTGGGCCACGACGGCGTCCACCGCACGGGTACCGATGAGCTCGACCGGCTGAATCCAGCTCGTCAGACCCAGCACCGGGGTGCTGAGCGGACCGATGCCGTCGTATCCGGTCACCGATAAGTGGTCCGGAGCGCGGAGACCTCGACGTTGCAACGCCTCGAGCACCCCCATCGCCTGCTGATCGCTCGGGGTCATCAGCGCGGTGATCTCGGGCTGGGCAAGGACGCTGCGCACGATGTCGTCGAGACCTTCGACGGGACCACCGTCGAGCTCGACCACCCGGACACCCCGCTCGCGCAACCTCCGCGCCATGGCGCTCACGCGAGGGGCTGCGCTCAGCGACTGCGCCGCGCTGAGCCGCAGCACACAGACAACCCGATGCCCGAGATCGGCTACGTAGTCGGCCAGGCCCGCACCACCACCCTCCTCGTCGCAGAACACGCTGCTTACGGCCTCGTGAGTCTCGGGTCGACCGGCCACGACCAGCGGCAGCCGCTGCGCGAGGGGGACCACCGCCGACACCGGCAATAGCCCACTGCACACGACGAGGCCCTCCATCCGCAGCTGCACCAGCGTCTCCAGGGCCCGCTGCTCGTCAGCCACCGCGAAGCGCCCCGACCCCGTCGCCGTCACCACCCGGTAGCCCCGCTCCGCCGCCTGCTCCTGCATCGCAGTCAGCAGATAGCCGTAGAACGGCGTCGATGCGTCACGCACGAACACACCCAAGGTGTGCGTCCGGCGCGCGACCATGGCACGGGCGACCGCATTTACCACGTATCCCAGCTCCGCGGCGGAGGCCAGCACCCGCTCGCGGTTGTCCGCTCCCACACTGCCGTGGCCGGTGAGCACCCGTGAGACCACCGACTTCGACACCCCCGCCCGCTCGGCCACGTCGATGATGGTGGGGTTTCGCAACCGGTCACGCATGTGCTGCCCCGCCCTGCGAGGCCGACGAGCCGAGCAGGCCCGTGGTGACGAGGTCAGCCCGGCCACCATGGAGGGTGGTCCACACCCGTGCATCCCACCCCTGTTCCTGAGCGCCCGCCACGTTCACCGGCCGATCGTCGAAGAAGAGCAGCTGGTCTGCGGGCACCGCCAGCCGGTGCTGCAGCTCCCGGTAGATCGCCGGTTCAGGCTTCAGCGCGCCGACGTCGCAGGAGAACAGCAGCTCCTCGAACACTGCGCTCCACAACGCGGTCCGGACGGCGGCCGCGACCGCGGCCGGGGCGTTGGAGAGCACCGCCAGCCGGGCCCCGGATGCCCTCAGCTCCGCCAGCAGCGGGACTACCCCAGGCGCGGGGCTCGACCACCGCGCCGCGTCGACAGCGTCGAGCTGGTCAGCCGCCAAACCTCGGCCCAGCTCGCCGTTCACACTGCCCCAGAACGTAGCCGAAGGACCGCCTCGGTCGTAATCGTCGCGAGCACGCCAATACGCGCGGGTGAGGTCCTCCCGGTCCGCGCCGAACTCGGCGGCGAGGTCATCGAAAGAGCCCTCCCCGGGCACGAGCACCCCACCAAGGTCGAAGACCACGACGATAGGCAGGGAACGTTCCACGATTGGACCCTAGCCCAGGGCTTTCACAGGTGAGTTGGTCGCAGGGTCGTGTCGTGAGCTAGAAGATGCCCCTGAACTGGCAAGATGGGTCTTGCGACGGGCTTGTCCGACCAAGCAGGAGGAGCACCTTCCAGGTAATGAAGCGTAGCTGGTTGTACCCACGTCCGAGAGTGGTCGCGGGGTCGGTGTCGGGATGACGTCCCGTGACGTGGTGTAACTCGTCGCGTGCTGGTTCGTGTTGTCGTTGACTATGCCGTCTGCAGGGCGGGTTGGTCGATCACCTCGCTGACGTTCTCGGGTCGGTGCTCGAGGCTGGTCGGGGTCTGCGGGGTGAGCTGGGCCATGGATGCCTCGGAGAGGTAGCGGCGGTCGGGACCTGCCACTCGTCGTGGGCCTCGATCAGGACGCAGCCGGGAGGCGGAGCAGGGCCCCATCCCTCAGCTGACGGCACAGCAGAATCGACAACCGCGAATGCCGAGACCCACCCGGGTCCACGCTCGTGCTGCCGGCGCCAGCGTTCCCCGACCACGAGACCGCGGGAACAGCGCTCACAGGCACCGACCAACCCTGTCAGACCCTCAGTACTGCGTCCCGCATGACGAAGGTCAAGCGGTACGGCTGGGCCCGGCCTCTGGCTGGCTGCAAGTTGGTGCCAGGTGTTCAACGGTCCTCGAGATTGGGTTGGAGAACGCAACTGCTTTGTGTCCAGTCTCCGAGTGAGGCGATGGTGGTCTCGAGGAGGTGTTCGTCAGTGGGGCGGTGTTCGATCGTGCTGCGGTAGTAAAGCGGTCCCAGGAGCAGTGCGGCGGCGGCGGAGCTGTCGACGTTGAGTGTGAGATGACCTTGGGCCTGGGCGTCGTCGAGGGCGGCGGCGAGTCGATCGGCCAGGACCCGCGCGAAGGTCTCGCGTCGTGCCGCCATCTGCGGGTCCCACAGGGCGGTGTTGGCCAGGGTGGTGGCGACAGCACGGACGTCGTCGAGCTCGAGCTGCCGGGCGATGACGGTCAGCTCGGTGCGCAGCCAGTCGCGCACCGGCTCGGTAGGGGTAGCGAAGAACGGCATGGGCACGGTGGCCATTGCTTCGGCGAGCAGCTGTTCGGTCTTGGGCCAATGCCGGTAGACGGTCGCCCGACCGACCCCGGACTGCTCGGCGACCCGAACGTGAGTGACCGCGCTCGGACCGCAGTCAAGCAGGAGCTGCCGGGCCGCCTGCAAGATCGCCTCCTTGCTGCGAAGAGCGCGCGGGTCGTCGTGCGAAGCCATGACGGCAATCGTATGAGACATCTTGACTCACAGCGAGAAACCAGTCACTCTAGTCCTATGAGACAGGATGTCTTGAAGAGAAGCGTGGCCGTCTTGGGAGCCACCGGAGCCACCGGACGACACGTGGTCGACGCGGCCCTGCGCCGGGGACACGAGGTGACCGTGTTGGTGCGGCGACCTGGGTCTTTCTCTCCGGCCGAGCGGCTGTCCGAGGTGGTCTGGGCCGATCTCTCAGACGAGGCGACGCTAGCCTCGGCCCTCACCGGCGCAAACGCGGTGATCAGCACGCTGGGCGGTGCAGCGAAGGGCCCGACGACCGTGTGCGCGGACGGGATCCGCTCCGCGGTGACCGCCATGGACCAGGCTGGCGTGTCCCGGCTGGTCGTGGTCAGCGCTCACGGGGTGGCCGAGAGCCACGACCGTTCCCTTTACTCGCTTGCGGTGTGGGCCGGCGTGGCCAACCGGATGCGCGACAAGGAGACGATGGAGTCACTCATCACCGCATCGAACCTCGACTGGACCATTGTTCGGCCGCCGACGCTGAACAACACCCCCGCCATCGGGCGTTACCAGGTCGCCACCGACCTGCCGATCCATTTGTGGACCTCGATCGGGCGAGCCGACCTGGCCGGCTTCCTCGTGCGCGAGGCCGAGAAGTCCCATTACGTCGGCTCTTCGCCGGGGTCTGTCTAACCGGACATGGCGGCCAGTAGTTCCAGCGAGCGGGTGCGGTCTTCCAGCCGGTGTATCTGCATGGTTGCCATGAGCTCATCTGCGCCTGTGCGGGCCAGCAACTCGGTCAGAGAGGCTTGCACGGTCTCGGAGCTTCCGATCGCCTGCCCGTGGCGGCGCTGGGCGGCGAATGCCAGCTCGTCTGCCGACCACGTGTGCGCAGCCGCTTCTTCCGGGGATGGGAGTCCTCCGGTGAATCGGCGGCCTCGCTGGAAGAACTGCGCGAACATCAGGTCTGCTGACGCGGCGATGGCGACAGCCTCGGCGTCCGTTGGGGCAACGACGGTGAGTGCGGTCACAATCGTGTGCGGCTGCGCGAACGCTTTGGAGGGACGGAAGTTTCGCCGGTAGTGCTCGAACGCGGCGGCAGCGTCGCCACGGCCGAAGTGGTGGGCGAAAGCGAACGGCACGCCGAGCTTCGCCGCCAGGTCAGCCGCCCCGTGAGTGCTGGCGCCCAGCACCCAGACCGACGCGGGTTCGTCGGCGCGCGGTGCCACGTACGGGCCGCGGTATGGCCGTCCGTCTGGAGATTCCCCAGTCAGGTACGCGGAGAGCTCGGCGACGGACTGCGCGAAATCATCTCCGCCGTAGTTCGCCAGCGAGCGGGCCATTACCTGCGCCGTCTGCGGGTCTGGTGCACCCCGCCCCACTCCGAGGTCGATGCGGCCGGGATACAACGACGCGAGCGTGCCGAACTGCTCGGCAACCACCAACGGGATGTGATTCGGCAGCATCACGCCCCCGGTCCCGACATGGATGCGTGAGGTCGCAGCAGCCAGGGCTGCCACCGTGATGGCCGGCGCCGAGCTGGCCACGCCTGGCGCGCCGTGATGCTCCGCCATCCAGTAGCGGGCAAAGCCCAGCTCCTCCGCCCGGCGTGCCGTGGCGATGAGGTCCTCGAACACGTGGTGCATCGCCATTCCAGAGCCGGCCATTGCTGTGTCCAGCACGGAGAGCTGGACTGATTCCAGCGAGCTGCTTGTACTTGTCGTCACTGTTCTCGTCTCTTCATGGTCGCCGGAGAGTCCCGCGGACCTCGCCGGGCGTGGTGCGCGGTGATCGTCGTGTGCGGTTCCTGGCGGTGGGTCCAGGGCGTGAACGCCGGCCGGTGCAGGTCGAGGACGTGCAGTCGCCGAGTGTCTGTCGGGTCAGGAGCCCCACCGGTTACTCCTGCGACATGCCGATGATCTGCTCCATGGTCCTTCGGAACGCGGCGATCTGGTCCTGCCCGAACCGGTTGGCCCAGCTCTGCTCGACCTCGGCGAGGACCCGGGCAGCGGCGCGCTGGCCGGCTTGTCCGCGTTCAGTGAGACGGATGATCTTCGTTCGCCGGTCGTGCGGCGCCTCGGACCGCTCGACGTAGCCGAGCTGCACGAGCTCGCCGACCGCCTCGGCGACACCCTGCTTGGTCAGTCCGGAGCGTTCGGCGAGGTCGGTCAGGCGCGAGCCTTCCTCGTCGATGAATCTATAGACGCAGCCGTGCTTGTAACGCAGCCCCGGGAAGCCCTCCTCGGCCAGGCGGCTGTGCAGCCGGCCGAGCACGATCTCCCTGATGTCGCCGAGCAGGGCAGGCAGTGGTGACGGGCCCTGTCGGCTCTCGACGGGCACCGGTGTAGCGGTGGGCGTCGGCATCGCCACCCCTTTCGTCAGGTCACTTTATCAGGCTTCTTGACAGTATGTGGTAACTTTCCCTTGTCGTTGGTCAAGCTACCTGATCAAGTCTCTTGACCACAGTACACGAAGCCTGGGAACCGACTAGCTGGAGGAGTCACGTGACAGTGAACGACAGCTCGGTGGGTGCCGCCGCGGTCGATCGCGGCGGAGTCGTGGACGCGCAGGGCCCCTGGCGGACCACTCTGGTGGCGAGCTTCGGGCTCCTTGCCGCGTACGTGCCGGTGACCGCCGTCATCACGGCGTTGCCCAGCATCCAACGCGGGCTCTCAGCCTCGGCGTCCTCGCTGCAGTGGGTGAGCGACGCGCTGGTGATACCAATGGCGGCGCTGATCTTGTCGGCCGGTGTGTTCGGCGACGTACATGGCCGACGGAAGGTGTTCCTCGCCGGTCTCATGGCCACGGCGGTCGGGTCGATCGTCTCGATGTCCGCGCCGCGGGTGGAGGTGTTGTGGCTCGGTGACGCCGTGATGGGCATCGGCGCCGCCGCGGTGGTGCCGTCCAGCCTTGCGCTGATCTCGCACGCGGTGACCGACCACCACGAGCGGTCGCGGCACATCGCCGTGTGGGCCACCGCCCTGAGCGTGGGCATGGGTGTCGGGGCGCTCGCGGCTGGGGCTCTGCTGCAGGCCGGGAGCTGGCGCTGGGCATTCCTGCCGGGCCTCGTGGCCGCCGCTCTGAGCCTTCTGGTCGGGGCCTGGGGCGCAGCGGACTCGCTCTCCCCGGTGCCGCGTCACCTTGACTGGCCAGGGCAGATCCTCGGGACCGCGGCCGTGTGCGGGTTGGTGTACGGCGTGATCGAGGGCGCGGGCAGCGGCTGGTCCGGACCCCGCAGCATTCTCGGTTTCGTGGTCGCGGTCGGCGGTGCCGTCCTGTTCGTGGTCGCCGAGTCCCGGTCGACCTCGCCGATGCTGGACCTGGCGGTCTTCCGGGCCCGGGCCTTCACCGGGGCATCGGTCGTGGCGATCATCGCGATGTTCGGCCTGATCGGCCTGTTCTACGTCTCCAGCCTGTTCTACGGTGGCGTCCAGCACCTCGACGGACTGCAGATCGCCTACCGCCTGGCGACCTACTGCGGTGTCCTCGCGATCGCCAGCCTGGCCGTCGGGCGCATCATGCACCGATTCCGGCCGCAGCCGTTGATGGCCTTCGGTCTGCTGGTGATCGCTGCCGGAATGGCCTGGATGGCGACTGTCGATGCGCAGTCCGGCTTCCTCGCCGCGGCCGCGCGGATGATCGTCATCGCGGGGGGCTTCGCGTTCGTGTTCACGCCGATGACGGCGGCGGCGGTGTCGTCGGTCGACCACCACCTCACCGGGATGGCCTCGGCAGGGATCAACGCCGTGCGGCAGGTGGGCGGCGCCCTCGGCCCCGCGGTCTTCGGCGCGATTCTCATCGCCCGCCAGACCGCCCACCTCCCCGGCGCACTCGCCGACCACGGTGTCGCCACCGCCGACCGATCCACGATCATCGCCCACGTCGACGCCCACGGCATCAACGCGGCGGCGGCAACAACCGTCGGCCCGGCGACCCAGGGGTTCGCGGACAGCCTGACCTACGCCATGCACGTTTGCGTCCTCGTTGGAGCCGGCGCAATGGTGGCCGCCGCCGTCGTCGCACTCGCCCTCCAACCGCGGACGCGGCGCTGACCATGCTCGCCTCGACCATCAGGCCCACCCTCGAAACCGAGCTCCGTCCACACCCGGTTCGCCGCCAACGCGCGGCTCGACGTACCCACCGATCACACTGGTACTCCACCGCACACCGGGGTGACACGCTCCGTCCTGTTCTGGTCTGGCATCGCGGGGCGGCGTGCTTTTACAGCTGAGTACTAAGCCAGCGCGATGGCAACAACAACACTGGCCGCCATCACGAGTCCGATCTTGACAGCACCTGCCTCCTTCGCCATCGCATAGATGGCAATCGATCAGCGCTCTGACCCGTGGCGCGAATCGGAGCGGCGCGTGCCAGCGGGGTTGACCCTCACCCGGGGCACCAAGGCCGTCGTCGAACTGCCGTCGAGGGGACCCGAACGTTGCCGCGAGAAACCAAGGAACGATCAGCGCGACGGTGTCCCGATAGCCGACAGGTAGTTCCGCATGACGAACGGCCACCGGCACCACTGTTCGTTAGCCGACCGGTCAGCGGAACACCCCAGACCTGCGACGAGGACAATCGAATCGTCCAGGGTGCCTGCACTACTGATTCCCGTAAGACCTGTCCGCTTTAATGCCCGGTGAAGGGAGCTCAACCGGTACAGTCCCGGGTCATGGCCGCGATGCTGATCGGGTACGCCCGCTGCTCGACCGACAACCAAGACCTCACCGCGCAACGCGACGGCCTCACCGCACTTGGCGTGAAGCCCAACCGGATCTACGTCGATCACGGCCTCACCGGCCGCAACCGAGACCGGCCCGGCCTGCGCGAGACACTGGCCGCGTGCCGGGCCGGCGACACACTCGTGGTCACCAAGCTCGACCGCCTAGCCCGGTCACTGCCCGATGCCCGCGACATCGTTGAAGAACTCACCACAGCCGAGGTGAAGCTCAACATCGGCGGATCGGTGCACGACCCAAGCGACCCGATCGGACGGTTGCTGTTCAACGTGTTGGCCATGATCGCTGAGTTCGAGTCGGACTTAATCAGGATGCGGACCCGGGAAGGCATGAAGGTCGCGAAAGCCAAGGGCAGGTTGCGCGGCAAGGCCCCGAAACTCAGCGCCACCCAGGAGACCCACCTCGTCGGTCTGTACCGCGCGGGGAAGCACACCACCGCCGAGCTGGCCGAACTGTTCTCCGTGGGCAGGTCCACCGTCTACCGAGCCGTCCAACGCGCCGGCAACGCAACGGTCACCTGAATCAGCGCTGCTTCACCCACCGTCCATTGCGGCTGGTGACAGCACCGTTACCAACACCCCTATAAGCACGCGGCCAAAGCTGCCCGTACATGACGGTCACCGCCATCGCCGGCGTCGCGGCAGATCAGTGCCGCCGACGTCCTGGGACCGGCGTTCGTGTCCGCACTACAAGGACCAGTCCCGCACATTCCGCTGATCCCTACCGGCGGCCTCTCGGACCGCGCGGCTGGCGCGTTCCTCGCCGCCGCGAGGCGGGCGAGGTCGCGACCTGGCTGATCCCAGGCCGAGCCAGCGATCTCGACCTCGGCCAGGTCCGCCAGCGGGCACTGTCGCTCCGTGTCGTAGGCAACGGCACCGGCGTCGACACAGCGGAGCAGTGACCGGTGGGTAGCCCGCAAACCCAGGTGTTAGCCGGCTCACCGGGCAGCGAGCTCGGCGCATCAGCCCTGTGGGACGACCGGAACGGGAACCTCTACTGGCTCGACATCACCGTCAACGGAGTGGTCGCCGTTGCAGGGCCGTCCCGCACGCTTAGACGATATGGGGGTCGTGGCTGGGGCCTCGCTCACATGTAATCGTGGGTTGCAGGCGAGGGTGGTCCTGGCCGGTAGAGCCACAGATGTGGGAGGCCCCAGTGAGAGGTCAGCGTACGAG
>JAABUS010005737.1_pt1 | contig 15903 bp, 12 predicted proteins | sample 5560161 | NCBI WGS metagenome assembly JAABUS01 (sample SAMN10711885, study PRJNA513376) | rock metagenome | isolation source: Antarctica rocks | place: Antarctica: Victoria Land, Trio Nunatak nord | collected 2016-01-04
GGGCAATATATCCGGAAAATAATGCTTTCAAGTCGGCATCTTGTGTACCTTCCAAGCCTTTTTGATAACCTACAACGCGGTCGTTGTTGATTTTGATTAAATCATTTAATGCAGATATCTGATGTTCTGCTGTGTCTGTAGTTGCCATTGTTTTAGTGTTTTTTATCTACAACACCATTTTGAAAGTATGGTTTTTAAAAGGAGCAGGATAAAAGGTTATTTGTCAACATCGTTATGCCTGAACAACAGCGGCCCTGCTTTGCTGTTTTTTATTTTTTACGAAAAAAATAACCGTTTTAAATCCTTTTCTCTTTTTGGGTTGATTGCCGTTGGTCCGGCCGATGCTTCTTTTACCGGCATAAAAACAGTATCGTTGGAACAGCCGCCACCGCATCAATTGTACTTGTTAAATAAGCTTTAATTATCCTTTTTCCCCAAACAAAGCGGCCTTTATCCAAGTTGGTAATAGAAGAAATTTAAATATCCATCACCCAAAAAAGGGGCATAAAAACAGTATAATGTATATGCCCTGAAGAACATCAAATACATTACAACCAATTAGTACAGCTAACAAATGGAAAACAAAAATCAGCAAAACAGAAAAGAAACCAACAAAAAATTGCAGGATTTGGAGCAGGACACTTCCTACGCCGACGGCAAGTTTTTAACAACCAACCAGGGTTTAAAAGTAAACGACGATCATAACTCGCTGAAAGCAGGCGAGCGCGGCCCAACACTTTTAGAAGATTTTATCCTGCGGGAAAAGATCACCCATTTTGATCATGAGCGCATCCCGGAACGCGTGGTGCACGCCCGCGGTGCCGGTGCGCATGGTTATTTCCAGGTTTACGAACCGATGGCCAAATACACCAAAGCCGGCTTTTTAAATGATACTTCCCGCAAAACACCCGTATTTGCCCGATTTTCTACCGTTGGCGGCTCGCGCGGCTCAAGCGATCTGGCGCGTGATGTACGAGGTTTTTCGGTTAAGTTTTATACCGAAGAAGGTATTTATGATTTTGTGGGAAACAACATCCCCGTGTTTTTTATCCAGGATGCGATCAACTTCCCGGATCTGATCCATGCCGTAAAACCAGAACCGCACAACGAAATCCCGCAGGCAGCAACAGCACACGATACTTTTTGGGATTTTGTTTCTTTAATGCCGGAATCCATGCACATGATTATGTGGATCATGAGCGACCGTGCCATCCCGCGCAGTTTGCGGATGATGGAAGGTTTCGGCGTGCACACGTATCGTTTTATTAACGAAGAAGGCAAAGCAACTTTTGTAAAATTCCATTGGAAACCATTGCAAGGCGTTTTTTCTGTTGCCTGGGACGAAGCACAAAAAATATCCGGTAAAAATGCCGACTTCCACCGTTTGGATTTGTGGGAAGCTATTGAAAACGGTGCTTTCCCGGAATGGGAATTGGGCGTGCAATTAATTTCCGAAGAAGACGAACATAAGTTTGACTTCGATATTTTGGATGCGACTAAATTGATCCCGGAAGAATTGGTTCCGGTACAACGCATCGGTAAAATGGTATTGAACCGTAACCCCGACAGTTATTTTGCAGAAACAGAACAGGTGGCATTTCACCCGGGACATATTGTACCAGGACTGGATTTTAGTAATGACCCATTGTTGCAAGGCCGTTTGTTCTCTTATACCGACACACAATTGACACGTTTGGGAAGCCCGAATTTCCATGAAATCCCGATCAACCGTTCTATCGCACCGGTGATCAACAACCAGCGTGATGGGCATATGCGCCAAACGATCAACAGCGGCCGTGCAGCTTACGAACCAAATAAAATCGGTGATGGTTATCCAAAACAGGCAAAAGTTTCCGAAGGCGGCTTTACTTCTTATCAGGAACGGATCGATGCTAAAAAAATCCGGGCACGCAGTGAAAGTTTCCGTGATCATTTCAGCCAGGCAACTTTGTTTTTTAACAGCATGTCTGAACCGGAGCAAAACCACATCATTGATGCTTTGCGTTTTGAATTGGGCAAGGTAGAGCTGGAAGAGATCCGTATGCGGATGCTGGGTTTATTATCACAAATTGATGCAACCTTGGTAAGCAAAGTGGCCCAAGGTTTAGGAATGGCAGTCCCTGCAAAACCGGAAATGCCGATGAACTTTAGTCATGGTGCAGATGCAGACCCGGCACATTCAGAATCTGTAAAAGGCAAATCTTCTATCCAAAAATCGGAAGCATTAAGCATGGCCAAAATTGTTGACCCAAACATCAAAACCCGCCAAATTGCTGTTTTGGCCGCAAATGGTTTTGACGGAGAAGCTTTAAGTACGATGAAATCTTCCTTGGAAGCGAAAGGTGCTATGGTGAAGATAATTGCGCCACAATTGGGCAAGATCAAATGTAGTAAGGGCAATGAACTTAAAGTTGACCAAAGTTTTTTAACTGCTGCATCTGTTTTGTTTGACGCCGTTTATATTCCCGGAGGAAAGGATAGTATTGCTGCTTTGGAAAAAGAAGGTGATGCTTTCCATTTTGTGGATGAAGCTTACCGCCATTGCAAACCGATTGCTGCGGACAGAGAAGCGATTGATTTATTGAGGGCTTCTTATATCGGCAAAAAAGTATTGTCCGGAACACCTGACGAATCAATGTTGGTGAGCAAAGGTTTGGTATTGAACCAGCAACCTGCTGTATTTATTGAAGCCATTGGCAAACACCGTTTCTGGGAACGGGAAAAACCGGAAGAGAAGTTTCCTGGTTAATTCGATAAGTTGGGATACTGTTTTTATCGGTATAAAACTCGCGTTGCTGTTGAGGCAACGCGGGTTTTTTATGTGGTAAAAGAAGTATGGTTGTTTTGTACTGTCATGCCGAACTTGTTTCGGCATGGCACGAAACTAAAAACCCGAGTTACTTTATCAGTAACGCGGGTTTTTATGTGGTAAAAGAAGCATCAGCTACTTACGCTTCAGCCACTTCAAATTCCGGTTCTTTAACTTTTTGTTCTTTTTTACCAAACAACCTGTTCTTTAAGTTCACCCGGATAATATACATACACGGAACCAGGATCAGGGTAATGATGGTTGCAAAACCAAGACCAAAGATCATCGTCCAGGCCAATGGGCCCCAAAAAGCCACGTTATCACCTCCAAAGTGAATGTGAGGATCGAAATGGGTGAACAAGCCAACAAAATCAATATTAAAACCTACCGCTAAGGGTATTAAACCTAATATGGCGGCAGTTGCTGTCAGCAATACAGGTGTCATCCGGGTATGGCCGGCTTCCACAACGGCATCATGCAAATTGGTGCCCTGCTCGATCAGCATGTCTGTAAACTCAACTAATAAGATTCCGTTTCGTACCACTACACCTGCCAATGCAATAATACCGATACCGGTCATCACGATGGCCATGGTCATCCCAAAAATACTTACGCCCAGGAACACACCGATAATACTAAAAAAGATCTCGCTGATAATGATCAATGTTTTGCCAATGGAATTGAACTGGATCATCAGGATGATCAATATCAAACCGAATGAGGTGGCCAAAGCACTGCCCAGAAAGGTAACTGCTTCCATCTGATCTTCCTGGCCGCCGCCCTGCCGGATAATAATATCATCAGGCTTTTTAAAATTGTCGATAGCTTTCAAAATATTAGCATTTACCTCGTTTGCGTTATAAGGTTTGATTACGCTGGAACCCAAAGTTAATACCCTTCTTTGCTGCTTGCGTTTGATGTTGCTGTAAGTATCGGTATAACGGACATCCGTAAAAGCGGATACCGGCACCTGGCGGATAATGCCGCCTAAACCCATGTCCCGATAAGTTATTTTTAAATTGCGCAATTCATCAATATTACCGCGCTGGTTTTGTAATGCCCTGACTTTTATCTGGTAATCATCTTCTTTTGTGTTCCTGAAATCGCCTGCTTTTGCCCCAAATACTGCTGTGCCTAATGCCTGGCTGATCTGAGCCGTATTTATCCCTTCCCGGTTTGCCCTTTCCCGGTCAATGTCAAATACTATTTCGGGTTTATCGTTCTGTACGTCTGCGGTCAAGTTTTCAATACCGGCAATATTTTGCTTCGCTATAAAGCTTTTTAAGCGGTTACCGGTTTTAACCAGCGAATCCAGGTTGTCACCAATGAGTTCAATACTGATGTCCTTTTGAACCGGCGGACCACTGTTTTCCTGCGCCACAGCAATTTTAACGCCCGGAATGCCTTGTACCGTGTTACGGATATTCGATAAAACCTGTTTGGTATCCTTGCCGTTGCGCTTGCCAAATTCCACAAAGGCGACCGTAATTTTACCTTTATTTTCATAATCGCCCTGGTCTTCATCCTGCGGATCTGTAACACCCTTTGTAACATTTGATATAATGGATGATACAATATCCTTGTCCGGTTCAACTACTTTGGCCACGCGCTGCTCCAGTTTTCTGGTGATCTCGTTAGTGGTGGCCTGGTCTGTTCCGATAGGCATGGTAATATACACATAAGCAAAGTTTGGATCGCCCGAAGGAAAAAATACCGGAGTTTTACCTCTAACCACCATTAATAAAATAGCCAATACAAATAAGCCCAGCGTGCCCAACAAAACTGTTACCGGCCTGCGCACCGCGCGTTCCAGCCATTTTGCATACCATGCCTGGAAACGCGGCCATGTATTGTTTTGAAACTTGTCTATCACACTTAATAAAAAGAAATGATTGAGCAAGTACAAAGCAACCATCAAAACCATAAAATTACCAAAGCCAACATTAATCCAGTAACCAACTGCTGTAGCTACGGCTAAGTAAATGAGGGCGCGTTTAACTTTTTTATCAAACTTTGGATGATCATGTTCGCCCTCTACATGCGGTTTCATAAAATCAACCGCAAAAACGGGGTTCATGATATAAGCTACAACTAACGAAGCCAATAGGGTAATAATCAATGTAATGGGCAAAAAGAACATAAAGTGACCTATCAAACTGTTCCAAAAAGCTAACGGAATAAACGGTGCCAGCGTGGTCATCGTCCCTGAAAATACCGGTAAGAACACTTCGCCCGCTGCCATTTTAGCTGCTTCTTTTATCGGTACTTTTCCGTTGTCGAAAATACGGTGTGTGTTTTCAATCACCACAATGGCATCGTCCACTACAATACCAAGGGCAAGCAGGAACGAGAACAACACGATCATGTTTAAAGTAAAACCAATGGCCGGCATTACTAAAAATGCAATAAAGCAGGACAAAGGAACAGATAGTGCCACAAAGATGGCGTTGGTCGTACCCATAAAAAACATCAGGATAACAGTAACCAATATAAAACCAATAATGATCGTATTGATCAGGTCGTTTAAAGTTGTACGGGTTTTGTCGGACTGGTCGCCGGTTACCGTAACATTTAATCCTTTAGGGAAAACTGTTTTTTGCTTTACCTTGATCAATGCGTTGATCTTGTCTGAAGCCTGGATCAGGTTCTCGCCCGCTCTTTTACTGACGTTTAACGTAATTACGTTTTTAAATTTAGGGTTGTCATTTGTTTTTAAGCGGGCATAACTTTCCTGCTCTAAAAACGAATCTTTTATTTCGGCTATGTCACGTAAATAAACTGTTTGGCCTTTTGGGTTCCTGATGGCCATGGCAGCCACTTCGTCAGCGTTTTTAAAATCCTGTTTGATGTCAATACTGCGGCGGACACCATCGGTTTTCACGGTACCTGCTGTTGTTAAAATGTTTTCGGACCCTATTGCTTGGATAATATCACCAAAGCTTACCTGCGCCGCTGCCATCTTATCCAGGTCAACGTTCACCTGAATTTCAGGTGTCAATGCGCCTACTTCGTCAACTTTAGAAATCTCCTTGTAGCCTTCTATTTCATCTTTTAAAAGATCAGCATACTCTTTCAGTCGTTTTAAATCATAATCACCGGAAATATTGATGTATAAAATAGGAAGGTCTGCAACGTTGATATCTGATATGACTGATTCCTTCAGGTTGTCATCGTTTTGCGGCAAATCTTGTTTGGCTTTATCAACCGCATCCTTAACATCAATTTTAGCATCTTTGATCTTGATATTGGCCTGAAATTCGGCAGTGATGATAGATACGTTCTGAACAGAATTGGACGTAACTTTTTTAAGCCCCTTTAACGATTTTAATTGTTTTTCTATCTGCCTTGTTACCAGGTTCTCAATGTTTTGAGGGGATTGACCGGCAAATGCTGTGGTAATAAATACCTTGGATTGCGCTATATCCGGAAAGTTTTCTTTCGGAAGGTTGTTGTAGCTGATTAAACCCAATACCGTGATCAGGAATATGAGCACGTAAATGGCGGTCTTGTTATCAATGGCCCAACTGGAGGGCGCAAATTCTTTTCTTAGATCTTTCATCGTGTTGAGATCAAATGGTTAATTAACTTCCTGACTGTATAACTTTGATTTTATCACCATCTTCAATATCCGAAGCACCTGCGGTAATAAGCTGATCGCCGGTTTTTAACCCGGATAATATTTCTGACTGACCGCCATAAGTAGTTCCGACTTTAATGTTTTTACGTTTGGCAGAACCACTGTTGTTCACAAAAACATAATCGCCGTCTTCCGATTTTTGGATTGCTTTTACCGGTATAATAATAGCATTGGATTTTGAATAATCGGCAATTTTCAAAATAGCGGTCATATTCGGGCGGAGGGATTTGCGTGCAGGTAATTTTATTTCAACCGCAAAGCTTCTGGAAGTCGGGTCAATAGCTTTTGCTGCAAATGTTATTTTAGTAATTAAGGAATCATTTGCATCAGGCACTAAAATTTTGACGTTGTTGCCAGTGCTCACACTGCTGGCGTATGATTCTGGGACATCGGCCTTAACTTTCAAAATCGCTGTGTTCACAATACGGATACCGGTAACGCCCGGTTGTGCAACCTGGCCTAATTTCAAATCCATTTGATCAATAGTGCCGTTGATAGGGGCAGTGATCCGGTACATGCCAGACTGTTCGCGAAGGGCCGCAGCTTGTTTTTGAGCACTTTGTAAGTTCGTTTGCGCTTGCAAATACTGCACTTCTGTACCGATTTTCTGGTTCCACAAGTTTTTCTGACGCTGAAATAAGGTAGTCAACAGTGTAATCTGCGATTGGGCCTGCGCGATATTTTGCTTCAAAACACTGTTGTCCAACTGTACCAGCACTTGTCCCTTTGATACATGTTGTCCCGGTTTTGCATTGATGGCAGTGATCGTGCCCGGAGCTTGCGGATAAGCGGTAACATTGTCCTGGGCATCAATTTTCCCTTGTATCTGCACGTAATTAGTAAACGCACCAGTCTTAATTTCCACTACACTCACGTCCGATGATTTGGTAGAATCAATTCCGCCGGTTTCAGTTTGTAGTTTAGTGATCTTCGAATTGATTTCGGCCTGTTGCTTTTGCAAATCAGCCAGTTCCGTTTTTTTGTCCTTAGGCTTAGTAGAACATGCCGCTAAAAACAGCATGGCCGATAGGTATAATATTTTTTTCATTTGATTAATATAAGAATAAGTAGATTTTATTTAATTCTTCCGTAAGCCCTGTCCAAGTCAACTTTACTTACAAGCGCATCATAAAGTCCACGTATATATTCATTATCTGCATTTTCAAGCGCAGTTTGAGCTTGTGTAACCTCGATACTGGAACCTACGCCCTGCTGGTATTTTATTTTTGAAACCCGTAATACCTCTTCTGCCAGTGCGCGGCTTTGCTTTTGGTTGTTAAGAGTTTGCAAACCATTAATATAAACTATTTTAGCCTGGCTTGCTTGCAAGCTTAAAGCATTTTTAAGGTTATCCAGGTTATGCTGATTTTTCAGCACTGTTATTCGGGCCTGCCTAACCTGGTTAATACGCTGGCCTCCACTATAGATGGGTAAATTAAGCGACAAACCTATAAAAGTAGTTGGGAAAGTAGTTGAAAACAAATTTCCAAAGCTATTATTCTGGTATGCCAAAGCTGTACTTCCGTTTGCACTTAATTTTGGTAAAAATTGAGATCTTAAACGTTTAAGGTCATATTCGGTTAATTTTAAATTGGTTTCTAATAAACCATATTCAATCCGGTTATGATAAAACGTTGTATCAGTGGCAATATCTGCCAAATTGTTATTAAGGTTGACATCTGCCAATTTATCTTTTAACGTTAGATCAAACTCAATAGGCATTCCCATTTGAAATTTTAACAGTTGGTAGTTCAGTACCAATAAACGCACAGTGTTTTCTTTTGTCGTTACCAAATTGTTATATTGGACAGTAATACGGTCAACATCAATTTTTTCAACAAATCCCTGTTTGTTCTGAGCTGTGGTTTGGTCGAGTTGTTGTTTAAGCTGGGCAATATTGGCATCCAATAATTTAAGCTGCTCATTGCTTACCAACACCTGATAATAAGCTTTAGTTACGTTTACATCTGTTTGTATTTTTGTGCGGATAAAACTGCGCTCAAAAAGCTCTTTATAAGTTCGCCGGGCTTGTAACGCGACCAAATAACTTCCGTCAAATATGATTTGGTTCAGCGTAATGCCTAAATTAGAATTATATTTCTGAGTGAAATTTACAGCTTGGTAGCCGCCTGCGCCATCAGGAACAGCAGTAATCGGGTTACCCGACCCGTCTTTTACTTTCCTGTCTATTAATACACCATACACAGCAGGAGTTATAAAATTAGGAAATAAAATTACCGGGGTTTTTATATAATCCTGGAAAGACGCTGTACCATTAATTTGTGGTAATCCCTGCGATGTTGTTTCTTTTACCCTGTATTCTGCACTTTTAATATCTAATTTTGCATTAATAACTGAATCCTGATGCTCATAAGCATAATCAATACAATCAGCAATACTGAAATTATAAGTTTGGTTTGTCGTTTGCGCCTGCGGGAATGCCTTGAACCCGGCGGTTATACAAATCAATAAGATTATTATTTTTTTCATTAAATTAGGATAGGTTATATTATTATATATGATTAGCAAAAAACCTTTTAAATGAAAACCAATTGCATAAGGTTTTTTTTCAATCAATGTTTGCACTTTTATATTGATCCAGTAATTGATGCCCTTGCAATGTACATATTCCATAATTAAAATGCTCCAACAATTGGTATTGCACCTTCCAAGTGCTGAATTGTGCAATAGGAAAAATAGCTGTGTTAAAACCCATTTCTACCTGGTTGACCCGCATCATAGCTAAAATTTTAACATCCACATCCGGGCGTATAAAACCTTGTTGTATCCCTTTAGTTAAAAGCTGCTCTAAAGTTTTCACCAAAACATCTGATTTGAACTTTTGAAACTCACTCCATGCTTCAGGATGATATTTTTGCATATCATGTATTACAATTGGGTTGATCCTTGAAAATATCTCTTCAGAACATTTCATCATATTGATCATTTCATCTATCACGTTGGCCGAACTTTCTATGATAGATTTTATCTGGCACTCATCTTCATTCAGCTTTTTTTTGACCAGTGCCATCACTAGTTCATTTTTATCACTAAAAAAATGATAGATGGTTTTTTTGGACATGCCAAGATATTTAGCTATATCATCCATCGTTACGCTTTTGATGCCAACCTGCAAAAACAGTTCTTCGCCGCCTTGGATTATTCTTTCTATTTGACCAGTTGACATTCTATGACAAAACTAAGGAAACATTTTTAGTTTTAAAAGTTTCCTTAGCTTTTTATTTTTTTAAGGCAATTATTACAACTAAATCTATCAATAGGAAGCTGGGTGTTTGACGGGGAATAAGGATTTTTGTTACAGTTTTGATAAAAAAGGTAAATTCAAAACTGTTTGATGTTTGTTCATGCTTCTTTTATCACCTAAAAAATAGTAAGCCAAACACCAAATTTATAGGCATAAAAGAAGTATGCTGATCAATCTTGAAAATATTAAAGAAACTGATCTAAATTTAACAGGGTTTTAAACTTGAATAGGTTATAATCCTTGAAAAAGATTTATCAATTACAAAAAAAAGCAGGAAAAAGATTTCTCAATTTCCTGCTTTTTGCTGTTACAAGTAAATATCACAAATACTTCTTTTATCGACTAAAAATCAGTATTCCAGCAAAACATGCGGCCGGTAAGTATCGGTTTTAACCTGCGCTTTCAATTCGTGCAAAATGTTGTACAAGCCAAAATTGGTCCGGTTGACGTAGATAAAATGCTTTACGCCGCGAGCCTGTTTAAACTCCGGCATTCTAGCAATTTTCTCCCCAAAAGAATACAAACGGTCAAAGAAATCACTATGGCTGAAATCAAAGCTGTCCGTCATATAAGGCTTGGCAAACAATCCGATCATTTCTTTATAAGCCTGATAATAAAACTCAATTTGCTGCGGGTTATCGTTTGGCAAGATCATTTCCAATTGGCGGAAAGCTTTAATTGTTTCTTCTTTGTTTTGAAGCAGGTCAGAAGAAGTGGTCGAGAAAAACGGATAATAAAAATCGTCCGGCAATTCTTTGATGCAACCAAAATCAATCACACCCAATTTTCCATCAGGCGTAATCATAAAATTTCCCGGATGCGGATCGGCATGAACGGCGCGCAGTTCGTGCTGCTGAAAATTGTAAAAATCCCACAAAGCCTGCCCGATCAAATTCCTTTCTTCCTGCGAAGGATTGGTTTGTAAATATTCTTTCAAATGTTTCCCTTCAATCCAGCTCATCGTGATGATACGCTTTTTAGAAAGTTCAGGATAATAAGTCGGGAAAACGATATTTTCTAAGTTTACGCAAGCTTCCGTAAACTCAATCGAACGGCGCACTTCCAGTTCGTAATCCGTTTCTTCCAGCAAACGTTCTTCAACTTCACGCATGTAAATATCCAGTTCCTTTTCGCTCATCCCCAAAAGCCGGAACGCAAAAGGCTTTACCAGCTTTAAATCCGAAGAAATAGAATCTCCAACACCCGGATACTGGATTTTTACCGCCAGGTTTTGTCCGTTCAGTTCCGCTTTGTGCACCTGTCCGATAGAAGCCGCGTTGGTAGATTTTAAATTGAACTTGTCATAAATCTGCTCCGGCGATTTGCCAAAATACTTTTTAAAGGTTTGTACGATCAGCGGTCCTGAAAGCGGCGGCGCATTGTACTGCGATTGCGAAAACTTATCCACATAAGCCGTTGGCAAAATATTTTTGTCCATGCTCAACATCTGCGCAACTTTCAATGCGCTGCCTTTCAATTCACTTAACGATTCATAAATATCTGCGGCATTGTCCTCGTTCAGCTCATCGTTGTTCCTACCTGGGTTGAACAATTTTTTAGAATAATGCTTCACGTAATTGCCGCCGATTTTAAAACCTGTTTTCACAAATTTGGCAGATCTCTGTACTTTGGATGTTGGTATGCTATTTTGTTCTTTTCCTTGTTCGCTCATGCTGTTTTTACCGGCAAAAAATTGATGTTGTTTAATATAGAGCGGAGGATGGATAACCGCTATAGTTCTCTTCTCCGGTCTCTGCGCTCCTCTATTTTCTTCGTTCTTTTTTTCATTTTGGGCGTACCCCTGCAGGCCGGGCTGTCCACTGCAAGTCCTCGCTACGCTGCGGGCTTTCCACTGCTATCCCTCACGCGCCTGCAAAGCTTCTCTTAACTTATATAACTATTTATTTTCCTGCTTCGGATCATCCGTTTTATCCCAATAAGATTTCGGCAAAAATCCTTCTTGTCGATTAAAGTATTCAAGTACCTGTTCAGTGGTCATATCTTTTATTTCGTTATCTATTTGATCGCGTATTTTTCGTAATTGTGCAACCATCGATTCTGTTTTCTGTGTTTCAGTCTTCATATTCTAAAACTTATAAACAAAATTGAAATGAAAATAATGTATTTAATATAAGTGATAATTTAGTCGTATAAAAAATCATTTTACTTTATATTAATGGAATCACACTCAATTATAGCATAAGCATTAGGGCGTTTTTCATCATCTAAGTAAATTTCTATCACACCATTTTGTTTTGCAAGTTTGCCATACCTTTTATTGATAATAGATACGCTATCTTTTAAAACAGCAATGGATTTAATAAATTTACCAGCCGATCTTTCTAACCCACCAACTGAAGTATCTGCTTGTAATATTATCTTTCCATTGGAAAATATAACCCAAAGAGGATTTTGTGATCTTTTAAAATTTGGGCTGCTGAACCTGATTTTTCTGTTTAAATCTGGTTGTCTAGAATTACTATTAGCCTGAGCCAATAATAACTGATACATTGATAGTAATAATAAGATAGTGAAACTAAATTTCATAAATTATTGATATAGATTTTCCACTTGAAATTGCACCTATATCAAAGTTTCATCTTCTCCCTAAACCCGCCGTTCTTCACCAAAAACTTGCCGTAATCAATCAGATTATCAACCGGCGAATGCTGGAAAAGATCGAACGTGACATTCACGCCTTTTTCAATCGCTTCGTCTGTTTTTTCAAAGCCTTTGGATTCATCGTTCACCCAAAAATTCAGGATAAAACCAAACTGGATCCACAGCGCGTCTTTATAACGGTTGGCCAAAAATTTGCGGTCGGCCAGTTCGCCGGTTTCTATGCCTTCCTGCAAAATATTGACGCTGAAGTTTTCAAACTCTTCCTTCAAACCAGTCCAGATTTTTGGCGTACCCATGCCTTTTCCTGCGCGTTTGCTACTGAAAACGGCAAAGCTTCTTTTACCTTTTAACAATTCAAAAAAGCTGTAAAAAAAGGATAACCCTTTTTCGCGGGAAGAATACTGCGGCCAAACTTCCTGGGTTTTGATTTCGGCCATAGTTTTTAGGGCGAGGTCTGTCCAGATGCTTTGCTCCACACCTTCAAACGAACCGAAATGCTGGTAAAATTCCTCTTCGGAAAATTCGTTTTTCTTGGCAAAAATATAAACGGATTTAGGTTGCTCGCCTTCCGTTAGAACATAATCAATATAATCGTTCTGGATTTTTTCTGTAGAAGCCATGATTTTATAGGGATAAAAGAAGTATGCTGATTTAATCACTAAAGCTACGGATTATTCCAAGGCCTGTTTCTGCTGCTTTAAGGTTTGATGTTGGGCTGACAAATCTTCTGCGCACATAAAAAACCATGCTAAAAGAAGCATTATCTTATTTAACGTTTAATTCTTGCGGAAATGTCTCGGGCTTGGCATAAGTTAAACGCGCCAGCTTTTTGGTTTCGTGGTAACTGTCCAAACCAGAAACGGTAATAGAACCGGCTTTTTCCAGGTTAACAAAACCATCTTCACTGACAAAACTTTCATCTACTTTTACCCATTTGATTTCCCCAATAATAATGCTGGTTTCGTTATGGCTTACCGGCAAAATTTCCTTCAGTTCCAAACCAATCGATAAAGAAGATTCTAAAATATAAGGTGCTTTAAAGCCATCTACATAAGCTTCGGTAAAACCGCAATGTTTAAACTCCGAATCGCCGGAAGGATAACGGGCACTGGTCTGATGCGCTTCTTTATACCAATCAGACAAAACATTGTTTAGTGTATAAAAACCCGTTGTCCTGATGTTTTTCAATGTATCATGCTGCGGGCCGGGCGGACGGGCGACCATGCCCATCAACGGCGGATTTGCACCGAGATGGAAGATCGAACTAAAAACAGAAAGGTTGGCGTTCCCGGCTTCATCAATTGTGCCCAGCAATTGCAAGCTTTTAAAACCGCCCAAACTGTTGATGAACATCGCGCGGTATTGCTTTTCCATGTGCATCAAGGCATCGTAATGGTAAATCATAATTTGGCTTTAAAGTGGTTTTAGGGAAGATAAACCGCCATCAATGTTCAAAATCTGGCCAGTTATCCAGGAACTCTCATCAGATAATAAAAATTTTGCTGCCGAAGCCATATCGTCCGGCTGCCCGAATTTTCCCAGCGGATGCCTTTTTGCAGATGCTTCCTGCTTTTCTTCCGTGTTTAATAAATGCTGTGCAAGCGGCGTGTTGGTAAGCGAAGGCGCAATTACATTTACCCGGATTTTGCTGGAAACAAACTCTGCAGCAAGCGAAACTGCCAGGCTTTCAATTGCGCCTTTAGAAGCCGCAATGCTGGTATGATAGCTCATTCCGGTGCGGGCGGCAACGGTACTGAACAAAACCACGGAAGAATTTTCGGCAGTTTTTAAGGCCTTTAACGCAGCCTGAATCAGCGAAACGGCACCCAAAACGTTTAGCGTAAAATCTGTTAAATAATCTTCGCGGTTTAAACGCTGAAAAGGTTTTAGGTTGATGGATCCAACCGAATAAACCAAACCATCAATTTTTTCGGGAAGCTGGCTGGCAAAACCGGTATCCTCAACAGTAAAATCATGCGGGATATGCGTTACATTTTCGGGCAATGCTGTTCCGGCATTTCTCGAGACCACAAAAACTTTTGCACCTGCCGCAACCAATTGTTTTACCAAGGCCAAACCAATCCCCGAACTTCCGCCGGCCACTACTATATTTTTTTCTTCAAAACCCATACTTCTTTTATCGGCTAAATTTGTTAGCTGTTCTTGGGTAACATAACTTGCATTTGTTTGTTCACCCTGAAACCGAAACCTTTGCTACTATAAGCCTGATGCCCGAAGTAAAAAAATATACGAAATCAACCCTGCCTTCCAAAATTTGCCTGCAATGCGGAAGGCCGTTTGAGTGGCGCAAAAAATGGGGGAAATGTTGGGAAGAAGTAAAATATTGCAGCGAAAGTTGCCGCAGGACTAAATAAGCCCGAAAACCGGTGAACGGAAATAACCATTTTGAACTTATTTTGTATCATTATAAATTATGAGTGGTAAAACGATTTTAGTTTGGTTTAGAAATGATTTGCGGGTACATGATAATGAAGTATTAACGGAAGCGGTTAATAAATCAGATTTCATTGTGCCGGTATATTGTTTTGACCCTTTTTATTATCGCCATACTTCTTTTGACACACAAAAAACGGGCAATCTCAGGGCACGTTTTATTGCAGAGTCTGTTGCTGATCTGCGCCGGTCTTTGCAAAATTTAGGCGGAAACCTACTGATCCGCACCGGCGACCCGGCCATAATTATCCCAGGGCTGGCGCAGCAATACCAGGTTTCCGAAGTGTATCATCACCGGGAAGTGGCTTTTGAAGAAACCGATATTTCTGCCGCGGTAGAAGCTGCGTTATGGAAAATGAAGTTGAATTTAAAGCATTTTATTGGCCATACGCTGCACAATAAAGAAGACCTTCCGTTCCCGATCAAAGATATTCCGGATGCTTTTGCTGTTTTCCGCAAAAAAGTAGAGCGCGACAGCCAGGTTCGCCGTTGTGCTATTTCGCCCCAAAAAATAACTACACCTGATATAACAGATGCGGGCGAAATACCAACTTTAGCAGAATTGGGCTTGACCGACCCTTTTGACGATGAGCGCGCTGTAATGCGTTTTTTTGGTGGAGAAACGGAAGGTTTGAAAAGATTGAAGGAATATGTCTGGGAAAAAGATTTGCTCAAAACTTATAAAACCAGCCATACGGGTTTGTTTGGATCGGATTTTTCCACCAAGTTATCGCCATGGCTTTCTATGGGTTGTATTTCTCCGCGACAGATTTTTTGGGAAGTGCAGCAGTACGAAAAAGCGCACGGAAGCAATGATTCTGTGCATTCGCTGATCCTGGAATTGCTCTGGCGGGATTACTTCCGTTTTATGTTTAAAAAATACGGTAACCAGTTTTTTCAGAAAGCCGGTTTCAAAGGACAGGCGCCGCCGGAAGCCGCAAACCAGGACGAGCTGTTTGAGCAATGGAAAGCCGGACAAACCGGTGTGCCTTTTATTGACGCAATCATGCGGGAAATAAACGCAACCGGCTATACCAGCAACCGCGGACGGCTAAATACAGCCTCTTTTCTGGTTAGGGATTTGCAGGTGGACTGGACACGCGGCGCGGCTTATTT
>JAABUS010005739.1_pt1 | contig 15898 bp, 13 predicted proteins | sample 5560161 | NCBI WGS metagenome assembly JAABUS01 (sample SAMN10711885, study PRJNA513376) | rock metagenome | isolation source: Antarctica rocks | place: Antarctica: Victoria Land, Trio Nunatak nord | collected 2016-01-04
AACCCATCCGCCTCAATCCCGTCTCTTCACATAATCACACAGCCGCAGCAACCATCACTGTCCGACTTGGTCGACGTATTATCATTGTCGCCTGCAGCGGGCGTTGTGGTCGCAGGTTCGTAGGCTTCGGTTTTCGTAGCTTCCGGCTGCTCGTAGGTAGGCTGTTCTACTTCGACGGGCGCTTGGTAGGCGGTGGATGATTCGTATGAGGCTTCGTTGGTGGAGGCGTCTTGGCCTTGGTAGCCTTCTTGGCCGTCATAGTAGCCACCTTGGCCTTCGTAGTACCCCTCTTGGCCTTCGTAGCCATCTTGACCTTCATAGCCTTCGTCATTAGGGTAGTAGTACCCATCCTCAGCGAGATAATATCCCTCCGGGGCATATTCTCCCTCTGGTTCATCGCCTCCGTTAACGGCTGAATATACGCCAGCGCCCGCGACTCCTCCGATAACTGCGCCACCTGCAGCGCCGGCTGCTGGGTTCCGGGTATTACTGGAAAGCGGATTAGCCGACTCTGAGGTTATGGTGAACCTTCCTTTCCACTTACTGCTGACTGTTCTGCTGCGTATTCTGATGCGACCCCGAGTAATTAGTATTCTGCGCCGTAGTGCCAGGGTGATGCTGTACAGCACCGTGAGGCGCAATTTGTTGAGGATGAGCCGCGTTGCGATGTGCGGGAGCAGCTGCAACATGACCTGGCTGAGAGCCGGATTGAACCGCTTGGGGATGAGCCACCGCACCACCTCGATGAGCGGTATTCGCTGGCACATGAGCCTGTCCCCGTCCACGAGCTGCAATTGCTCCTCTGGCAATGGGTGCCCCTCGAGTTGCCGGGCCTCCGCGGCCTGCAGATCCTCGAGCCGCGGGTATCCCACGGCCTCTGGGTGGCCCTCGAGCTGCGGGCACTCCTCGCATTGCAGGTCCTCCGCGACCTGCCGGTGCTCCACGGACAGCGACACCGCGTCCTCTCACAGGACCTCCGCGGACAGGACCGCCCCTGGGCGTGGGTGAATGTACTTGTTGCATTCTGCGGTAAAGATGGGAGGGACCTGAGAAGGATTTGAATTATTGAGTCGCAAATTTGCGGGCGAGCAACGCGGCGGGGGGCCTGAAGTTTTGTTCGCGCAAGCGTCTAGAGCCTCGACCCAGCGACATTCTTTCTTCAGCCGTACGCCGTTGAAAAATGACAAGAACGATAAGTAATGCTTACATTCAGCCTCAGCCTTGCATGGATCGGAGGCCTGATTATGAAATCAAATGGGATGGAAAATGATACGCGTAGTTAGAAACCGTGCATGATGCATCGAGACCTTGCAACCGCCTCTGCTAGATATCTTTGGCTTGGTTATATGGTTCTTCTCTCTCATACCGTCATACCGTCATTGGAAATATCAGATCGGAAGATGAAGGACACAAATAACAATGAGCCCCACCAAACAGTGCGAACATCCAGGGTGATCGGAACAGGACCTTACTGGTGCCTGGATTTCAAGGTATCATGGTGTGTCTGGACATGATTGGTCTGGGTCTTGCGTCGAACGCCCCCATCAACGATACTGGCGTTGGCTATACTCTCTAATGCAGTCTGTTATCGTTGTGGCTAGAGAGTATCTGGGGAGATAACGTGACCCAGTCGCGACAAGAAGCTCTACACCTTTCGGCCCCTGATTACTGCAGGCTTGCTGCATTGCTCCATCCAGAATGTGCTACACGCATCAATTCAACCCCGCTTTGATCATGTTCGATTCTGCCGAGGAATCTACTTATCACTCGAGCTGGGGCCACAACTTTCTGCTTCCTGATGTCGAACAGAGGCCGCACAAGAGGCAGAAAGCAAAATGCGACGCGCACTCGAGCAATAAGCATTGTTCAGGTACATGCCATTGCGTATTCGATGTCTACATGGATATTGGCTGACAACGAACGAGGACTAGAATACAGAGACAGAACCTGAGCAAACATACCGCCCGCGCACAAGAGCTTGGGCAAGGCAGCAGGATAACGTCGAGAAGAACGCGAAGAATAGCACAGCTGGTGAACCTCACCGACCTCATCGTCCGCGCAAAAGAGCCTCGGAGAAGCAGCAGAAGAAGGTCCAGGAGAAGACATACGAGAACGTCAAGGGGAGGTCAAAGAAGACCGTCGAGCCCAGACTTGACCAACCTCACCGGCCGGGTACAAGGGCATGGACTAAGCAATACGGGGAGGGTAAACATCCATCGCCTAGTCCGAACAACCGTAAGCCACCCCCAGCCAAATTACAGCCACAACAAAGGCAATCGGATCGATCGCATCAGCACTCCGGGTCCAAAGCCACACAGCAAGTGCTGAAGAGTGCAAGGACTGGTAAAGAGACAAGGGATAGGGTCAATAGCAAAGCCTCTGCCAAAGAGCCGAGCCAGACCCAACAACAACCGTTCAACCGCCCACAGACAAGGTCTGTAGTCAATCAGAACCCAGTTCCGAGAACAAACTCTGGGAACCCTCCGGTGAGTAGTCAAATCTTCTTCGTACAGCTAGAACTTGGTTGACGATTACAGACCTCTGGGCTTGCTCGTTGGCTGAGCCGAATAGAATCAGTGTCGCCCGAACGCACTGCAAGAGCTCGCGCTCTATATACGGCACGGGTCCCCGGTGTTCTGCTTGAAGACGAGGGCGGTATGCAAGAAAGCTCAAGCTCCGTGACCACTGGAGAGAATGCGTCAACCGCAAAAGCAAAGGGCTCCAGAGCCACCAAAGTTTCAGCGAGTAAACTTAGATATCGCCGAATCTATCAAGACCCAACGGCCGACGGAAAACTTGAGTACCTCGCGTCTATTATCAAGACAACACTTCCTGAATTATCAAATAAGGAAATAGGAGACTTGCAATCCGCCGCACAGATATTCATTGATGAGACCAGAAGCCACCCCAGAGATAACTGCTATTCCTTTATTGACAACTTCTCCTTCAATTTCGACAAAGCCAAATCAAAGATCAATTATCCTTTCATCAATGAGAAATATTTCAATTCTGACTTGAAGCGATGCCTTGCCGGGAATGAGGCTGTTCTCCAGCGAACCGTTATGATACATATTATCAATCAGTACTGGTTAGGTGGATTTTTCGATTGGAATAGCGAGGGCTTATGGTCTCAGCCAGAAGACAGTCGCCTACCTTCAAGCAAGGCCGATATAATCTCGTCACCGAGGCCAGATCTGGCCATGTTTTTTACGTTGAAATCATTCACTGGGGAAGCCATTGACGATCCGATCCCCTCTGAACTCGAAAAGTGCATCTCCCCTGACGGAGGGGATCGTTGCTTCCCGTTTCTGTTCATGGAAGTCAAAAAAGCAGGTGCAGACCTTCAAGACGCTTACACGGCTAATTTACACAGCGCTAGCCAGGCTCTTTACAATATATATACCTGGATGGTGCGTTTGGGTCAAGAAGAAAGGTTTTACAACGATGTCCGTGTGTTCTCATTAGTATTCAATGCACAGGACTTGAGCGTTCGAGTGCATCGAGCTGAAATGCGAGAGAATGGAACAGTTTATTTCTTATTCGACGAACTCTTACCTTTGCAGCGATACACGAAGGATCAAGCATGTCTGCTCATCAAGACTACCGTGGCCGAATATGCGGCAAAAGAACTTCACCCTCTTCTCAAAACTGCGTTCAAAGAAGTTACAAAGCAAGAAAGTGAACAGGCCATGGCACTCTTGGCCAAGCGGAAGGCCAATACTCAAAGCAATCCCTCGACAAAGCGCGCCAGGCGTCACGACAGCGTACCGCATACTGGTCAATCATTTCCGATGAGTGCCTTGAGTACTAGCTAGTCGTCGTATGAGATATGTCACCTAGGCAGACCTGGATACACAAATTTCGAGATGTATCTGTAATGATTAATGAGGCATGGTACAAGGCATGAAGAATGGCGTAATACTTGGCTACCAGGGTCGCTTAGGAAAAGCATACATCTAGGCGTACCTAGGAGAGATGCTTACTAAGATATCATTTCCAATCAATATTATGGGATCTCGTGGTTATTCTGCCATTCTTTCCATTGTTCGCTGTCAATTTTGGTAGGCATAGCAGAGCATTACTGAAATCTCAACGCCACCAGTATTTGATTTCGGGATTCGACCAGGCAACAGTTGAGATAGGGGCAAAATAGGAGAGAAGGGCGACGGCTGATCATGCGGCATGCAGAAATGGAGCATTGCAGGGTAGAACTCATTGGCTTTTGGGCAGACTATCAGAATGTTATCCCTTGACTGAACTCGTACCATCTTACCATGCATCCTGAACCGGCTCATCACGTCCATGAATGTTTTTGAAAGACACGTCGACTAGTGCGCTAGCGTTGGAACAGTGTTCCTAGGGTAATCCACTTAGGGTACCACTATCTATGTGGCAGGAATAGTCGGTCATTGGGGCCATTTGGGGCTATTTGAGACCACTGTGGAGTGTTCTGTTCCCCAAGCACTACGAAACTTGGCCGTTAAAACGCAACAGCACCGGTGTCGACTGGGCCTTTGTGAAGAAGTCTTCTTCATCACTCAACTGGCCAATCCGTGAGTGTATTGCTTACACCATAATTACTGCTTCAAATACCGAAAGCCACAATCTTGTGTTCCCTGTCTACTGCTCGGAATATCGCACGGGTTGTTGCATCTCTCTCTCAAAGATTCTCTACCTACCGGATAGTTTATACGTTTCCGTAGTCTTGATGTTATCTGCTCCTCTACCCTCGTGAGTCCGACTCGACGGGCATGATAACAAGGCCCATATGAGTTTCTGGACGCAGTTGCACAATTCCACCATTACTTACCCAGCTTCTGTGCATTTCATTTGGCAACATGTCGTGCATAGCTCGGTCGATGGAGACAGCACAACTCGTTTATTAGGCATTGAACTTTTCCGTACCTGCAACTTTTTGCAGAGAATGTCAAATCAAGATGTTTTCTCTCTGGGTTAAAGTCTCTCGTCTCAGAAAACTCGTACACCTTTGTCTGCACACCCGAGCAGAAATGGCAACAATGGATCCGAATTCTCGCACCTACCGGATTGCTGCATCAACTATTGCACCAAAGAAGTGTGACAAGAAACTCATTAGCCCCGCTTTCAGAAGGACCAACTCCTGAGAAGAGTCCACTATTAATTGTACCCAGGACCACAGACTCTACCATCTTCTAATTGAAACGGAGGGACGTCAAGATCACAAAGCGAGATGCGCGGCAGAAGAGGCCGATCGAAAGCATCGTCAAGGGGGGTAGGCAATTATATGCCGAAATAGTTACTTACCTTTATTAACATTGGTTCTAGGAATCTACACGGCGAACTTGCTCATCTGACTACTATCACATAGAGGATCAATCTGACGGGAGGGTGAAGCCTAAGACGCTCAATGGCAGATGTTCCTCCAACGATGTACGAATCCCGAGTCAGAGAGCTAAGCGGGAAGGCTGGTTCTGGGATGAAAGAGAAGGAAGATACTTCTACGCTGACTTTGATCAGAAAACAAGTACGTAGCCCATTCGACTATTTGCATTCTCTAAGTCGCTACCGCATAGTAAGAATGCTGGAGACTAACTCAAGGTCGTTCTTAGTGACGTGGAATCATAAATGGGTCAACGATCAAGTCTACAGTCCGCCAGCACAACCACAATGGGATCATGAAAAGACTATCAGGAGAAAATGGTTCGAGGAACCAGCCATACCACAATCCAGGATGTCTACCACACGAGATCGAGCAAATTGTGGACCATCCCCAGCTCCAATACTTCCGCAACGCGAGAGCTTGCGTCGACGGAACGCCACACCCCCTAAATACACGTCGCGGGATCAGGGGTCTAGAAGTAAGATAAGATTTGTAGTGGACATTGACACCAAGACTTATCCCGAAGACCGTCGTCCCGCCTCTACCAGCAAACGCAACGCTTTGATCAAGTACCCTCTTATGGAGAGCAGGGATTTGAGCCCTAAGCTGGAATACTTTTCTGATGGAAATGATCGCTATATTCTCAGAGATCAGTACGAGCATACTGCATTTCGTGACAAGCGAGCTGTAAAAACGACAACGGAAACTTATTGGCGCAGAAGGCGACCATGAGCCAATCTCACCGAAGCTTGATTTCTTCGTTCGCTGATGGTGGAAGTCGCAAAATAGACAGCGGCGGGTTTAACGTGTCTAGGTCTCACATAGTCTGTCTTTTTGTCGATTCCCCAAGTTTACATGGCTCCAATCGATTTTTCAAACATTGATTGCTACCAGCTATTCTGACAGTCGTTGTTACTTCACCTAGCAGATAACCAGTAGCTAGTGGCATCAAAGAAGCGCAATTATAAAGCCGGGTACGCGCGACGTGTGAATCAGACATAATAAAAAAATCCTTTTCACACCGACTTGAATGTGAATCTTGCAGTTTAGAATTGGTGGCCGAACGCCTACTCGAGTGATACTCCAGACTTCAATGATCATTTCATTCTCCCTTTGAGACGTCCTCACCATTGAACTTCTTAGTACATTGAAGTTCTTTCGTTCCTCCAGATCTTCCGTGAGTCGGATTCAAGTAGCGTGAGTCACATGCTGAGGAAGGGTTTTGAAGAATAGAGACCATACGTTTCGATATTGATCTTCTCGATCATTTGGACATCGAGGTGAGTAGGTAAATATCAGAGACAAAACTCAAGGCTTGGCTGACTGTTTCTCGAGTATGGCAACGCATAATTGGGGAACGGTTAACTTCCATAACGACGACCGTCGACAACTGATCGAAAACATCCACTTATGCGCCTACAAGAACTTTAAAGAACCAAGGAGATGAGAACGGACGACCCCCGACTAATCACAGGGTAATATTCCTCCAACTTCGTGACAGCGTGGCAAAGTCGGTCAAGGTGGATATGATACCGGGAGATGGTGCCGATGGATTTGCATCCATCAAGACGCTCACATTCAAACCGACCGAACCGGTGACGGTCCAAGCTATCATGGATTTGATGGTCGAAAACAAGAGGGACAAGTACAGGTTTACGGAGTACGAAGAGGGTTATAGATATTGGATGTACACCTTGATCTCGGACTTGGAAGCTGAAGAGATTCTCGCTCAAGGCAGCGCAACAACGGCCTGGGCGAGCATTTCTCTCTACTGGCGCGATCCAAGCGGCAGTAAACCAAGGATGGTAGAGAGAGGAACCTTCTAAAAGGGTTTCGTTCGATCTTCTGGACCGTCGCCATAAAGTGTGGAAGCACACATGCGCCAAGGGGCAATATCGGCCATTTGCATGGCATTAGATAGACCATTATGTTGATGACTTACTACTATCTTGAGAGACGTTGAGGGACTTATGCATACGGTCTACCCGTAAATGACATCTCTCCGTGCGGTGTTCTGATTGTGTTCCAGATCCTTTCCACTCAGGGTGAAGTCATCCTACTGATAATGTTTTGATGTGTTTGACTGCGCTAGCATGACCATCACCCGCAAGAATTCAATCTGTATCAGCCACGTAGTACATTCCACGAACATGTACCACATGCAAAATCGCCATAGTCGCAGCATTCAACTTGATACAAGGAGAAGATCTTGGGCAGCAGAGTCGTTGCTCGATCGCCTCAATGTATCCATTATCATGATTCCGCTGCTGTGGTGGTGTTGTTCGGGACTCAACGCGATTTGGTCGCATTCTCCCTCTTACCTGTCGCCTACAGTACACCAAGATGGACTGCAGTTTCCAAGAACAATTTCTCGAAACCTATTCGAACTCTGATCTAGTGCGCTATATCCATGAGTGTCCGACTTTATCTGCCTCAATCCGCAGAATCTTTCTGCTGTCTCCAAATCTTGTCGCCAAACAACTTATCGCCGCCAAAGCGCCCGATGAGATTGCGGCGATGAAGTTATCGAATAAACTTCATATCCGTGTACCAGATATCAAACGAGTCGTTGAGGACGACCGCAACGTATATGTCGTAATGGACCGAATTCATGGAACTACTTTGCAAGAAGCATGGGCTCAGATCGGTTGGCTTGGGACCTTCCGATTGGGGTTTCAACTGCGTCGATTCGTACATGTCATGAGGACTATAACTTCTCCTACTGCAGGATCATTAGTTAGCGGGAAATGCGATTCCATCTGGCTGGATGACTACTACAAACTCCCTTTACATGCAACGCCAGAAGCTCTAACGTCTTTCATCTGCTTCTGGCTGCAATACGTCTCCAAAAGAAGTCTCGGGCAAGAGGCCAGGAGTTCTCGCAGCGACAAGCAATTCGTGCCATCCACCCCCGCCTCACTTGTCTTTACTCATCAGGATCTCGCGCCTCGTAACCTTTTCGTCGACAATCAGCGTGATCTTTGGATTGTGGACTGGGGTTCCTCAGGTTGGTATCCGAAATACTTTGAATACGTTTCTATGCAGAGCTTTGACGCCTCGAACTGGGGTCTAGCAGCTCGGTTGCGGTGGTTTCTATTCAATTGGGTTTCGGTTGGGGTCTTTAGGCGCGAGCAACGGGCTTTGGAGCTTGTGAGGTCGAAATTCATACGATACCCCATCGGAAGGAAGGATATTGTGTTACCAGCAGGTGCACATTTGAACGCGATCCATCTGAGGAAACCAGACGTGTAAACATATTCTCAGGCCGATATAGGCATACATGAGTGGCCGCCGTTGCTTTATAAGGGTTCTGGAAGGAGCATATCTAGTCCTGAAATGTGTCAAACAGCGCCGCCGGATTTGGGCAAATGTCTGGATTCGAATTCAACGGACTATATCTTAAGTTAGTCGCAATAAATCTTCTGTACCCAAAGCTGCCTCTACAAAGAATTGAAATTATCGACATAGTCTCTCACGGTCACACGGGATGTTATGGGTCTGGGATACTGGTCCGCGGCAATACCCTTGACGGTAGGTCACTGAGCTGAAGACTGGAACGGCTGTCCTTTGACTGTAAGTGAGCAAGAGTTACTCGGCTGAATGGGAGACGAGATCGTCAAAACATCGATAAAGTAGGCGGTGACGCATATCTGCCGGTCTTTGAACGACTGAGGATCGACAAGTGATTGTATGAGGACAAGGACAGGTCAAAGTTCAACAGGTATTTGTTTGACGAGATGAATGTGTTTCGAAGGTCTTGTGCCTTGAGCAACTAGTGCTCTAGAAAGCTCTAGCGAATACAGTACTTCTCCAATGGCCATTCTCATTCATTCATATACGTGATGGCGGTATAATCTCAACCTAGGACACGTGAATATATGGTGCAGTCTTCAGGGAGAGTGAGCTCAATGTTCAAATAGTATCACACACAGTGTACGCTGGCAGCATGCGGGAGAATCTGTGGAAATAAACTCCCGCTCCAGGGGGGGGCTCACAACAATGGAATAATCAGCAGAAAATAGAGACACATCACAGGGCTTTGACCAATCAAAGCTTCCTCGGGAAAAATCTACAACCTAGAATACAGACAGCTTGAAGAAATCAGCACAAAGGACAGACAGACACTAAAGAAGAGACATCTCAGTTCTAAAGGAAAGTATTCATAGCTGGTGTAGCGGCTCTGATATAGGTAGGTATCGTAGATATGCCTTTGGCTAACTCGACCTCCACTACCTCAATCGCGCATGGTTAGTATGATACTGCACATGCTCCATATTCTAACAAAACAAAAGGCTTTACTTGACAGAATGATCTTCTTTGCAGCTAATATTGGTGCTGGAGGGAAGATAGAATACGAGTTATTCGCAATGATGCACTACCAGTCGTCAGAGAAGCGGAAGCTCTATGCTACGTATCGTCAAGTGGCGCACCGGTCAGGTATCAATGCTCGTTTGTGCATGGGCGGATCCAGATACCAAAGTCTGATAAAGCTGTGAGCTCGTTTGGCAGCGAGTTGAAATTGTGCTTGTAAGCTGATATTGAAAATGAGCCGCGAGGTATGAGAAACCACAGGAACGGTGTAAGGGATACTCGGGGATACCCTTACCAAGTCATTGGTGAGTGGGTGCAAAAGTTGAGAAGACGATGCACTGGTCATTTGTAAAAGGTATCGAGTGGAGAATCGGAATCCTTGTGCAATTGAAGCATTGAAACTTGGCATACTGAACCCATCACTTAGTCACATAGATGATCCGATATCACTGATCATAGGCCATCTTTTACTGAGTCTCGAAACCCCTGTCATTCCCTGCAATAGCCCTCACCCTTCATTTTGCACTATGCTGTGGAGGTGACTCTGTCGTATATGAAAGTGTAGCGACCATTGAAGAACATGAAGATGATGGGGGCGGTACGGGTGGTATTGAGGCACAGTAGCGGTTGAAGCAAAAAGCCGATGAGAATCGTGGCGATGATGATCTAAGAAGCAATTGAAAGCGGAACAAGCCACCCCTTTATGCGTTCCAGCTTCCTCAGCCTATTGTAGGGTTCTGCAAGCGGTATGACCTAAGTGTTTTGATCGACAACTTGGCAAACCTGACATAGCTCATTTCATTCTACGTATAACGAAGCGCTAATGATACCAAGTATCTTCAGCGATATTTGATGGCATTATGCACGTTGATGCGCTCTTTGGACATTGTTTCCTTGGCAATATCTATCCGAGGATCAACAATCAACAAGCCTTGAGAGCGAAGCTTATGATATTCCCGGAATATAGTATAAGGCTGGTCGAGAATACTTTGGCCGTCACCCGATGGCCTATGCATGATTTTATGTCTAATAAAACACGTTCCCGGATAGTTTTCGTGAAGTTCCATCAATCAGAACGTAAAGCTGGAGATAATATTTGGTTTCGTGATATTCACATTTGGCTGGTCGTCTGATGGTCCAGTATTGTTGATGCCAGGTTGAGATCGAGAGATTCAGAATCGCTGGCCAGGAGGCTGATATGTGAGGTGAAACGAAAGACTACAAGCTTGTTTGACTCGTCTTTCAAAGTTGGCAGAAAAGTGTTAAGGAATAGAAAGCTGTTCTCGTGGAATAGAAGAAGCTCTTCTAATCATTGGCTTGTTTCTTTGCCTTGATCTAATGAGACATCATGGCTCGCAAGAACGTCTTGGGCACACACCATAGCATCAACTATCGACACAGGCTTAAGGATCACCTCTTGTACTCTTATAGGTGCTTCCATCTCTGGCGCTTTCCGGGATGAGAAAATGAGTTTGCAATGATAGTCTTCACCAGGCTTTTCAAAATCTCAAACAAAAGTATAAAAGCTGCGTTCTTGAGTAGAAGAAAGGTCACCTGGAAAGCCGTGCGCAAGCGGCGGCCCGACGTTGTCAAGGAGAACGATATATCGTGCTCTGTGTATTTCGATCAATATCATCGCATGTCCCTCTGAATCTAATTTGCAATCTTCTCATAGATCACCGAATCATACCATAGACCTGACTCTTTCTGGCAGCCACTGTAGATTGTTTTCTTCTGCAAACCCTGATAAGGCTCACCAGTCCTGAAGGTACTTTAAAAACGTAGTCTTGCCGACACCTGAACCGCCGACCAGGTTTACGACCTTGAATTTTTCGAGAATACTTTCTTAGAAGCATGTTCGTGTCGTGACCCAGAATAGTCGGCACAGTGCTCGGAGTGTTCCGAGGTACATAACTCAGAAGCGGATGACATTATACTAAGAGCGGAGAAGTCAACTATATCCGGATTGAGTGCGCCTTCACCAGTGAAGAACACTGTAGCTCTATGGGTTTTAGAGCCGGTATGAAATCATCTTCGACCTTACACTCGTAGTGTGACGAGCAAGTCGATTTGGATATATCCGAAGGCGTAGCTGGGCAATAAAGACCGCACGTTGAAGATCGTAGCGCTTCAAAAGAAGGCAAGTGTAGAATTCATTCATGGAAATAGTAGCACTATGAGAAATCAAAACATATGAAACTGCAACGACATTATCAATGCCGTGGGGATTGAAAACCTTTGCCAGATTGCTTGATTCGCATGACGAGACCTTGGCCGAGTCACAAGCATTCAAGATCACAGAACCAACATCTCATTCAGCAAGCGCAGATGCAATCTGTGATGTGTCTACAAAGACTCTACGATACTGATGAGTGCTCGACGAAGAAAAGCATAGCTCGACCCTGCAGTGAAAATAAGTTGAGTATCGAGTGAGAGAGAATTGTCGAGCGTGCCTTCCTTTATGAATCATACTATGTAAATCAAAATGAAATATAGAGAAACGGCCCGTCTCGTAACCTTTCAACATGACTCTGGTCTTTTCTCATGTTTCTGATCTGACGAATTGCATCGACATTTGTCTTCTTAGATCCTAATAGCTCTGAATAAGACTTCAAATAGATTGACTATTGAGACGATATGATAGATCATCTCGTTGCGTTGATCTTGTAGAGACGGGTAAGATATTGTATATTTTGAAGGCGGCTCCATGGTTTCCAGAATTCTGCCGACAAGCCGAAATATCAATACCGGTTTTCCTAGGTGTTTGCCATGCACTTTCACGTTCCAGAAACTTCCGATGCAAATTCTGCAGAGCAGTACCAACAACAGTATCCTCGATACAAAGACGTACTGCTCGCAAAGAATCATTGACATCACATTCAGCTTTTGCTGTCGTGATAAGTGACTCCACAGGAGCCTGGCGACTCCTGCTGTAGCGATGTAAATGTTGGCTGACCTCTCTAGCTTTTTTCCTTGCGAAAGAATCACTCAACGTACCACGCCAGATGGCCTCTCTTCCGCGGCGCTGACAGGATTCTTTATAGCAGCCACCCAATTGAGCCTTTTCGGGCCAGCACTTAGGCTCACGGTCCATTCTTGGAATTCTGAATCATATCGCTGAGCAGTTAGCGTGTAATGAAGATCCATCTGACCTACTGTAATGATGTTTGGAGGAGTGTGTGACTATTCCAGTACCACCAGGGGCTGCGAGAAGTCACGGTAGCATAAGCGGCCAAGCATAACCAAGGTATCCCTTACCCCCCCAATTTGACTACTTACATTGAACAATCACCATAATTCCGTCTTGATACCTTTACTACCCGTTTTAACTAGCTGTTTGCATCGCCAAGGCATTTTGCTGATTCTAGCTCGTATTCGTCTATTGTAATTCGATCCTATTCCTCGAGAGTTATCTCTTTTAGCTCCTTCAGAGGCTGTCATTCGGATTCCCGCCTCCTAACACGTTGTTTTAGTATGTTTCATACTCCTTCATGTGAATTCAAATCGGGTGACTGAGCTGAATGCTCGTGCTTCAGAAGCTCGATATTGTTGTTTCGTTTGAAGCTTTTGACTAAATTGTCTTTTAGACCTTTGGTTTCATGGCTCGGATCGTTATCCTCATGTAAAACAACTCGTCTTCCAGCTGCTTTATGCTCATTGACGACCTTCAGCAATTCAGGTAATATCTTTTTCGTGTAGTACTTGTTAGTCATGAAATTTCCTTTTGGCTTAACCTCTGAATCGTGAGGTTTTCGCGACTCTCAGTCGCGTATTCGTTTCTGATACTTTTCTTTCGTTGGATATTTGCTTCGACGAGGCTTGAGCTTCTGTTTGACTGACTTCATAGCCGAAGGATCGTTCTCATCGTTGCAGAAAATCAGAGAATCTTTGGCGTGCCATGACACGAAGCCAGCCATGTGCAGTTTGACTCTCTGCGTGTCGGGAATTTCTTGCAGGTTATCTGAGTGTACATCTTCGATGCACCTGATTCGAATCAACATATGCCTCATCCGTAAAAGTCACATATTTTCAAAAGCTTTCCACCGGTTCTGATTCATAGTCGTTTTCATATTGAACACGAGCCTTCTTGTTTGCGAAGCTGATTAGCTTGACTGCAGATCTTCTTCTCATTAGAATTCTTGATTTATGTTTGACACAGTGCTCTCTGAGTGTACAAAGACTGAAAGATAACTGATGATGAGCTAATCGAGCTTCATCTAAAACTTGATCCCGTACGTGATTTGTGACAGAATCGACTAGACGTTGTAAAAGCTCTTCAGTGAGCTTGAAAGATCGACCGGTACGATGTTTTCCTATCCTTCTTTGAGCTGACAAGCTCATGTTTCTTTGTTGACGTAGCTAACGAAAGCCTGTGTTTTGAGGTATCTTCTCTTTGATCACTGTTATTAGTGATTTGTTCTGTCGTTTATCAACAGCGTGCCAGAAAAAGCGAGCTTTGCGAATAGTATCAGCTTCTTGACGACGAGAAGGTCTGGGCGACGAGGTTCGTGGAGCCATTTTGTTGATTTGGTAGGTAGGTAGTAGGTAGGTACGAAGTAGATAGGTAGAAGGTAGGTAATATGCTAAGACGAGGGGGTCGTCATTTCCGATGGAAACTGCTTTGCACTACGTCTTTTTAATTAGGTATCGTTGATTGCGAAACCTGTGCCGTTTTTTAGAATTAGCGTGTGCAGAAAGCTATCTAATTCTTGGCATCGCAATTGTCGCGCCCTTCATCAAATTTACACTCAAGTTCAAGACATCGTGAGTATCTTTCACCTATTTTCCACCTATTTTCCACCTATTTTCGTGTTACCTTCCTTCAATAGAATAGGTAAGAATGAAGCTATTCAACTCTTTCGATCACTAATCTTTCACGCAGCTATGACTGACCAACTTGCCTCGACGCTTCGCTCAAAGATACTTCGTCTTCTGTTATTACACTGACGACCTGACGTCATCGCTGAAGAAGTTCATTGTCATTTTACCACTGTTTATAGAATACAGAAGAATCTCTTCATGTACGACTCTTCGTTCAGATCTCAATTTCGATTCAAAGACGCTTCTTGAAAGGTCTGTTCGATCGCTGAAGACTTTCTAATTACATATCTGAAGCAACAGTCATGAACTATGCAGAAAGAGATGATGTGATTTCTATGAGAGGAGTGAAATATACATGTTCACAGATTCACGATATTCAGAATTCTGAAAAAGAGACACTGAAGCAATAAAAAGAGACAGCGTGTGAGCATCAGACAGAACGATAAGCTGCAACTAAACTGAGTTGCCGATCTATTGCAGCTGACGGCTGAGCAACTTGTCTTCGTTGACAAGACTCTCTTCAATGAGACTACGAGGTGATGTCATCAAGTCTACGCATCAATTGGTGAATCAGCTCGCTATCAAGTCTCTAGAAAGAGAGAGCATTGCTGAAGTGTTCTTTCGACTTGCACGATAGATGACTATCTATTCTGTACAGATATTCGTGAAGGCTGATTCAACGACGAGACTTTCTTTCGATGACTAGCAGATGAACTGCTATCTCTATGCAGTTTCTTTCCGGCCCCGAAGAGTGTAATCATCATGAATAACATCAGCATACACTGTAACGCTCGTATCGAGAAACTCATTATCTCACACGAGTGTGAGATACGATATCTGCCTTCATATTCGTCGAATTTCAATTTCATCGAGCTCAGTTTTAGTGTTTTGAAGATCTGAGTCAGAAAACATTTCGAGAAGATATGATCTCATTTCGAAGGCACTTTTGATGAATTTCTGCACTATGCAATAGCAAGAAGTCGCTGTGACAGATTTTCAAAGCAGCATTTCAAGCATAGCGTCAAGAATTATATCTTTGAAGCTGATATTAGAGCCTTGAAAAGAGATCTTGAAGCTGGTACTATAGATTTTGATTAGTAGTGTCTGAATAGCTTCATTTTCATCTATTTTGAAGATGTTTTGATGCGATAATAGATGTTGAGAAATTGAAATGTCAAAAGATCTATACAAATTTGGGGGGGAAGCGCGACAATTGCGATGCCAAGAATTAGATAGCTTTCTGCACACGCTAAAATTTGTCGAGAGTCTCATCAAATTTAGTCGCGAATCTTCTAAAAGTGCAAAATAAGAAACAGATTTGTAAAATCAACTCTACTGCTCTTTCGATGCTTCATATGTAGTATATTCAATACTTCGTATGTGACGTATTCAGTGCTTCATATGTGA
>JAABUS010005741.1_pt1 | contig 15893 bp, 10 predicted proteins | sample 5560161 | NCBI WGS metagenome assembly JAABUS01 (sample SAMN10711885, study PRJNA513376) | rock metagenome | isolation source: Antarctica rocks | place: Antarctica: Victoria Land, Trio Nunatak nord | collected 2016-01-04
GGTCCAGAAGGCGCGGAGGAAGGGGATGAAGAGGGTGGCGGGGAGGGGGAGGAGGAGGCGGCTAAGGGATAGGGAGAGCCGTTGTTGGGGGAGGGGGCGGTCGGTGTGGAAGATACCTGGTGGGAGGTTAGTTGGCGTTGCTTCGCTGGCGTGCCTTCCCTGCCTTGTTTTCTCTGGCTTCCCTTCGTTGCGGTTCGAGGTAGGAGCGAAGAGATGGTGAGAGAGAGGGATGGGAGGGGAACTTACAGAAGAAGAGGCCCTTCCAGATTTTGAGGAATTCGATGTCTGTGAATGTGCGGCCGGAGCAGAGGTAGGTTTGGAGGGATGAGAGGGCTTTTTCGCGGGTTGGACGGTCTAGAGGAGAATTTCGTTAGCAAGAGTAGTTTCTCAATGATATTTTGATGATTGGAAAAGCTTCATATCTCGAAGGATCGAACGAAGTGTACTCGTAGACGCTGGCGGAGGAGAACCTGCGGCTTGTAAATCTATCTTTCTCCACGAGAAACTACAAGAAGTACAGTTGTTCTATGACTTTGACATTAAGACATAAAGGATAAAACAAGATATGATCAGCGAGCCTCGAATATACACAGAGCAAGTTATTTATGTCGGAAATAGCTTCTTACTAAATGGGAAAATTTCTTTGCGCTTTCTTTCAAAGGACAGTAATCGAAGAGTATAAATAATGTCTCGCCTCTACTATATGACTGCAACGGAATCATGTTCTCTTCGTACCCTTAAGCTGACTATACAAAAATCCCCACCGAAGGAATCTAGGAAATCAATGTAGAGTAGGTCAAGGATACAGTAATGAATTATCACATACCGCTAGCTGCTAGTTGCTTGACGAAGGGCGTCTCTTGCAGGTTTGAAGTCATCACTGCTCTCTGATTCTAGTATTTGTAGATTGTTGTAAAAGTTGAACGGAAATTCGCTGCGAGTTCTGATTGGTCAAAGCCGATTGATGTCGAAATAAGCGCAGAATACCGTGGATCGGGCGCTGCACGATGCCGATTGGGTAAAATGAGCTTCTGCGGCCCCCCGAACGAGTTAGTGTCAGTACTTTAGGCTTCGATTCGATACGGAAGCCTTTGTGAGACTTCATAGACGCGCTCTGCGATGGTAAATTCGTAGCAGATAAGGTATCCACGCTATCGACAAGATAATTGGCAAGGTAGGCCCGAGGGCGCATGACACTATTTCCGGCCACGCAAAAAGGGTGATCGACGCCTAAACCACCAAAAGTGCAGTCGTTCAATAATTTATTCCTCATCACACAGTCGGAATTAGAACTCAGGATTAGACGAGTGCTATCTTTAGGCACTAATCTAAACTTCTGGATTTTCTCGGTGTTTTCTATATAATTTGGGTGAGTGGATGTAAGGAGTAACTTTTGCGCGGCAGGAATTATTGTCATGCGCCCTCGGCCCTAGGGCTGCCCCCGGAGCCGCCCTGTAGATCACTCTCAGGTGGTTACGGGGAGCAGCTCAGAGACACCCTAGAGGCTCGCTTAGGGGCTATCTTAGGGGCCCTAGCTTACTAGTTATTTTGTCGATAGCGTGATACCCCGAACCGTCCACTCGTAGGGCTGAAGCCCGTAGACTCTCGATAGAGCGCCCTAGAATCCGCCATTCGGGTACCGAGCCGGAATCTTCCGGGGATAGGTCTAGTCGCTTAAACAACGCGTTCTAGGGCGCTTTTTCGAGAATCTACGGGCTTTAGTCCTAAGGTACGAGTAAACGATTTAGAGATTTGGACAATTTAGGAGTAACCTCTTCTACTTTATCGAAGATATCTTAGTCTCTATCACGAGCGTATTTACTTTACTTCATAAGATATATTCTATAGATTCACTTATCTAAGGTATTTCCTAAAGATCGAAAGTGTGAAGCGAAATTACGCTTTCCTGAAAAGAGTTTAGCGCGATTTATAAGAAATTAACTTTAGGATTAAATCCCTCAGATCTCTTCTTCCTCAAATAATCATCGTTGATTCAAGACTTTATTCCAGATCAATTTTGATAACAAAGTCAACTCGCTACTCGAAAAATTACTTAAGAGAGAGAGAGAGAGAGAGGAAGAGAAAAAGAGAGTCTGTATTCTCTAGATTTCTCATCATCGGACGGGGTCCGAACTGAATACGAGGACTAAAGTAAATAGTTCCTGAGATATATCTCCAAGGTACGTTGACGAGATTTGTTCGCTTTTTTAAATCTATGACAATTCTCGCGCTTTCAACTCGATTGCTCTCGGAGTATTCTTTCTAGAAACTTCTATATTAAATTTGAGAGATACCTTAGGCTCAAGCATACTAATTACGTGGACTATAGATGTTACCGTCCAATGGATTATCATTTCTACACGATTCAAAGGTATACTACCGCGTTAATCCTACCTCAATTATAGCTAGTGTAACTAATGTATTTTTATAGCAGCCTAATACTTCGAATCTACCTCCCTCTTATACTTCCCATTTGGCCTCTCCATCACCAATCCCTCAAGACCTCCCTAAGTCACCTTTGGAGATCAGGTGAGAGACCCTACCCCTGTCCCGCGTGTCACGCGCCGAATAAGCTTACCTAATTCGGTAATATAAATTGTAGGACAACCGAGAGCTCATACTCATACACATCTCAACCTCCTCGATCTGGACGACAATCATTACCAGTTAACAAGCGTAAAGCATCAGCATTTATAGATCTTACGCTTGATAGTGACAGTGATCATGAGCTAGCTGTTCGGAAGAAGAGTAGAAGCTCAAGTAATTCGACGGAGGCGTCTCTCAAGCCCAAAGTCGAACAAAAGCACGAAGCTTTGGAAAAACCAAGTAAGCTTGAGTTCCTATATAGTTCATGATTTAATATATCACTCTTGCTCTCTTACCTTTATAACGAGAATTTCTATCCTCTATTCCTTATATAGAAAATTTACTATTCGGGCTAGCTTGTACTACCATATTCTGCGAATTGACTAATGCTATAACAGTTTTTACCGCTCAACCTCTGAAGTCAGAATCGTCTTTGTCGTCTTCGTCGAAGCGAGTTTTCTACGCTGCAAAGTCTACGAAGACTAAAGGGGAGCGTCCGGGAATTCACTCTCCACCTTCTTCAACTCCCTTTAGAAGACTAGGTACAACTCTTTCTAATCAAATATTTCCTGGAGGACGAATCTCGACTGAATCTAGAGGCCGGACCCCTAAGGAAAACGTCTCGAACCCCTCTCGAAATCATGTTTCAGCAGTGATAGTCCCTCCCTTGCAACCATCTCCAGAAGAACGACGAAGGATATTCCTCGAGAACCTACGGGTACTCAATGGAGTTACTTTGGTCAATACTGTCGATGATACATCACCTCCACTAGATTTCGAATTCACTAAGGATAGCGTTCTTGGTAAGAACGTCACCAGGACGACGAAAGATTTCATGAGTGGTTGTACCTGTCGGGTAGAGAACGGCCGTAGTATCGGATGCGAATACCTGTACTGCCAATGTCTTGACGATTCGCAAGAGAACGACCAAGGCAAAAAGGTATTTCCATACGCAGCAGGCAAGGACACCCTCGGATGCCTACGGAACTTCTGTACGTTGACTTTTCCGTGTTCTTCTCTCCCTATCTGTACCCTTCCTGCGGGTCACGAGAGGTATTTCAGGAGATGCCTCGACTCAACAAGCCAGTGCTAATTCCGATACTGCACAGACTTGTTGGGAGGCTACCACGTATACGAATGCAACGAGAGGTGCAATTGCCCTAGCCATTGCAAGAATCGTGTCGTTCAGCATGGAAGGACTGTGCCAATCGAGATCTTCAAGACAGCGAACCGGGGTTGGGGTAAGTTCTTGGCGGTGATAAAAAATCGAGTTACTGACATATGTCAAGGTCTACGTTGTAAGGTTGATCTCAAAGTTGGGCAGTTCGTCGATACTTACAGGGGTGAGATCATCACGCATGAGGAAGTAGAGCGTCGTGGAAGGAACCGAGGTCCAGAAGAGGCGAACTACTTCTTCAATTTCGACAGATTCGAAGAGGAGAGCAAAGGCTACGTGTGCGATGGCAAGCATATGGGCGGGCCCTCGCGTTTCATTAACCATTCCTGCGATCCCAACTGCAGGATCATGACGGTGTCCTATAACCATGCCGATATCGATATTTACGACCTAGCCTTCTTTGCCAATCAGGTAATTCCTGCTGGGACCGAGCTCACGTTCGATTACGGGGTTGAACTCGCCGAAAACCTCGACGACGATGAGGCCGGACCGAGCAGGATTACAGATACTATGGCAGACGAGTATGAGATCATGAAGGGGTATCGCCCAGCTAGGTGTCTCTGCGGTTCAAGGAAGTGCCGGGGATATTTTTTTACATGAGGAATGGGAAGAGATCGAAGGGGATCGAAGAAATCGAGAAGGGAGTTTTGGGTCATTTTCTGGAGTGGTCTGTGGGTACTACTGATGTTTACAGTCGAGCGCCATCAGAACATTCACGTAAATTACCAATGGCATTCAGGTTTTCCGGATCTAGCAAGCAGAGCTTTTCATTTCACTCTCGCCCAGCAGCATGAGGAGGCATTTAAATGGGTTACATCTCGATACATTTATGTTAAATGCGTGCAACAACGTGACTCGTAGATCTGAAACACAAGTCTGGTATCACCTCTTCCAACGCCGAACATGTTTGTACAGAACACCATCGCGGATACCCTTTGCCTGACGCCCAGTCAACGTTGAGTCATGTATTCCCAGATCCCGTCATGCCAACCCCAACTCCGAGGCTCTTGGCCCAATATTCTCAGTACCATCGTCTTCACAAGCTCAGCGGGTTCCCACTGCCATCGACTAAACCGAAAAAATCCCATCCCTTCCAATCTCCAATCACCACCCCTCCAAAACCTCCCCGATACCCAAACAAGCGTCCATAGGCTCCAGCGGCCTAGGCTCCATCACAGCCATAGCAGCAATATTCTCCTCTTCCCTGCCTTCCCCAAACATAGCGGTCCTTATTGAGGGTATGACAGAAGACGTCGATGTCCGTCGGCGATGCCGCCGTTGCAGGAGGATGCTGTTTATGCTTTGAATGCTGTGGGCGCTGCGGAATGAGCAGGGCGATGACGATCGTGAGGAGGTGGAGGATGTTGAGCTGTGGAAGGTGGATCGGTTGGGGTAGAGGGAGAGGGGCGAGAGGCCGAAGGGTAGAGCTTCCATTACGAAGGTGGTGATGATGGTAGGAGGAGAGGTGTGGTGCTTGGTGTGGGGCCGAGAGAGTATTGTTCACTGTGGAGCTTTTCGACCGACAATGAAAACACACTTCTTTATAAAGAAGAGGTCACGCTTCAGACTGAGACAACAGGACAAAGAAATCTCGTATGCATCGGCTATTCCTAGAAAGTCGGGTCTGTCCGAGGCAGTCTTATAGCACTAAGACTCTTATAGGCAACAGAAGCGCAACGCAAATATGACACGAAGCGCAGTCAGATGCGAGAACGGATACCGAAGTGCTAATGGGGAAAGCGATGAAGAGAGAGAGGGGTCAGCATCTTTTATGATTCGACTGTGGCATGTACCTTGAGCCAACATTACATAGCAAAATCCTTACCCATTCCCACCACACCCTTCCAATCTCCCCTCCGGTCTCAAGCTTCCTAAATTAGGGCGATAGATGACGACCGCAGACTACGCAAGGCACACATACCAACTATGGCGCGAGCGTTGTCTCAGCAGAGGCACAGCTCCAACGCTTCGGCGCCTGTTGCATCGCAACAACGCATCGTTGGCCACTGCGATGATTTTCCCCAAGGCGCAGGCTTCTCCTTCCTCAGCCCCAAACAGTAGAGTAGGATTAGTTGTGATTGCTCGGCACCCTTATTCCTGATAGCTGATCTGACCCGAGACTTTGACAGCTGTGCTTTCAGAGTGAGGCGGCGGCCTGATGGGCGGCCTGGCGCCGAGGGCAAGGGGCAAGGGGCTGAGACAGCAGCGCAAATGGGGGCCCCAATTGGTAATTCAATGACATCCAGCGTGAATTGAAGAAGTACGAGAAGAAGCACAGAACATCAGCAATGATGCGTTTGGATGTTGCTGTTTTGGGAGCCGAAAATGTTAGAATTGTTCTTGGGACACGAGAGCCTAGGATTCACCAACGCCATTGCGCCGCCCACCAGAGCCCCTTTACTCAGCACCGCAATGAGACCAAGTTGCAATCTCAAACGTTGTGTCTGGAAGCAGTGATAAGCATATAGTATTTACTCCCACCAACGTTCCCACAAAGTATCCTCGAAGGCCAACATAGACTTCTGTGAAGCACTCAGCCTCAGATTCATGAATACAATTGTGATTGATGTCTTCTGCGAGCAACACTCATACCGCGTCCTTGACCGCGAGGCCGATCTTGTCTTGCTAAGGCCATGCTCTGTCGTAGTGAGAACTTCGGCCTTGAGCGACATGACAACGAAGCATGACGTGAACTCTTCTAACGAAAAGCTATTTAATTACAATGCCACTGTGCTTGGCCTTCCCCGAGAGGTAACACGGTTGCATGTCCACATGTAGCAGCAGCTTGTCCATGGGGCATAATCGAGTCAATAGGGGCTGTGTCGCTCAAGAAATGGAAGTCTACCGTGGGAATCATTCTCTCTCAGACCTATTCTGCTCGCTTGCGCTCTCGCTTTATTAAGTGATCATACACCTCCAATAGTTATATAACCACAGGCTATCGAGAGCCCAGATGAGAGCGACTTTCAGACCTGGAATACATGCTCGATGCGCCGAGAAGGGAATGAGAGCGAAACGTGGCTAGTCATGGTCAATAAACAGTTGTAAGAAATCGCATATAAGACGAGAGAGCTGATACATGCCAGTCATGGGAATGGGAATGAAAAGTGAACATAGCCGCATCCTTAAGAAATGTGAAGTTATATATACCAACAAGAAAAAAATCTCTAGAGATTCCCACAGGCAAAAGTGAACATGGTATATCTCGAGGTCTTTGCCTCCAACACCAAGCCCCAAACCTAACATGGCACTTCACCGTGTCATGATCAACGCCAGTCGCAATGCTGATGCACACCCATCCCGCCTCCTTATGCACCTTATTCGTACACCTTTCCGTTTCGCACCCCCTATTAATCCTCTCTCAGTAGTCGTGAGTCATAAGAAGGCCGTTCAACTGGCTGATACAGTGATCTTCCCCGTCTTTGTCCTCATCCCATCATCCTCTTATCCATGATCCGCTCCACCTCTCCTGCCCCCCCTCCCCCTAGTTGCGCGTCTACTCAATGTAAAACTCCTCCGAATACTCTCGCCCCAAGCGCTGTTGTCGAACACATCGAGTACGTTCTGCCGATCAACAGCACTGCCCGCTCTGCTCCTGCCACCAACAGGCGAGTTGCCACCCATAGGTGACAGATTCCCGCCTGCGCCATCATAGCCCCATTGGAATGCACTGTCGCCAGAATGGGATGGAGAGTGGCCGTATGAGTGTGAAGGAGAGTGTCCAGGTCTGTGTGGTGAGAGCTGCGGACTGACACTACCACTGCGGCTTGATCGTGAGGGTGATCCGGTATCGCCGCGGTGTCGAAGACCACTTGTATCGAGGGATGGTCTGCCCTCTGAAATTGATGGTCCTCTTGATCTGCTCTGTGGACTGCTGTCGTTTTTGGGTGGCACGCCAGGCGGTGCGTCAGGGAAGGTGTCAGACTGCGGCGAGACATCGACATCCGCGTCTCCATCCTCGACGAAGATCTCCGGGACAGCAAATTGGGGAATGTTGACCATGCGTGCTGAATGACGGAAATCAAGGCGCGAGTGAAATTGGCGAGACCAGTACATCATGTCGAAGAAGCCTTTGACAACACGGCGGCGGACCTCTTCTTGGACTCTTTGCAGGCGAGCGCGGCGCCGGAGGTATTCTTCCAGGCGCAACGATTTGCTGTCGGAGATGACGTTGTAGTGGGCGAGGATCATGAGGCAGGACGTAAAATTGATGCCGCGGTCAGGGTGGGCGGAGACCATGACTTCTTGGAAGAAGATCTCCATGCGTTGTCGTCGCCGGCGGATATCTGAGACGTCAATCATCCTCAGTTGTCGGTTTAGTTCGGAGAGGTCGATGCCATTGTATGTCTCCTCTCGATCGTCCACCTTTTTCGGCTTGACAGGAATCACACCCGGTGGCGGTGTCTCATTTGCTCTCCTCTCGACCTTACAATTATCAAGAATGCGTTTGACGGAGTGGTCGCTGCCTGCGTAAATACGCATCTCGAATACGCCTGAGAGTTCGCTGAGTAATCTAGGAAAGACTTCCTTTGAGATGAAGCCAGTCCCTTCTGGATCGTAGGTAGCCCAGGCCTGCTTGAACCGCCGAATTTCCTTTCGATTGATCACCGACAAACTGCTGCTTCTTTGGTACACGTACGAGAAACTTTCAAAGATCAAAGATACGAACAGAGAGACAAAAATATACATGCTAAGGATGTTCCAAGAAATGAATAAGGCACGAGCCCAAGCCGCGCTCCCGCAGTCACTGTCGTAAAAAGAAGTTGATTCGACGCAATTGGGGGTCGTTATGGTCGCATAGTCTTCCATGATGTTGTTCCAACCTTCTCCCATACTCATACGGAATAGTAGAATCAAGGCTTTTGGGACGTTCCGGAAATTCATATTCCCAGTTTCCAGAGATCCAAATCTCGTAAGGCCGAATGTCTGCGTCAAAGCGATGGCATACACCAAAAAGAGAACAAACCAGGTGGCCAGCAGGTTGCCAATGGCGGTGAGCGAAGCTGCTGCCGTTTTGAAGAGATGGTCCAATTGGTTATTGCGAGGTATCAACAACAGAGCGATAGAGACGAGGAAGAGCTCGTGAAGTCTCCGATATGTCTGGTTATTATACTTGGAGAGGTCCAGGAGAGTAGTGATGACTGTGCCTATGATAGAGAGAACCGAGTAAAGATCCCAAGAGCTCTTCCGAAATCGTTGCCAAGTAAGCCCAATGATGCGTACAGCGACATTGGCGATATAGAACACCGTGAAGACAAGGAAGATATAGTCTATAGATGTCAGCTCTCATTGAAGCAGACATACAAGGGTGCTCACCTCTCAAGCGCTGCCACCACTCAGGCTCCGGGTAGAACTCAAGGACCAGAAGTACAAGGTGCAGGAACAAGATCGTCGTCAGCAGCCGCTGCCACCTTCCATGTTTCTTGACTGCTATTCTGTAACACCAACGTCTAAGACCGTTCTCGGATTTGCTTGATGGGCGCTTAGACGGTGATATCTGCCGTAGCAGCTTTCGCAATTCGAGCCATGATCGTTGATCGGAAGTCAAGAAAGCCACACCTGTCTGCTCTGTGTAATTGCGCATGAACACAGACACGAACAGTGTGAGCACGAAGACCGCTCCCAAAAGGTTAAAGGTGATGAAGAATACAGCGTTACCCTGTGACTGGTAATTTTGAGGTTGAAATCCACGACCCGCAGATCGCATAGCTGTCCACATGACATCTGTCCATCCTTCCTGTGACACAATTTGGAAGAGAATGCTGAGCGAGCTGCCGAAGTTATCGAAGCTGTAGTAGGGATTCGAAACCTGCCTTGGTGCAAGCACGTTCCATTTGTAGGGGCTTGCGGTGCTGTATTCACCAACACAGTCACTGAGGTCGTTTATATTTGGATCATTGCAAAATAGCATCTGTCCATTGAAAAGGTTGAGACCGTAGATGGCAAAAGGGAACAACAGGCTGAGAGAAACGAATGCGGCCTAACATAGTCAGAATCAAAGTGTCAAACATAGAAGGACGCTCGACTCACTGACAGGATTTTCCACCCACCCAAGACAATCACGGAATGGAAAGTGTCTCTAGCACTGTCACTGACATTCAGCAATCTTAAGGCTCTCAGAGCTTTAAAAGCTCCTACGGCTCTTGACACAGCACCGTCCGAGTATAAGGAAGTTATGACGTTGATCCAAAGGGTGACCAGCACAAGTCCATCAATGAAGCCCCACGAGCCTCTGAAGTAAGCGTTGGGCGTCCAGAAGAAGCCGTCTGCGATAATCTTGGTCAAGGCCTCGATGGTGAATACAGCAGCGAAACCCATGTCTGTCCAGACAAACCAATTCTTGACTGAGTAGCCGCCGTGGTCTATGAAATACTGTCGTTGATAGAGAGGGGTGGACACGCAGGCCAGGAGAACCATGGCAACGATAGCTGCGTAGATGAAAGCTGAGAAGGCGTACCAAACCGGTTTGACTGGAGGAAAACCTTCGATGCGTTCGTTGCCTCGTCCCGGACCGACTATTCGTTGACAGAATCTCCGAATTGTATTACGTGGTCCGAAGATGAAGAGCGAGACATTGTATCTGGGATGCCGTTGCAGATACTGTCGCTGTGCCCGCTTCCTCTGTTCAGTGGCAGACACAACTTCCCTTGCTCGCGTTCGTATATCAAGTTCCTCGTTATTACGAGAGAACTGCAAGCGGGAGTAGAACGGATTTGGCTCTCTATTTGACACGAGTCCGACGAGTCTGGCCCACCAAGAAGATAATAAGCCCGGTTGGACTTGGCTTCCTGGTTGGCCGGTAATTGGATCATTATCTTCATGCAGCTCTTCCATGGGCTCCATATGCTCGTCAAGGAAGTCCCGAAAGATCTCTTCTTGTAGCAACATTTCCATTGTGGCAGGACCGAAGTCCAGGGGATCCTTGTGGCGGCTGGTGGCTCGACCCAGCTTGAATATCGTTGACAATGACAGATTACCGTGAGAAGAACCGCCGAGCTCTTTCTGCTGGAGAAATGCTTTGACCTGCTGTAATCGCTTCTCGTCTTCCGAGACGTCAAAGTTCTCTTGGATGACCGCAATAAACATATTCAGCACAATAAAGTTGGCTAGTATGAACCATAGAACGAAGAATGTAGCACCTATCCATGATTCGCCCCAGCGTTGTTGATATCGCGTTGAATTATACATTAAGATAGTCCAATTCTCGCTTGAGAGTACCTGGTACATGCCAATGAAGGAGTTGTAGATATCCGAGAACGTTACATGGTTAGTATTGCCACTTATGTCCTCGGCAGGAAATTCGCCCCGAAATATCTGGACAGCGAATATAGCTGTCAAGAAGGTGATGAGAAACACGAACACTATGAGGTTCAGCAGACCAGAGACGTTTCCCAGGACCTTCTTGATCAATTCGCGAGTCAGAGACACTGCCAGGACGACACGATATATTCTCACTATCTGGAAGAACGTGAACCATTCGTAGGTCTGCCCCGAGTCGTGGATGACGGGAATTTGAATGATAGCAGTGATTATGGCAAGGACCAGGTCAATCCAATTGCGAGGGTGTTTGTGAAAATTCCTCCAGTTCGAAACAAGTCGTAGGATGATCTCAAATACCAAAGCTATGGTCACGACTCTTTCGGTGTCTCTTATGAAGTTAGCCCGAAAAGAGCTCATGTTCGCGCTTCTTAGACACATCACAAAGAGGTCGAAGATGATGATCAGAATCCAGAACCAGCTCGTCATGTCGTAAGCTCGCTTCAACGGGCTCACCTTCTTCTGAACGTGGTCCTCTTCTTCCTGGATGAAATGGTCTTGTTCATCTGCTGTGAAAGCGCTCGTCTTGCTTTCTTCTCGGATGACCTGGAATGAGGAAGTGATGACAGCCACGAGCAGATTCATAAGCCATAGACTCATGACAACGATGCCGAAGGCAAAAAAAAGAGCTCCAGCGAGGAAGTCGCTATCAGTAGTGTAGTATAGGAGGTCCGAGAAAGTGTTGGCGCTCATGATTACGAAGATCAACTGCAAGGACTGAAGTACATTGTCGAAGCTCACCGTCCCATTATAGGGACCGGCGCCCTCCAAGCAGATTGAGCTTGGCGGACAGAGGTACCCTTTGTGCACGGCAGTACCGTTAGAGAAATCGGCATGGACCCAAGGCATTTTGCTTCCGTTGGTGGGGGAAATATAGCCTCCGCAGAATTGGACATTTTGTGGGGGGAGGTTCTGGGTGTAAGCACTGCTTAGAGCCGTGTGATTGTTTGGGTCACTGAGGACCGCTGCTGCATCTTCGTACCAAGTACATGTACGTCTTAAGGAAGATTTAAAACCCTGGACTCCAATGATGGCGAAGAGCAACCAGAAGAAACCAATGAGGAATGCCACATTGACCAGCATGGGAGCTGCTTTCTTCAAACTTCTCAGGATCACTGAGGTGCCGCTGGTCAATCCAAGAAGCCTTAGGATTCGGAGGCAGCCCAGCATTCGGAAAAGATAGACGTGGCGACTCGGTTCGACCATCACAAGAGATAGCACGAATGAAATCCAGAAGGATACAACGGCTAAAAGATCTAGACGATTAAAGGAATGCCGGAGAAATGCTCGCCGGGCTAACCGAATGCGTTGTGCCTGACGCGAGTGGCCAGGCTGGTCGATCTGAACCTGCACATTCGTGAACGATCTTAGAATTGAGGGCTGAGGAGCAGCCTCTTTGTTTACATTTTTCGTAGATGGTTGTCTTTGAGGGGCGAAGAAGTTTTGGACTCGGCCTGTAAAGGCAGCTTTAAACCCTAAGTCTGTGTCCACAGTGCTATATTCTTCCGCGTTCTTGATCAGACCAGATACAATGACCCGTGCCACAATCTCGAACGTGTAAATCGTAAACAGACCCAGCAAGCCAAAATTGATCCAGGAAGCCTGCCAGGCCTTGGGCTTTTTATCATACTGAATGGCTGGCGCCGCGTCAATGGCCAAAAGCACCGTTTGGACAATGATTAGAATGAGGATGATTGGCTCTGTAACGGGATGAACGAGCATCTCGCAAAGTTTCAGCCGCAATTTGTTCTCGGGGCCAAATATACCAAGAGTCTTCCCTTTGAGCGGATTGGGTTGCGGGGCCCAGTGATCGCTCGAGGCTTCGCTTGACACTACTGGCCGGAGTTTCTCAGGTGGAGGGCTCGGTCGTTCATCGTGAGCGTAGTCGACCATAGCAGGAAGAGTTGGTGGTCCTTCCATTCGGGCATCCCTAATCGAACGCTGGCGACGCAGGGCCTGGTCCAGTGTATCAGGTTCGTTACTAAGATTGACCACTCGCTGAGACGCTTTCCTCAGTATCGTTCCAGCTCTTGATAGAGGAGATGCTGACGACGGAGACAGTGATCTCGCGCTAATGCTTGAGGTAGGTCTGCCCAGCCCAGCCTCCATGTGCGGTAAATCATCACCCAGCCGTGAACCTGCTCTGCTGTGACCTGTACTGGGCGGTGGCGCTCGAAGGCCTGCTTGGGGTGAAGGTGCGCCACTGATAGGAGCCAAGAACCTCGTATCGGTCAAGGGTGTCTGGTCATTGTCTTGTGGAGAGAAATAATTGTCGTTTTCGTTTTCGTCCAGCGTGTTAGACGTAGGCAGCGAGAAAGCGGACCCATTGCCGTGCTCCGTGATGACCTGCAAAGTGCTCGCCCTTCTCCTACCAGCTGGTGGCCTGGAGGGTCCCGGAGGTTCGAAGCTGAGACCCACGGAGCCCATCGCGGCCTGGAAATCTCCGGCATTGACGGGCGAAAGCTCTCCATCATCAACGTATACAGCTGGCTGATGGGCGTTCCTCGGTGTGGTAACGTGTGGAAGGCCTGCATCCTCCCCTAATCGAGCTGGAGGGGACCCCCCGTCCACTCGCTCGTAGGCCGTATTGACTCTCCCACTAAAGGACCTTCTAGTACCCGCCAATGTTCTGGATATCCTTCGTGGAGCTCTTTCGTGTACCCATTCTCCCAATCCACCTGACGCCGGATCTGGAGGTCGTGATAGATCTTGCAACGGTATCGATTGGCGTCTGGGGTTATTGTTTGGGGAGGAGCGGTCAGACGTCATTGCGAGGATCAAGTTAAGGAATTCTGTTGTTCAGGTCTCCCCCCATGTTCAGATTTCGATTCGTAGACCTCATCTAGTCACACTTGCAATTTTTTCCCTCTGGCGCAACCGCGTCAGCTCTCGATATCAGGAGTCGGTTTTTGGTATTCCTCGTTGGGCCAAATCCTTGCAAGAAGTATGTAAAGGGGACCCGTGGAGTTGAGCACCGAGCAGTGTCGGAGAAGCGAGCGTAAGATTTGGCTGTCGTGTTTTTTGTCGTTGTTGGTTTACTGTTGATTCTGAGGTTCAATCGTGGCAGCTTTTAGCGGGAAGTTGACTTTGCAGGACAGTCAGCAAGTCCCCTGTTTCCGTTCCGCTGTTTGGGGCAAAGTTAAGTAACAGTTTAAAAATAGTTCTAGACTATACGAACACTTCACATTGTTTTCTGGATTATGATGGCATTTTAGGAGTAGAGGACGTCACTTTCGGAAAGTGTTTACAACCACCCAGGTAACAATTCACACGTATATATAACACCTGACCAGAAATGCGCGCTCCTACTCGTGCCCGACTTTGGTCTCCATGATAAACAGCATGGCGCCATGGAATGCCATAACCAGAGGCCGTCGTGAATACAAAGCACTCCAGACCTTTCATCATTGACAATTCCGATATATCAGTGAAACGCCTGTCCTAGTTGTGTGGCAGTCCGTTCAGACACCAAATACTAATGCATTTACCACATGCCCTTCGCGCCAGCCCTGTGCCTGCAGAGTTTCCCCATCTTTGAGGATTTTTCCCATATATGCAATCTTCACTTTTTCAGTCTGTTCGAGAAGTCAGCCTGCTCTCCTGTAGTACTAAGATATGTAGCCATCCTTACATTAGCTTCCTCCTGGATCCTCCGCACGAGTATCCTGACGGCCTGGTCTTTGCCTATTGCAACGACAATGTCCGGCCCACCTCGGTCACTCAACCGTGCCTTGACCTTGACCATGTCGCCAGTCTTGAGCACTGCCTTGCCTTTCTCCTCTCTTTTTCGTTCCAACTCTTCTTCATCATCGGTAACATCGTTCGATGTCTCTCCTTTCTTGATCTCTTGATCTAGAACTAGATTCTTAGGGTCACTAATGACATGCTCTGGCATCTGGTATAGATTTCCCGCCTCATCATAGGCGCCATTCTTGAGATCTCCAGTGGGCACCGTAATAGCTGCAGCGTCCAGTATAGTCTGCGCCGTAGCAATATCTCCATCTGCGAGTAATTCCACCACGGACTTCAACGTAGCCCATATTTCCACATGACCAGTGACTCTGGTATCAAAGAATTCCTGCCTTTCCCTAGCCAGCTCTGATCGGGTCCATTGCCTCTTCGCAGTCCACACATGAGGTCGTAAAGGGAGATTGAACTGCTCTCCCAAGGCAAGATGCCTTCGTGTTCGACTACGCTCTGTAACGGGTGGCTGCTGGGACGATGCTCGCCGACTAGAGGGTTCGGGCAATTGTGGGGGAGCGGAGGTTATGGCACGCGAGCTGGCATCGCCGTGGATGTTGGATGGCGAGTAGGGCGAATCCCGTTCTTCATCTCGCGCAGTAGATTGACAACACCCCTGGACATCATTACGTTACTTCAAAGGCATTTTTTGACCAGCTGCGTTTGCCGCAAGAGTGAAGATCACGGCTGCAGGGGGGCGGAAAGGCTACTCACCATCGCTCATACTGCTACGCAAGATCCACTTCTGTTGTAATGAAATACACTATGATCCGGGCAAACGAATGATACCAAAGCCATGAGCTCAAATGATGCTGTGCGACGTTTCAAAACGTGCAAAAGAGGGGTGCGTGGATTGATGAACTCGTGCGCTGCCAAGAATGGTGATGATTGCCACCCTGCATGGAAGTTCCCGCTAGCTTTAAATGTGGGGCCAGTGGCTTGAGATCGCATCAATACACCCGATTCAGACCTTGGAATGTTTACCTCCTGAGATAAATGTTTCGAACGCTACGAGGTTGGATGTTTGTGCTACTCAATGTACATTATCGTGACATCGTTTTGTTTCGACTGC
>JAABUS010005743.1_pt1 | contig 15891 bp, 14 predicted proteins | sample 5560161 | NCBI WGS metagenome assembly JAABUS01 (sample SAMN10711885, study PRJNA513376) | rock metagenome | isolation source: Antarctica rocks | place: Antarctica: Victoria Land, Trio Nunatak nord | collected 2016-01-04
ACCTGTAGGCGAAGGGAAGTTTTGTTCCCTTATACCTATCGCATCGGTATAACCAATTACTTTAGGATCGTAGAAAGTTTTTCTTAAACCTCTGGATATATCTGCGGCAAAGTTTCCTTTGTAAGATAAACCTTCAAATAACCTGATGGTCGCTGATAAGTTGTTTAAGTAACGGTTAATATTATCCCTGTCGTCAATTTGATTTAATAGTGATACCGGGTTTCTGAAACCGTTGCCAATTGGGAAACCGTTTGCATCATAAGGGGCTGGTGAAGCAACATTAAAATACCTACCCTGAGCATCATATATAGGAATAGTTGGGTTTAACTGGATAGCTGCTCCAACTAAGCTGCCGTTAAAACCGGCGTCATTTGTAATAGGGGCAAACTGATCTTTTACATTGGAGTAGGAAGATTGCAGATCCAATTTTACAACGTCTTTAAAGAATGATTGCGATGCGTTGATCCGTGCATTTAAACGTTTCAGTGCCGAGTTTTTAACAGTACCTTGCTGGTCGTCATAACCAACAGTTGCCCGATAGTTCCCGCCTTTATTGCTTGCACCACCAAAACCTAAATTGTAATTTTGGGATATAGCAGTCCTGAAAATTTGTTTTTGCCAATCCGTATTGCCTCCGTAATCTACACCACCGTTAGCTACAGTACCAGCATTAGCACCAACACTTGCAACAGCTTTTAAGAAATCTTCGCGGCCAAGCACGTCGTAACGTTTTGCTACACTGGCAACACTTGTATTAGTAGAAAATTGAATGCCTTGTCCTTTACGTCCTTTACGGGTTGTAATTAAAATAACACCATTAGCACCACGCGAACCATAGATTGCCGCCGATGATGCATCTTTTAATATACTGATGTTTTCGATATCATTTGGGTTAATAAATGATAAGGGGTTACGTGCGGATGAACTACCTGCCCCAACACCATAACCACCTGATGTGCCGCCATTATCCAAAGGAACACCATCTACCACGTAAAGCGGGCCATCGCCTGCTCGGATAGAACCGGCACCACGGATGGCAATAGTTGCACCTGCACCGGGCTCGCCACTTGATGGCGTAACTTGCACACCAGCAACACGGCCTTGCAATAACTGGTCTGGTGTCGAGATAACGCCTTTGTTAAAATCCTTTGTACCAATTGAAGCTACAGAACCCGTTGCATCACGCACACGCTGTGTACCATAACCAATCACCACTACCTCATTTAAAGCATTGGTAGTAGATGTTAGGGTGATGTTGACATTGTTGGATGCCGGAATGGCCACTTCTTTGGTGGTATAACCAATGTAAGAAACTACCAGGGTAGTAGCCGAAGCCGGTGCATTAAGCCTAAAACTGCCGCTTGCATCGGTATTGGTTCCGGTAGTAGAACCTTTTACAATGATGGATACGCCGATCAAGGCTGATTTGTCTTTGCTGTCGGTTATCTTACCTGTTACTATTTTATTCTGGGCAAAAGCCTGTCCGGAAAAAATAAAAAACAAGACGACAAAAAATAGTGTAGATAATTGTTTCATATACGTAATTGGTTTATTTGGTGAATTGTAACAAAAGTAGGATAATAAGTATTCATTACAATAATTTATTGTATTTAATTTATAAAACAGACTAATGTTGTTGCAAGTGTAAGTAATACGTTGGTCGCTTTATGATAGTTTCGGGATGATTGCCTGTATTGCCGGAAATCCGTTTGTGCTGAAACTTCCTAGTGATTGTAAATTGATTGGAGGCGGATCTTTATAAATCAGGCATACTGTTTTTATGGCATAAAAAACATCAAATAAAATCTTCCGTTCAATGCTTCTTTTACCTATATAAAATCATTAAGCCCGCAACACAATCTTGCCAAACTGTGCAGAATTGTCCATTTTCCGGATTGCTTTTTCTGCATCGGCTAAAGCAAAAACTTCATCCACCACCGGAACGATTTTATGTTTGTTGATCTGATTCAGCATCGCTTTAAAATCTTCCTGCGTGCCCATAGTTGTGCCCAGCAATTGCAATTGTTTCCAGAATATTTTTCGTGCATCCAGTTCCGGGATATTGCCAGCCGTTCCTCCGAAGAAAACAATCCTGGCACCAGGGTTACAAAGATCAAGCAATTTGACAAAGCCCTCGCCCAAAGCACTATCAATGATCACGTCAAAACCGACGGCAAGCTGTTTCAACTGCTCGGCCCAGTCCTGCGCTTTGTAGTTTACGCCGGCAGCAGCACCTAGCTGTCTTGCTTTTTCAATTTTTTCTCCCGTTCCGGAAGTTACAAAAACCTGGCAGCTGGCAGCAACAGCCCATTGTAAAGCAAAAGAACCGGTTCCGCCACCAACGCCCACGATCAAAACTTTATCGCCTTTTGCAGCTTTTCCTTTGGTAAACAAAGCACGGTAAGCCGTTAAACCAGCCAGCGGAATGGCAGCAGCCTGTTCCCAGGTTAAATGTGGAGGTTTTGGATAGAGGTATTCTGCCCCAATCTTTACAAATTCTGCAAAAGTGCCGTTGTCGGGCAAACCTAAAATCTTGAAATCTTTTTGCTGATATTCGGGATGACCGCCCCAATTATTGGATGGGTTGATGATCACTTCTTTGCCCACCCAGCTTTGATTCACATCCGGCCCAACTTCTGCAACGATCCCGGAACCATCAGAACCCAAAATAGAAGGATATTTGATCCCTGCGTACTTGCCTTGTGTAATCCACCAATCGCGGCGGTTTAAAGCTGCGGCTTTTATTTCAACCAAGACTTCGCCAAGCTCAGCCTTCGGTTTCTCAACATCTTTCCAAATCAGTGGCTTGTCAGCAGCTTCCAAAACAATTGCTTTCATAATTGTAAAATAAAAAAAGCGGCATGGATAAACATTCATGCCGCTTTTTAGGTGATAAAAGAAGTATTAAGCCATTGCTTTTTTATACAGTTCGTTTACATGGTTCCAGTTTACTACATTCCAGAAAGCGGCTATGTAATCCGGCCTTCTGTTCTGATATTTCAGGTAGTAAGCATGTTCCCAAACATCCATTCCCAGTATTGGTGTGCCTTTCACTTCAGCAATGTCCATTAACGGACTATCCTGATTCGGTGTAGAACTAACAACCAATTTTTTATCGGCACCAACAGACAACCAGGCCCAGCCAGAACCAAAACGGGTTGTGCCGGCTTCGGAAAACTTGGTTTTAAAATCAGCGAAAGAACCAAAAGCACTGTTAATTGCAGAACTAACTTCGCCAGTTGGTTCACCACCGCCATTTGGCGACAACAAAGTCCAGAACATGGTGTGGTTATAATGACCGCCGCCATTGTTGCGTACAGCAGGTGGAAATTTGGAAACGTTTTTGATGATGTCTTCGATCGGACTGTTTGCTTCAGGTTTGCCTTCCAAAGCTTTGTTCAAATTGGTCACGTAAGCCTGGTGATGTTTGCCATGGTGGATTTCCATCGTCATCTTATCAATATGCGGTTCTAATGCGTCGGTGGCGTAAGGTAACGCCGGTAATACAAATGCCATAATATTTTTTGTTTAAAGGTTAATAAATTGTGGTGGATACAAACCTATATAAATTTTACCGATACTGTTTTACCGGCAATAAATGAATTTAGGGTGATGATCAACCACAAAACATAAAGGCGCAAAGCCGAAATTTGTTCTGAAAGGATCAACTTTTAATCCGCTTTTTCCTAAAAAATGAGCGTACCAATTCGACACATTCATTTTCCATGATGCCGCCGGTGATCAAAGTTTTAGGGTGGGTAATGCGCTGGTTGATCCGGCCAAAACCACGCTGCGGATCATGCGCGCCAAAAACGATTTTACCAACCTGGAACCAGTATGTTGCCCCAGCACACATGATGCAAGGTTCCATCGTAACATAAAGCGTACAGTTTTGCAAGTACTTGCCGCCCATTGCGTTTGCCGCCGCCGTTAACGCCTGCATTTCGGCATGGGCAGAAACATCGTTCAACCGTTCGGTTAAATTATGTCCGCGGCCGATGATCTGTCCGTTGCAAACCACCAAAGCACCAATCGGGATCTCATCTTCCCGCAAAGCTGCTTCCGCTTCGTGCAAAGCTAATTTCATAAAAAAATCATCCGGCGAAATCACTGGATCATCTGTAAAACTGTAGTATCTCATTATGATTTTTATGTGCTAAAAACAGCATCCTTATTTCTATTCCTTCAACCTAAACCCTTGCGGCTAAGTTAGGAAGAAAGCTTTTATTTGATTTAAAATTTAATGTTAACTTTAAAACATAAAAGTAAACGCAATGACAACTTTAACCATCCGCATCCCCAACGAAGAAACACAAAAAGTATCCAGCTTTATTGAAGATTTGGGCGGAGAAGTGGTTTCTTCAGAATTGACCAAAGAAGAATTACGGCAGCAAACACTTCAGGAACTGGAAGAAGGGTTGAATGAAGCTTTTGACATTGTTGAAGGAAAATCGGAACGTAACTCTTTAATGCAGGCATTACGTGGCTAATTTCGTTACGCCGACGCCTCTTTTTCTAAAAAAAGCCAAACGATTGATCAAAAGCTTTCCAACGCTTGAAGGAAATTTAGAACGTTTGGAGCAGGCATTAATACTAAACCCTAAAATGGGTGATAGCTACGGCGCTAATATCTACAAAATAAGGCTTGGCGATGAAAGTAAAGGCAAAGGTAAAAGCGGAGGCTTTAGGGTTATTACTTATTTAGTGCAGGAAAACAAAATTTCTACTGAAATTATTTTAATAACCATTTTTAATAAATCAGAAGAAGCTACAATTAAAAAAGCAGATGTAAGTAGTTTGATTGCTAAAATTAAAAAGCAAAGAAATTTTAAATAATGTTATTGTCTTTGCCTCCTGTAAAGTCTTTCCCCAAAACCATTACCAAAAAAACACCGGTAAAAGAAGCATCGCAATTTTACAGAAAAAGCGACGTAACCGGATGAACAACTAAACCTTTTAATGGGCTGACTGTCAGGAATCCATAAAGCATTATTTTATTTCAAACCAGATCATGAAAATCGCCCTAAAATGGTTTTACGGTACATTGCTGACGGTAAGCGGTGTACTCCTGTTCTCTTCGTTTTTCAACCTGCGGGAGGGAACCAAACCAAATTTTGATTTTCCTTACAAGAAAGCAGGCCTTACGGAAAGGCAGGCAGCAGCGCATCTGCTCAGCCGTTTTACTTATGGTGCCACACCCGGACAAATTGATGAAGTCGTAAAGCAAGGTTTGAAGAACTGGTTCAGCCATCAACTGGAAAGCCAACTGCCGGATGATTCTTTAAATCAGCTTTTGAGCAAATACGATGCTTTAAACTTAAGCAATACAGAAGTGCTGAATTTGTACCCGAAGCCGGGCCAGGTAGTTCGAATGGCCGTGCAAGATGGCCCTATTAACAAAGATTCTGTAAAAACGGACAAGCCTGCTTACAAAGCCCTTCTGAAAAATTATATGAACCAAAAAGGCCTGAAACCCGAGCAGGAACTTTTCCGCCAGTTTATCAACCAAAAAATGCTTCGTGCTGCTTATACCAACAATCAGTTGCAGGAGGTGATGACCGATTTCTGGTTTAATCATTTCAACGTATCTATTTCCAAAAACGATTGTGCGGTGTTCATCCCCGCTTATGAAAGGGATGTGGTCCGTCCTAATGCGCTGGGCAAATTTACAAATTTGCTGCTGGCTACTGCCAAATCCCCTGCCATGCTATACTACTTAGATAATTTCAGCAGTGCTGCTTCCAATGAGGAAAATTCCGGAAATGTGCAGGCGCGCCAAAAACTGATGAACCTGCAAAACCGGATGAACGGCGATACCACTATAAAATCAATGCTGGTAAACCGGCCTCAAAAAGCAAAAAAAGTCCAGGGCTTAAATGAAAATTATGCCCGCGAAGTAATGGAACTGCATACGTTGGGCGTAGATGGCGGTTATACTCAACAGGATGTTACCCAGGTAGCCAAAGTGCTGACCGGCTGGACGGTTTTCCCAATAAAGGCCAATAATCAACAGGCCGGCATGAAGAATCTGGCGGAAAGATTGGGCAACGACAGGATGGCACAGCAAGGTTACATGCACGAAGGCGATTTCTTGTTCACTCCAAACCGGCATGATAAAACCGAAAAAACAGTTTTAGGTAAACATTTTGGACCGGATGGCGGCTATCAGGAAGGCGTGGACCTATTGACGATGCTGGCCCATCAGCCGGCTACGGCTAAGTTTATCTGCCGTAAAATAGCGGTCAGGTTTGTGAGCGATAACCCGCCGCAAAGCCTGATCGATAAGATGGCTGCTGCTTTTTTAAAAAAGGACGGCGATATTAAACAGGTATTGATTACCCTGGTTTCAGCACCGGAATTTTGGAGCCCGGCTGCGATTAGGGAAAAAACAAAATCGCCTTTTGAGCTGACCATTAGTGCAGTGCGCAGTTTGCAGGCCAATATTGAACAGCCTTACCAGCTTTTTTCCTGGATCAGCAGAATGGGCGAAAAAAAATATTATTACCTCGCCCCTACCGGCTTTCCGGATAAAGGCCAATACTGGATCAATACTGGTGCTTTGCTCAACCGGATGAACTTTGGCCTGGCGCTTGCTTCCGGCCGTATTCCTGGCGTTTCGGTTGATTTAGTTGCCCTGAACCATCACCATGAACCCGAAAGTGCGCAAAATGCGTTGATTACGTACAGCAAAATCATCCTGCCGGAACGTAATTTGGAGGCAACCATCAAACGGTTGACGCCGATGCTGAACGATCCGGAACTGATGAAAAAAGTAGAAACGGCCAGCAAAACCACTAAGCCGGATCAAAATACCCCGATGAATCAGCAGATACAACCCAACAATGCGATGAACATAACTTCTGTCAAAAACAAAAACGCCTCCACCGGAAGCAATACCATGCTGGCACAAGTAGTTGGGGTTATTATTGGTTCGCCTGAATTTCAGCGTCGTTAATTTTAGTTTAATTTTATACCAAGCTTTAAATACAGTTAATAATGGTTTCCAGAAGAGGGTTTTTAAAGGCAGGCGGTGTAGCCTTAATGGGTGTTGGCCTAATGGGCGGCATCCCCGCATTTTTAGCTGAAGCGGTAGTAGGCAATCAACTTATTGCACCTTACGGCAAGCGAAAAGTATTGATTTGTATTTTTCAGCGGGGCGCGATGGATGGCCTGATGGCCGTAACCCCTTTTACCGATGAATATTTGAAAGCGGCCCGGCCGGGTTTATTTATTTCTGCAGCTAAAAACAGTACTGGCAAATCCTTGATCGACTTGGACGGGCATTTTGGTTTGCACCCGGCGATGCAAGGCTTTGAGCAGGCATTCCGAGACAAGCGTTTGGCAATAGTGCATGGTATCGGTTCGCCCAATAATACGCGCTCGCATTTTGATGCGCAGGATTATATGGAATCTGGCACGCCATTTAACAAAGGAACGGCCAGCGGCTGGCTGAACAGGGCAATCGGTTTGCTCGGCCACGATGCCATTACTCCTTTTACGGCCGTAAGTTTAACTTCCGCAATGCCGCGCTCGCTTTACGGTGATAATCCGGCTGTTGCTATCAACAACCTACAGGATTTTGCGATCCAGATGCGCGGCAATCCTTCCGGTACCAATATGGCGGCCAAAAGCTTTGAAGATTTGTATGACCAAACCTCCGAAGGACTGCTTAAACAAACCGGAAAGGAAAGTTTTGAGGCGATCAAGATGTTGCAAAAGGCCGATATTAAAAATTACAAACCTGCTCAAAATGTGGTTTATCCAAACTCCGCTTTAGGGAATTCGCTGAAACAGATCGCGCAATTGATTAAAATGGATGTTGGCCTGGAAGTAGCTTTTACAGAATCAAACGGCTGGGACACCCACTTCAACCAAGGCAATGAAAACGGCATCTTTGCCCGCAATGTTGGTGATTTAAGCAATAGCATGATAGCTTTTTGGAACGATTTGGATGCCTGGCAGGATGAAGTAACGGTAATGACCATGACCGAATTTGGCCGTACTGTACACCAAAACGGGACCGGAGGAACAGACCATGGCCGCGCTTCCTGCAATTTTATTCTGGGCAATACCGTAAGCGGTGGCTTGGTGCATGGCAATTTGCAGCCCTTAGCCATGGAAAACCTGGAAGACGGCCGGGACGTAGCTGTTACAACCGATTTCAGAAGTGTGTTCAGCGAAGTAGCCGATAAGCATTTAAAGGTGAACAATGACCGGGTCCTTTTTCCGGATTGGAAAAGCAGCAAGATTGGAGTAATGAAAACGTAATGCTTCTTTTACCGGCATAAATTTGACTTGGCCATTGTGATGACATTGTCATTCCGACGACAGAGGGGAATCTTTATCAAAAAAGATCAGCCTGAAAACCTGAAGAAGATTTCTCCCTACGATTGAATTGACAGCGCAGTTGATACTTCTTTTACCGGCATAAAATCAACGCAGCAATTGCGATCTCCGCTCCTTGGTATGTTGCTTTACTATAGATTTTTTGCTAAAAAGCTTTCAGCAGTAATCACTTTTATTTGAGCCGTTTTGTAATCTTTAATATTTCTGGTAATCAAAACAATGATTTCATTTTCGATAGCTGTATTATATTGAATAGCATCTTCAAAATCACCAAAATCGGAAGCAATTGCCAGATCAACCGTTTTGCTTTCTACTGGCAAAGTTGTAACCAAGGTTTTAAACTTAGCAATCAATTGCCGTGGGTTTTTTACAGCATAATGAGCATGTAAAATATAATCAATTGTAGCAAAAGACAGCGCAGATACACATATTTTAATTTCTTTTTTGTCGCCCAAAGAAAATAATTGTTCGGCAAAACTATTAAATGGTTTTCGGCCAGAAAGCAAATCCAGGCAAATATCAGTATCTACAAAAATTCTTTCCATTACAATTACTTCGTGTATTTTTTGGAAAGATGGTCTTTATAATTTTTCTTATAATCGTAATCCGCAGGCAGCGTTATTATACCTGAAAGGCTTTTGACAAAAGGCGTAACCGCAACTTTTTCTTTACTGTCAGTCAAAAAATCTAAATGATTTTCAATCAATTTGGACAAGCTTATATTTTTTGTTTTGGCATAAGATTTAGCCCTTTCAATAATATCCGTATCCAACTTCAAGGTGAGTTTCGTATCCATAAATTTTGCTAATACGTACAAATATGAGCAAAATGTACGGATTGCAAAAATAGGTGTAAAATATTTCCTTTCCGCCTCAAATCCTACCTTTGCCGTCAATGAATGAAGTAACCCTAAAAAAAGGCAAAGAAAAAGCAGTACTACAGCACCATCCCTGGGTTTTTTCAGGTGCTATAGAAAGCGTAAAAGGCAAGCCCGAAAACGGTGAAATTGTAAGGACGCTCAACAGCAAAAGTGAATTTCTGGCTTATGGTTTTTACAACAATCAATCGCGTGTGGCGGTGCGTTTGCTGGAATGGGACGATGCTGTTTTTATCGATGAAAAATGGTGGCGGGGGCGAATCCAAACTGCTGTAAATAACCGAAAAAAGATTTTAAACGATCAAACCAATACTTGCCGTTTGATTTTTAGTGAGGCTGATTTTCTGCCGGGTTTGATCGTAGATAAATACGAGGATCATCTTTCGGTACAAATCCTGACCTCCGGGATGGAAAAAGTAAAAGAAATTTGGATCGATGAACTGCAAAAGCTGCTTCGGCCCAAAAGTATTTTCGACCGCAGCGATGCAACTTCCCGTTCGCATGAAGGTTTGGATGCTTCTTTTGGCTTGCTTTATGGCAGTCATCCCCCGGAATTTGTGGAAGTGAAAGAAAACGGCATCCGGTATGAAGTAAGCATCTCCGAAGGACAAAAATCTGGTTTTTATTGTGACCAACGCGATAACCGCTGCATCGTTGCCGCTCATGCTTCGGGCAAAAAAGTGCTGGATTGCTTTGCTTACACCGGCGGTTTTAGTTTGAATTGTTTGCAGCAAGGGGCCAAATCCGTTACCAGCGTAGATAGTTCTGCATCGGCGATGGAGACTTTGCAGAAAAACATCCGGCTCAATAATTTAGGTGCTAAAAGAAGCATCGCCATACAATCCGATGTGAACAAACAGTTGCGGAAGTTTCGGGAAGAAGACGAAAAGTTTGACCTGATCATCCTTGATCCGCCTAAATATGCGCCTTCCCGTTCGGCTTTGGACCGTGCTTCCCGCGCTTACAAAGATTTAAACCGTTTGGCCATGTTGCTGCTGAACAAAGGCGGGTTGCTGGCTACGTTTTCCTGTTCGGGCGCGATGGACATGCCTGCTTTCAAACAGGTTTTGGCTTGGGCTGCGCTGGATGCCGGCAAGGAGGTGCAGTTCATCAACCAATTAGGGCAGCCGGAAGACCACCCGGTCCGTTCTTCCTTCCCCGAAGGAGAATATTTAAAAGGTTTGCTTTGTAGGGTTGGTTGAGTTGTTCGTTGTAAGGTGTGGGTGGCCAGTTCTGGGTGAATATCTATCCCGTTGTATGTTCCTGCATTCATTCGCCTTGTGTCCTTTAAAAACTGGCAACAGGAAACCCACAACCGGCAACTTCTTTTACACTACATTTCCCAACTTCTTCTTGGATTTGGAACGTAATTTCAAGTTCAATGCTTCTACCAAAATAGAAAAGCCCATGGCAAAATACAGGTAGCCCTTTGGGATGTGCTGATCAAACCCTTCGGCCAATAACGAAAAGCCGATCAGCAGTAAAAACGACAAAGCCAGCATTTTTACGGTTGGATGCGAATTGACGAAGTTGGCCACCGTATTAGATGCCCACATCATAATGCCAACGGCAATAACTACGGCAGCAATCATCACTTCCAAATGATTGGCAATACCAACTGCGGTGATGACAGAATCCAACGAAAAAACAATATCCAAAAGCACAATCTGTACAATGGTTGACCAGAAAGAAGTCGGTTTCACATTCGTTTCTTCATCATCACCGCCTTCAAAACGTTCGTGGATTTCGCTCGTGCTTTTATAAATCAAAAATAAACCTCCAAGGATCAGGATCAAATCATGGCCGGAAATAGCCAGTTTTTCTACCCAGTCTTTATCTGTCACACCAATCAATCCGGCCAGGTTAAACAATGGTTTGGTCAGGCTCATAATCCAGGTAAGAGAAAGCAGCAGCAAAACCCGGGTGAACATCGCCAGGAACAACCCTAATTTCCGGCCTTTGTCCTGCTGTTGGGCAGGTAGTTTGCCGGAAAGGATAGAAATGAAGATGATGTTGTCAATGCCTAAAACAATTTCCAGGATGGTTAAAGTGATAAGTGAAATCCAGGCTTCGGGCTGTGTTAAAAATTCCATGTTGCAAAAATGCTTTTTTTAGTCCTATAAAATCACAAAAGAACCGGTTATTGTTTTTTGAAATAATTATACCTTAATCTTTATCTAATTCGTTTAACAATACACCATCCATAATCTAAAAATTTAAGTTGTTGCCGGTTTGCATCCTTGGAAAAAATATTTTTATACGATAAAAGAAGTATAGCGCAAGGATTTATTAATTGGGCAGAAGCTGAAAAACAATTCATTGTAATATTGTTATCATTGGATAGACGGTCGTTTTGACTGTCTTTTTTTTGTTTTAGATTAGCAAATTATATTACTAAAAAGGCGGATGTTTGGTATTGAGATCAATTTAATGTTTATAAAAAATATGTTCAAGAAGTTATATATGATGGCAATCCTGGGTGCTTCTGTAGCCTGCCAGGCTACACCCGGACAACCTATTAAAGTGGCAGGTTCCAGAAACATAGAGCCGGACGAACAGCAATCGATTGTTTGTAAGGAAGTAACGGAGATGATCACTAATTACAATTACAAAAAAATCAAGCTGAACGACTCTATTTCTACGGTCATCTTTAACCGTTATATCAAATCGCTGGATGAAAACCACAATTATTTCCTTGCTTCGGACCTGAAAGATTTTGATCAGTATAAAACCAAGCTGGACAATGATTTGCAAAACGGCGAGCTAAACCACGTGTTTTATATTTTCAATGTTTACCAGAAACGGTACAACGAAAGGATCAAATATTCGTTGGAGCAGTTGAACAAACCTTATGATTTCACGCAGAAAGAAAGCTTCATGTTCAACCGGGAAAACCAGCCCTGGGTTTCCTCTGTTTCGGATTTGAATAAATTTTGGGACAAGCGCGTGAAATATGATCTGCTGAACCTGAACATTGCCACGCCAGACCTTGCAAAAAATAAAGAAACGCTTAAAGAACGTTACCAGCTCCTGATTTCGCAGTCTGCCAAGCTGAACAACCAGGATGTTTTCCAGCTTTTTATGGATGCTTTTACCGAATCCATCGATCCGCATACCAATTATTTTGACCCTTCCCATGCAGCACAATTTAACATCGAAATGTCCAAATCGCTTGAAGGGATCGGTGCGTCGCTTCAATCTGTAAATGATTATGTAACAATCAAAACAATCGTAAAAGGCGGCCCTGCGGACAGAAGCAAATTGCTGACCATTGATGATCGGATTGTAGGCGTGGCACAAGGAAAAAACGGTGAATTTAAGGATATCATCGGCTGGCGGCTGGACAACGCGATTGTATTGATCCGCGGCACGAAAGGAACAACCGTCCGCCTGAAGATCCTTCCCAAAGGAAAAACAACGACCAACCCGAAAATTGTGGAATTGGTACGGGAGAAAATTGTTATAGAAGACCAGTTGGCCAGTAAAGAGATCAGGACCTACAATTTAAACGGGAAAACCCTAAAAATCGGGATTATCAACGTACCGGGATTTTATTTAGACTATAAAGCTTATCAAGCCGGAGACAAAAATTACCGCAGCATCAGCCGTGATGTAAAGGTGATAATCGATAGTTTAAAAGCACAAAAAGTGGATGGTATTGTGATGGATTTGCGCCAGGACGGCGGCGGTTCTTTGCCGGAAGCGATTCAATTAACAGGGTTATTTATCAAAACAGGCCCGGTTGTACAAGTACGGGATGTTAAAAACCGCATTGAGCAGGATGACGACGACGATCCGTCTATTGCCTGGAACGGGCCGCTTGCTGTGCTTGTGGACCGGTTTAGTGCTTCTGCCTCCGAAATTTTTGCCGGTGCCATTCAGGATTATGGCCGCGGACTAATTGTAGGGACCCAGACTTATGGCAAAGGAACTGTACAATCCGCAATTGACCTGGACAAGGTAATCGGAAATTCTTTTTCCAAATTATTAGCCAGTGTAAAAGGTAAATCAGCAACTGCGGGAACAGACGGGCCAGCCAGTTTTGGCCAGATCAACCTGACTATCGCTAAATTTTATCGGATCAGCGGAAGTTCTACCCAACATAAAGGCGTAATCCCGGATATTCAGTTTCCGTCTGCCATTCCTTTAGATAAGTACGGGGAAGATACCGAGCCTTCTGCCTTGCCTTTTGATATGATCGCCAGAAGCAGTTATTCAACTGTCGGCAGTTTTACCTCTGTAATCCCTCAGCTTAAATCCCTGCATGATACGCGAATGCAGTCTAACGTGAACTACAAGAACCTGCTGGAAGATATTGCAGATTATAAAAAAAGGGATGCCGAAAAAACGGTTACCCTAAACGAACCGGCACTTAAAAAAGAACGGGACGAAGAAGACGCTAAAACATTGGCACATGATAATGCCAGAAGGGCTGCATTGGGTTTAAAGCCTTTAATTAAAGGAGAAGCCCGGACGAAAGACAAAGACGCAGACTTCCTGAAAATAGAAGCCGGCCAGATATTGACAGATTACATCGGCTTAAAACAGTAAGCTGTTTTTATCCCCTAAAAACCTCCGGCTAAATAGCGGAGGTTTTTATGTTTCAAACTAAATTACAGCTTCGCCGGTTATCCTGCTCATGGCAAAAAAACAACTTCTCCAGTTTACAGACAACGGTATTTTTTGTGCCGAAGGAAATTTTTATATCGATCCCTGGCGGCCGGTGGACAATGCCGTCCTCACCCATGCGCATGCCGATCATGCACGTACCGGAAGCAAAAGATACTTAGCCCACGAGCTTTCCCGGGAAATATTAAAGTACCGCTTGGGTGCTGATATTTCACTCCAAACTATTCCTTACGGAGAAACTGTTTATAAAAATGGTGTCCAGATTTCGCTTTTTCCGGCTGGCCATATTATCGGTTCAGCGCAGGTACGGGTAGAATATCAGGGCGAAGTTTGGGTTGTTTCCGGCGATTACAAAGTGGAAGACGATGGTATTTCCACTCCTTTTGAGCCGGTTCGCTGCCATCATTTTATTTCGGAATGTACTTTCGGGATGCCGGTTTATCAATGGAAACCACAGCAGCAGATTTTTAAGGAGATCAACAGTTGGTGGGAGAAAAATATTGAAGAAGGAAAAGCAACCATTATTGCCGGTTATTCGCTGGGGAAAGCACAACGCATTTTGTGCAACCTTGATCTTTCGCTTGGTACTGTTTTTACCTATGGTGTAATCGAAAATACCAATGATGCTTTGCGCAAAAACGGTGTTGAACTTCCAAAAACAGTCAGGATCAATCCGGAACTATCGAAAGAAGAAATAAAAAAAGGAATTGTACTGTTACCGCCATCTGCTGTAGGAAGTAATTGGATGCGCAAACTCGCGCCTTTTGAATTTGGTTTTTGTTCCGGCTGGATGAATGTTCGCGGAGCCAAAAAACGCCGTGCTGCTGATCGTGGGTTCGTACTTTCTGATCATGCCGACTGGGATGGATTAATTGCAGCCATTGACGCTACCGGCTGCGAATCGGTTTATTTGACCCATGGTTATACCGCCTCTTTTTCCAGGTATTTAAGGGAAATCGGTTTTGATGCGCATGAAGTGCATACATTGTATGGCGGTGATGAGAGTGAAGGGGAAACGCAGCCAGATCAAAGCCTTGTGCCTGAAGAAAGCCTCATCCCCGGCCCTTCTCCACAGGAGAAGGGAGAACAAGCGTGGTCATCGATAGAAAGGCAAGTCCTCTCCTCTGGAGAGAATTTAGGTGAGGCTAAAAACGAATCTCTATGAAACATTTCGCTGCCTTATTTACCGCTTTAGACGAAACCAACAAAACCAACGAAAAAGTAAATGCCATCAAAGCTTATTTTTTATCGGTAAATGATGCAGATAAAATGCACATGTTAGCGTTGTTTACCGGTCGGAAACCCCGCCGTCACATCAACTCCACCTTGGTTAAAAACTGGGCGATAGAACTGGCTAATATTCCGGTTTGGCTGTTTGAAGAAAGCTACCAGGTAGTGGGTGATCTGGCTGAAACCATTTCGTTGCTTCTGCCCGAAAGCAGCGGAACTTCCGATAAAAGCCTGACGCAATGGATTGCAGAAATCAACCATTTAAATAAACTGGATGAAGTGGAACGTAAAATCTGGCTTACCGAATCCTGGGCTTCTTTATCCCGGCAGGAATGCTTTGTTTTTAACAAATTGTTAACCAGCAGTTTCCGTGTAGGCGTTTCGCAAAGTTTAGTGGTCAAAGCGTTGGCTGATATTTCTAAGTTAGATGCACCAACGCTTACGCACCGCATTATGGGCAGCTGGAATCCTGAAGTTTACACTTTTGCACAGCTGATGGAAGAACAGGGCGCGCTGGACGATCTTTCCCGGCCATATCCGTTTTTTCTGGCTTATCCGATACAGGAAACTTCTGAAAAGCAAAAATCGCCGGAAGAAATGCAAACTGCGCTCGGTAACGCAAATGAGTGGCAAGCCGAATGGAAATGGGACGGTATTCGGGCACAACTCATCCACCGGAAAGGTGAAATATTTATTTGGAGCCGAGGTGAAGATTTGGCGACAGAAAAGTTTCCCGAACTCCATCCTTTTATCCAGGCACTGCCGGACGGAACAGTTTTAGACGGCGAGTTGCTTACTTTTAAAGATGA
>JAABUS010005746.1_pt1 | contig 15885 bp, 14 predicted proteins | sample 5560161 | NCBI WGS metagenome assembly JAABUS01 (sample SAMN10711885, study PRJNA513376) | rock metagenome | isolation source: Antarctica rocks | place: Antarctica: Victoria Land, Trio Nunatak nord | collected 2016-01-04
GTCGACCTACTTCTCTTCTTGTTGCAGCAGCCGGACGACGCCGATGGGGCGCGCCGCGAGTTGCCCGCCCAACTGATCGTGCGTGCCTCCACCGGAGTCGCGCGCGGCACCTGACCGACTTAAGTCCGCGGCGACGACGCCGCGGGCACGACGAAAGGATTCATGCCATGCAACACTACCGGCGAAGTGTTCTGCTCGCTGGCGGCGCCGCCGTGCTCGCCTTGATCGCCGCTTGCGGTGCCCCCGACTCGGGTGGCGGCGGGTCGTCGACCGGCGAGGTCCCCTCCAAGCCGTCCGCGGCCGTCAAGCTCAACATCCTCGACGTCGCAGGCGACTTGCAGCTGACGCAGGGCATGATCGACGCGTTCGTCGAGGAGCATCCCGACATCGTCTCGAGCGTGACCTACTCCGAGGCGCCCTCGCCGGATCTGGCCGGCAAGATCAAGGCCCAGCAAGACGCCGACCGAGTCGACATCGATGTCGTGCTCACCGGCAATGACGGGCTGTCGGCCGGCATATCGCAAGGCCTGTGGATCAAGCTGCTGCCGGCGTTCGAGGACAGGTTGACCAACATGGACAACTACCTCGCGCCTGCGGCGGAAATGCAGGGCCTAGCCGAGGACTACGGCGTCACCGTCACCTACTACCCGTCCGGCCCACTCCTCGAGTACCTCCCCGGCACGGTGGCGGACCCGCCCACCTCAGCAGACGAGCTGCTCGCCTACGCCAAGGCAAACCCGGGCAAGGTCCAGTACGCGCGTCCGGCCAGTTCCGGGCCCGGCCGGACCCTGCTCATGGGTCTCCCCTATCTCCTCGGAGACAGCGACCCGAAAGACCCGATCAAGGGCTGGGACAAGACCTGGGCCTATCTCGAAGAGCTCAACAAGTACATCGACGTGTACCCGTCTTCCACCACCGACTCCATGAAGAACCTCGCGAACGGCTCGGTCGACATCGTCGCAACCACGACGGGCTGGGACATCAACCCGCGGGTGCTTGCCACGGTTCCAAAAGAGGCAGAGGTCAGCAGCATGGAAGGCTTCCACTGGGTCACCGACGCGCACTATGCCGTCGTCCCGAAGGGTGTGAGCGTCGACAAGCAGGCCGCCATCATGATGCTTCTTCAGTACATGCTCACCCCTGAACAGCAGGCCAAAGCCTACGATGCCGGCTATTTCTACCCCGGACCCGCCATCGAAGGCGTCGAGCTCTCACAGGCACCGACGGAGAGCCAAGACGCCATCGAGGAGTTCGGACGCCCCGAATATGACCAGCTGATTGCCGACAACCCCACGGAGACGCCACTCGATGCTGAGAGCCTCGTTGCGGCCTTCGACAAGTGGGACCGAGACATCGGGGGCGCAAAGGTGCAGGAAGCGGAGTGAAGCCTTCGACCGCACGGTTCCAGACTTTGAGGCTCGACGGCGTATCCCGCCGTTTCGGCGGACAGGACGCGCTGGTCGGGCTCGACCTCACGATCAAGGCGGGCGAGTTCATCGCGCTGCTCGGCCCTTCCGGCTGCGGCAAGTCGACGGCTCTCAACTGTGTCGCCGGACTGCTGCCGCTGACCGGCGGCACGATCTGGCAGGACGACACCCGCATCGACACCCTGCCTCCAGAGCGCCGCGGCTTCGGGATGGTGTTTCAGAACTATGCGTTGTTCCCACACATGTCGGTGCGGGCCAACGTGGCGTTCGGCTTGCAGATGCGCAGGTTGCCCAAGGAAGAGCAACGCCGGCGTACCGATGAGGCGATCCATCTCGTCGATCTCGTGGAGCACGCGGACAAGCTGCCCGGTCACCTGTCCGGGGGCCAGCAACAGCGGGTCGCGATCGCCCGTGCCGTCGTGCTTGAGCCGTCTCTTGTCTTGATGGACGAGCCGCTGTCGAACCTCGACGCCAAACTGCGGCTGGGGATGCGCACCGAGATCCGCCGGCTGCACCAGTCGCTCGGTCTCACGACCGTCTACGTCACGCACGATCAGGAGGAGGCGCTCAGCCTCGCTGACAGGTTGGTCGTCCTGCGCGACGGCGTCGTCCAGCAGATCGGTACCCCTGAGGAGCTGCACGCCCATCCGGCCACCTGGCACGTCGCCGACTTCATGGGCTACCGCAACCTGCTCCGGTTACGAGCCGAGGCAGCAGGAGCAGGACACGAGGTCGTGGTGCAGGGGCAAGGGCTGCGGCTGACCGGTACCGCGGTGGGTGCAGTTCATAACGGCGCGAACGTCATGGCAGCTGTTCGCCCCGAGGACGTGGAGGTCCTGGCCGCCGACGCCGGGACCGCCGATCATGGCATCGGTGCCGAGGTCGAGGTGGTGGAGTACCAAGGTCGCGAGTTCGCCGTCGAGGTGATCACCGACGACGGACCGCGTCTGCACGTCCGTACCGAGCGTCGGCTCGCGCCCGGCGACGCGGTCAGACTGCGAATCAACCCGAGCCGGTTGCTGGTCTTCCCCGCCGAGGACGGCGCTCCGGCTACCGACGCCAGAGCTGACAACCCGGCGCGCGAGGCCATCGTCGGATGACCACGCTCGCCGAGCGCCCCCGGTCGGACGGCAGCTCTCCTGCCCCCCAAGGGCCGAACCTGCGGCATCGCCTCGCGGAGCGGGGTGTCGACCGGCAGATGTGGCTTCTGTTGCCGGCAACCGTGTTCGTCCTGGTCTTGTTTCTCTACCCGTTCTTCTACGGTTTGCAACTGTCGTTCCAGCCCGCCAAAGGCGGACCGTTCGCCGACTACCAGCGCTTCTTCTCCGACGCCTACCAGCGCAACACGATCTGGCTCACGCTGCGCCTCGCACTGCCTGCCGCAGCACTGAACGTCTTGGCGTCGGTGCCGATCGCCTACCGGATGCGCGGACGTTTCCGCGGCAAGCGGACCGTGACGACACTGCTCGTCGTGCCGATCACGCTGGGCACGGTGCTGACGGCCCAGGGTCTGCTCAACTATCTCGGCCCAACCGGCTGGTTCAACCGGACGCTGATCGGACTCGGCATCGCCGACGACCCGGTTCGCCTGACCAACAACTACTGGGGAGTCTTCTTCTCACTGGTCATCACCGGATTCCCGTTCGCTTTCTTGCTGGTGCTGTCCTACCTCTCCGGGATCGACCCGACCCTTGAACGCGCCGCGACGAGCCTCGGCGCAGACTGGAAGGCACGGTTTCGCCGTATCACGCTGCCCTTGCTGGCTCCCGGTCTGGCGACAACCTTCTGCCTGACCTTCGTGCTGGCGTTCAGCGTCTTCCCCTCCGCGGTCCTCGTCGGTGACCCCACAGGCGAGACGTACGTGATCTCCCTCGCCGCCTACCGAGCAGCGTACGAACAGGTCGACTATCCGTATGCCTCGGCTATCGCGATGGTCATGGGCCTCGTCGAGCTCATCGTCGTGGCGATCGTGCTCAGCGGACGAAACCGCTTATACACCGGATCGACTGGAGGCAAGGGCTGATGGCAACCATCGCCTCGTCCCGGACCGCTCAGATTCCTGGCTCTGGTCCTCGGCCGCGACGTCAGATCGTCGCCCGGCCCAGTTCCTGGGTCGTATGGGGCGTCGTCATCTTCTTCTTCCTCAACCTGCTGGGCATCGTCGCGTCGGTGCTGGTGAACTCCTTCGGGACTCAGTGGTTCGACACCTGGCTGCCGACTGGTTTCACCACTCAGTGGTACGGCGAAGCATGGCGTCAGTACGCCCTGTTCGACGTCATCATCGTCACGCTCGAGGTGTCGGCCCTGGTGGTCGGATTGTCGTTGCTCATCGGCGCGCCAGCGGCATACACGCTGGCCCGTCGCGACTTCCCCGGCAAACGGCTGCTCTACCTCGTTTTTCTGCTGCCGATCCTGATGCCCCCGATCACCTACGGCATCCCGCTGGCGACTGTGCTCTACAAGTACGGTCTCGCCGGGCATCTCTCAGGTGTGGTGCTGGCCAATCTCGTGCCGTCGGTCCCGTTCGTGATCTTGACGATGACGCCTTTCCTCGAGCAGGTCGACCCGCGTCTGGAGGACGCTGCGCGAATGTGCGGGGCGAGCACGCGGGCTGTGTTCTTGCGCATCCTGGCGCCGCTGCTGGTCCCGGGGCTGTTGGCCGCCAGCATCTTGGTGTTGGTACGCACCGTCGGAATGTTCGAGCTGACCTTCCTCACAGCCGGCCCCGATTCGCAGACGCTCGTCGTCAAGCTCTACAACACAATGTCGTCCGCGGGCATTCGCGCCCAGCAGTCCATCGATGCGATGGCCGTCATCTACACCTCGATGATGCTCGTGCTGGTCGTGGTGGCCTTACGCTTCATCAACCCGACACAGCTCGTTGCACGCGTCAAGGAGGACACCGACTCGTGAGCTCGGAAGGCTTCCTCGAGCACATTCATCACCAGCGGGTGCTGCCGGTGCTGCGGTTCGGCTCAGCTCAGGAGGCCGTCAAAGCGGCGCAGACGCTGCTCAACGAAGGACTTCGGGTCATTGAGCTGACGGCGACCACGCCCAACTGGGAAACGGCGCTGCGCCAGCTTCAGGCCGAGACGCGCGGCGACGCGCTGGTCGGGCTGGGGAGCGTCGTCGACGAGACGACGGCCCGGTCTGCAGTGGAAGCCGGGGCGGGCTTCTTGGTGAGCCCGTGGGCGGCACCAGCTGTGCGCAAGATGGCGGGCGGGGCCGGCGTACCCTTCCTGGAGGGCGCTTTCAGCCCGGCAGAGGTGGCCGCCGCCGCCGCACTCGGGCCGGTGAAGCTCTTCCCGGCACACGTCGGCGGGCCACCGATGCTGAGCAGCCTGCGTGCTCTGCTGCCTGATGCCGTCATGGTGCCGACCGGCGGCATAGCCATCGACGACGTGCCGGTGTGGCTCGAAGCCGGCGCGCACGCAGTGGGGGTAGGCAGTGCCCTGCTTCGTCCGGGCGCGATTACCCTGCTGCGCTCACTCCTCCCAGGCGAGACAAGGTGAAGATCGCCGATGCGCGGGTCATCGTGACCTGCCCCGGGCGGAACTTCGTCACCCTCAAGCTGGTCGCCGACAACGGTGTCTCCGGAGTCGGAGACGCCACCCTCAACGGCCGCGAGCTCGCCGTGGCGAGCTACCTGAGCGACCACGTCGTGCCCCTGCTCATCGGGCGCGATCCGGCGCGCATCGAGGACACCTGGCAGTACCTCTATCAAGGCGCCTACTGGCGACGCGGCCCGGTAACCATGAGCGCCATTGCCGCCGTCGACACGGCGCTTTGGGACATCAAGGGCAAGATCGCCGGTCTGCCGGTCTATCAGCTGCTGGGCGGCCGTTGCCGCGATGGCGTGACCGTCTACGGACACGCGAACGGCGAGACACTCGATGAGACGCTCATCGAGGTCGGCCGATTCCTCGACCTCGGATATCGCGCAGTCAGGGTGCAGACCGGCGTGCCAGGGCTGGAGAAGGCCTACGGCGTGAGCCAGGACAAGCTGTACTACGAGCCCGCCGACGCCACGCTCCCGACCGAGACGACCTGGTCGACCCCGCGCTACCTCGCCCATGTGCCGAAAGTCTTCGCCCGGGTCCGTGAAGAGTTCGGGCCCGACGTGCGGCTGCTGCACGACGTGCACCACCGCCTCACCCCGATCGAGGCGGCCCGGCTCGGCAAGAGCCTCGAGCCCTACGACTTGACCTGGCTGGAAGACCCAGTCCGCGCCGAGCTGCAGGAAGGCTTCCGCCTGATCCGTGCGCACACCACGACACCATTGGCCGTCGGCGAGGTCTTCAACAGCATCTGGGACTGCGCCGACCTGATCCGCGAACAGCTCATCGACTACGTGCGGACGACCGTTGTCCACGCGGGCGGCATCAGTCACCTTCGCCGCATCTTCGACCTTGCAGCCCTGCACCACATACGAAGCGGCTCGCATGGCGCCACAGACCTCTCCCCCATCTGCATGGCGGCCGCCCTGCACGTGGATCTCAGCATCCCCAACTTCGGCCTCCAGGAGTACATGCGACATACACCTGAGACCGATGAGGTGTTCCCGCACGGCTACCGCTTCGACGGCGGCTTCCTTCACCCGGCAGAGACTCCCGGTCTCGGCGTCGACATCGACGAGGAGGCAGCGAGCCGGCACCCTTACCGACCCGCATACCTGCCGGTCGCCCGGCTCGACGACGGGACCATGCACCCGTGGTGAGGCAGTCGTTCGACGTCGTGGTGGTGGGAGAGCCGCTCGTGCAGCTGACCGCCACCACAGAGTTGCGAGACGGTGCGCCGCTGTCGCTCGGGTTCTCCGGGGACGCTCTCAATGCCGCCGCCGCCGCCGCCGCCGCGGGTGCGCGCACCGGGCTCGTCGCCCGAGTCGCCGACGACGAGCTCGGCTCCGCGATGGTCGCCCGCATCGAGCAGCTCGGCGTCGACACCTCGCACGTACGCCGCGTCGCCGGTCAGCACGGTGTCTATCTCCAGCACGCAGACCCGTCCGGGAGTCGACAGTTCCTTTACGCACGCGCAGGCAGTGCCGGCTCACAGCTCTGCCCGGACGACCTCCCGAACGCCGTCCTGCGCAGCGCGCAGATCGTCTTGGCCAGCGGGGTGACCTGCGCCATCTCGGCGTCGGCTCGCGCCACGGTGCAGCAGGCGGCGTCGCTCGCCTCGGCCTTCGTCTACGATCCGAACTGGCGGCCCCGTCTGGTCGACTCCGCGACCGCCGCTGTGCACCTCGTGCAGCTTGCACCATCGTGTCAGCTCGTCACACCCTCGTGGCCGGTCGAGGCCCGTGCCCTGCTGGGGGATGCAGTGACGAAGCCGCAGGACGCCTGCCGGGCGGTGCGGAAGCTTGGTGCCGAGTCGGTCGCAGTGACGTGCGGCCGCGATGGTGTGGTCGTCGCCGCAGGCGACGACATCGAGGAGCTTCCGGCCTTCGACCCGCCCAACCTCGTGGACCAGACCGGTGCGGGTGACGTGCTCACCGGCGCGACAGCTGCCCGGCTCGCACTCGGGGACGACCTGGTGGCCGCTGTACGGTACGGAGCGGCCGCGGCGGCGCTGTCGCTGCAGGGGGCGGGCGGGACCGGATATCTGGCAACCCTCGATGATGTACGTCGCCTGATCGGTGGCCGTACCATCGTCGAAAGTGCACCATGACTCATGTGGTGTTCCCGCGGCACTCGAGCCCCACGACGTGAGGGCTGACAGCCAGCGACACCACACCGATCGACTGTCGTTCGCAACGCTGGATCGATTGCCCTCGAGGGTGCGCCGGCCGCCCACGGCGACCCCCCGCCGACAGATTGGCGTTGTTCACCTTGGCATCGGAGCATTTCATCGTGCCCACCAGGCTGTCTTCACCGAGGACGCAGCAGCCGCGATCGACTCCGACCAGTGGGGAATCCTTGGCGTGACTCAGCGTTCCGCCGCTGTCCGCGACGACCTCGCGCCGCAGGACGGTCTGTTCACAGTCGTGGAGCGTGGCGTGGGAGCCGCTGTCCCTCGCGTCATCGGGGCAGTGCGGGACGTTCAGAACGGCGCCGACGACCCCGACGCCGTCATCGCCTGGTTGTCTTCGCCGCAGATCCGTGTCGTGACGTTGACGGTCACTGAGAAGGGCTACCGCCGGGCAGCCGGCGGTCGCCTCGACATCAACGACGCCGCCGTACGGCGTGACATCGCGGGTGGCCCACCTACGACCGTGGTCGGAAGCCTTGCGAGAGGTCTGCAGCAGCGAATGCGCTCGGATGCGGGACCGGTCTCGGTCGTGTGTTGCGACAACTTGATCGACAACGGCACCGTCCTCGAGGGCCTCGTCCGCGACTTCTGCGATGCCCTGCCCGCGGCCGAGTCGGATGAGCTCCTCGCTTGGTTGGACGACTCGGTCCGCTTCCCTTCCAGCATGGTTGATCGCATGGTGCCGGCAACGACTGCGCGCGACCGGCGTGAGATGCGGGCCCTCCTCGGGGTCGAGGATCGAGGGCTGGTGGTGACGGAACCATTTCGGCAGTGGGTCCTGACCGATGAATTCGCCACCGACCGGCCACCATGGGAGCTGGCGGGGGCGATGTTCACGGACGACGTGGCTCCGTGGGAGCAGGCCAAGCTGAGGCTTCTGAACGGTACCCACTCCTTGCTCGCCTACCTCGGCGCGCTGCGGCACTACGACACGGTTGCGGAGGCGCTCGCCGACGATGAGCTGGTGGCTGCCTGCAGGGGCCTGATGCGTGAGGACGTGCTGCCGACTCTCGCCCCCCCGGGCGACCTGCGTCTCACTGACTACAGCGACCAAGTGCTGCAGCGTTTCGCCAACCCGGCGTTGCATCACCGGACGACTCAGGTTGCCATGGATGGATCTCAGAAGCTGCCCCTTCGCGTGCTGGGCACCATCCGAGACCGGTTGGCCGCTGGGGTGTTGCCAGTCCATGCGGCGCTCGCCGTGGCCGCCTGGATGGCTTACGTGGCGAGAACGACAGAACCGGAAAGCGCGTGGCCCCTCGACGATCCCATCGCCGATCGGCTGGGCACGGTCGCCGCCTCGGCTGACAGGGACCCGGAGCGCCTCGTCCGAGGTCTTCTCTCGCTTCGCGACGTGTTCGGCGACGACCTGGCGGCGCACGACGACCTGCGAGCTGTGCTGGTGGAGCAGGTGGGGCGCCTGCTCTCGCAGAGCGGGCGCCCCACCCGGTGGCGGGTGCCTACTGTCCGCCGTGAAGAGTGACGACGACCGCCTCACCGGCACCGATACTCACGGTGAAGTGCTCGTCGACAATGGCACCCTTGACCGGACGGAAACCTGGCCACGTGCCGTCCGCCGCGACCATCTGACCGTCGATGCGAACCTCGGGGCATCAAGAGTGCGTAGTACTCGGGCGCCGCGCTCGGAGTACCCATCCTCGGGGAGGGGTCGTAGCGGATCGCGTTGTAGTAGGCGTTGCCTCAGGGCGGTAGAACGCGTTGACTTCAGCATTATGGAAGTTGACCCGGTTGGCTCCGATCTTGCATGCGGTGTTGACGCCCGGGAGGTCGGGAGGTTGCGGGCAAGCCGCGTTGAACATCGTGTACAACGCCCATGTCGCGCTCGCCGCGACGTCGCTGACACCTTCGGCGCCTCGTCCGGCGCTGGTGTTGATCTCTTGCAGGCGGTAGCCAAGCTCGCGTTGCGCCGCCCCGTTCGCATGCTTGTAAGCGCCGTAGTTGAAGTTCTCCATCCGCTCATCGCTGAGCAAACGTGGAATTGTGGGGCAGCGATAGGGGTCGGTGGTGCAGCCGCGCGCCATCGGGTAGAAGTGATCAGCTGCCCAGGTGCCGCGCTCGCTTGCAGTGGCGTGCATGGCTGGGGCTGTCGTGTCCAGGATCTCCGGCCAGTCCCAGAAGAAGCGAGTCGAGACCTCGCGTGCGGCGATGCGTTGCCACGCGGCGATGGGTTCGCTCGTCGCGGGGACAATGATGGGCAGCCCTTCGGTCGCGTCCGCGGCGACGTACTCACGGAACCTGTCGAGGTAGGGGGGAAGGTGGGATCCGTAGCTGAGGTCGGGTTCGTTGCCGAGCTCGATCCCCGCGATGTCGTCCGGATCAGAGCCCGCGAACGCGGGGCGGACACCCTGCTCGATAAAGGTACGGGTGCGCTCTGGGCCAATCCATGGCCGGTTGGTGCTGGCTCGGGCCAGCGCGGTTCCCAGGACGACCGCCCAGTGGTCGAGTCGATCAGCGTCGCCGGCAGCGTCACTCCGGTCGAGGGTGTCCCGGATCGCTGCGATGTCTTCAGGCGTGATGACTTGGTTGGAGTTCTCGGCAGCCAGGTCGAACCGCATCTGGTCCTGTGATGAGCCGCCGATGCGCAGGATACCGCTGTCCAGGTTGGCGAGGAGGTTGGCAAAACCCGGGCGGGCGTGTGGGCCCATGTAGCGTTCGATCAGCGACCACTCGATGCTGAACCCGACGAAGCGGCTGTCGATGTTGCCGCCGGTGCGGTGGCGCGGGTCGATCCGCACCCATCCCCTCGAGACGGACTCGGTGTCGACAGCTGCGCCGGCAGCGACGCGCCCGGGCTGTTCCGCCACCCGCTCGTCTCTTGCTTCGGCAGCGGTGACCGTGGTAGCAAACAGGGCCGCGACCGCAATCAGCGTCCCGGCACGGGCGAGCCCGCGACCTCCTTGCCGGCCAGCTGTCGGCTGAGCTTATGACCTGTCGCGGACATGGGACCACCCTTCGCCGGGATCGAACTCAGATGCCAGCTGCTTGAAATCCTTTTCACGATCTCAGCATCTCGGGTCGGACCCGCGTCAATCCGTCCCCGCCATGAAACTAGTTTCAACCAGCGATGTACGCCGTCTCGGGCTAATGAAACTAGTTTCAGCACGGGAACCCTTGCCCCGCAAGGGATGTCAATGCTGTGCTACCCCCTAGCGCCGCAAACCATTTCATCAAAGGAGCATCCGTCCCATGAGCCCTAGGTCACTCCACCCAGTTCGACACCCGAGCAGCCGATGGACCTTGCTTCGCTGGGCGATAGCATGCGTGCTCTCCCTTGGGCTGACATACGGGGGTCTCGCACCCGCCAGCGGCGACGGTGAGCGCGCGACAACTGACGTCACCGTCACGGCGACGACGAACGAGGACAACGAGCGGGTCACCGAGGGCTTCCAAGGGTTCTCGGTCGAATCGGCGGACTTCGCGCACGGTTACCTCACCGAAGAGAGGATGTCTGAGCGGTTGCAGACGCTCGGCCGCCATGGCGTCATCCGACTCGGCGGTTACTCCATGGATCTGGTGTGGCCGGCTTTCGGTCGATGGAGCGATGCGCCTGCTCCGCCGCAGGCGATCGGCGGCACCGTGGACCAGGGCGACCTCGACAATCTCAAGGAGCTGTTGGACGACTCAGGGTGGAAGGTCACCCTCGGCCTGCCCCTCAAAGCGATCATCGACCCGGCCAAGGTCAAGAGCCCGACCAAGGACCCGGCGCCGGCGGTGACGCTCGAGCAGGCCGTCGCTGAGGTGAAGGCGGCGCACGAGACTCTCGGAGATGACCTGCTCGGCGTCGAGGTCGGAAACGAGTATGACAACGTGACCACCCTCACCGGCGCAGAGATGTGGGCGACGATGAAGCGCTACCAGGCCGCCATCAAAGCGGCGGCTCCTGATGCGCGACTGAAGATGGTCGGGCCGTCTGCCAACACGGCCCGCACCAACTTCAGGCTCGACGAGTTCGTGACAGCCGCTCTGGCAGACACGTCGGCGGAACCCAAGCAGGTGATGGAGGAGCTGTCCTCGCACTGGTACCCGGGGAGCCATTGCGGCTCGAGCACGATGACGATCGAGCAGTTGATGTCGACGGCGACGTACACGAACACCCGCACCAAGCTGACGGGGATGATGGCGATCGCCGACAGACTGGTCGACGCGATCCCGTCGACCATCAACGAGTCGAACAGTGCCTCGTGCAGCGGCATGCCGGGGGTGAGCAACTCCTACGCTACCGCGCTGTGGTCCTTGGACTACCAGCTCCAGACCGCACAAAGTGGCGTCAGCAGGCTGCAGTTCCACACCAACACCGCCGCGATCTGCGGCGACTTCAAGCCACGTGACTCGGCAGACTACCCAGTCTCCTACCGCTACTACGGGGCCTTCTGCGCCGACGACCAAGAGGCCCTTGACGCCGGCGAGCTGTCTGCGACACCTCTCTACTACGGTATCTGGGCCTTTCGCCAGGTCCCTGAGGGCAAGTTCGTCGACCTCGACCTCGACGACAGCCAGCTCGACAAGGTCCGGGCCTACGGCATTCAGGGCAAGGGCGGAGAGCTGACGATGGTCGTCATCAATGTCCAGGACCCGGCCAAGGCGGACAGCACGCAAGCCAGAGTCACGCTGCGGCTGCCGGCGTCGTACGCGCAGGCACGAGCGGTGACGCTGCAGACTTCGGCACCAGAGGGCTTGGCCTCGCTGGACTCCAGCCGGGTCAGCCTGGGCGGCCAGACAGTGGCACCTACGGGGACTCCTTCGGGGACGCCGCAGGCAACACCGGTGATGGTCGACCACACCTCCTCGACGATCACAGTTGTGCCGGGCACTGCGCAGATCGTGACCTTCGAGCACTGACATCGACGCGTCGAACCGGTTCCGACCTGGACACGTTTGGGCCCGCCCCGCGCGGCGATGCCCGGTCGGTTCATCCGAGCGGGCTACGGGCGCGCCTCGTGGCCGCGACGTTCAGGCGTACGCCGGTCCTCCTTCATCTCGGACTCGAAGACGTGCCGCCGGCCGTCGAGAAGCTCGTCGCGAGCACGCTGCTCGAGCGCGGTGAAGGTCGCGTGGTAGCCGTCGTCGTACTCCTCGATGATCTGGAACGTCCACCGGCCCGGGAGAACGTTTCGACCGACCAGGTCGATGTCGAGGGCGTCTGCGAGCTCGTGATGCCCGGCCTCGCGGAGCAGGTCGACCGCCTCACCCAGCTCGAGGTCGGCCGCACCAGTCAACTGGTGGAACGAGTACAGGTGTCCGCGCGCACGCTCGACGGTCTCGAGCGCCTCGGAGAGCTTCCCTACCGCCGCCACGGTGGTGTCGTCGACGCCGGTCGGTCGTTGATGGCGTGAGTCGGGTCGTTCGCGGGAGCCGTCACGGGTGTCGTCTGCGTCTGCCATCCCACCTTCATACCCTGCAGGAGCATGGTGAAGCACTAGATCATGACGGCAACCTGCGTCCTCGCGACAGCGCGCACTTACCCCGGCAGGGCGGACGCGGCCAGTCCGAGCAGTGCGCAGATGCCGAGGGTCTTGAGCACGCTGAGCCGTAGCCGGAAGAGCAGCACCGCAGCGACCAAGGCGATCGCAAGGCTCGTCCAGCTGAGGGAGCTGAGTACGGGTAGTGAGATGCCCTGCCACTGCGTCAGCGAACCGAACATCGTGTGCAGCGCGAAGTAGACCGCCAGGTTGGCGATGACGCCAACGACGGCTGCGGTGATGCCCGTCAGTGCGGCGGACAGGTGGGTGTTGCCCCGGAGCCGCTCGACGTACGGCGCGCCGAGGAAGATGAACAGGAAGCACGGGACGAACGTCACCCACGTGGTCAGCAGTGCACCCAGCACTGCGGCCGCCCAGGGGTCGACCGTCCCTGGGTCGCGGTAGGCGCCGAGGAACGCGACGAACTGCACGACCATGATCAGTGGCCCGGGTGTCGTCTCGGCGAGTCCGAGCCCGCGCACCATCTCACCAGGGGCGAGCCAGTGATAGACGTCGACGGCCTGCACCGCGACGAAGGCGAGAACCGCGTACGCGCCGCCGAACGTCACGAGCGCCGTGCCGGCGAAGAACACGCCTTGGTCGACGAACACGCTGTCGCGCCCGAACAGCAGCGCGGCGGCGCCGACCGGCGCAAGCCACAGCACCAACCCGCCCAGCACGATCACGACGTTGCGGCGGAGGCTGGCGGTGCCGGCGTGCAGCGCGTCGTCCGCGATCAGCGGGGGTGGACCGGAGTCGGCACCTTCTTTCACCGTCGTCGAGGTCGGCCACCACCGCTCGAGCAACCATCCCGCGCCGGCGGCCGTCACGATGACGAGCGGAAACGCCAGATGGAACACCGCCAGCGCAACGAAGGACATGACCGCGATCAGGACCAAGCCCGGGTGTGACAGTGCGCGACCACCGATGCGCCAGAGCGCCTGCACGACGATCGCCAGTACGGCAGGGCTCACACCGGCGAAGATCGCCGCGACGAGCGCCGTGTCACCGTAGGCGACGTAGAGGCCGGCCAGCACGAGCAGCGCGACGGCGCCGGGCAGCACGAACAGGACCCCGGCGATGAGGCCGCCGCGCACACCATTGAGCAGCCAGCCTGTGTAGATTGCCAGCTGCTGCGCTTCAGGGCCCGGCAGCAGCATGCAGAAGTTGAGAGCGTGGAGGAAGCGTCGCTGCCCGATCCACCGCAGCTCGTCGACGAGGGTGCGCTGCATGACCGCGATCTGACCGGCCGGCCCACCGAACGTCTGCAGCGAGATCTTGAACCAGGTGCGGGTCGCTTCGCCGAGAGGGATAACGTCGCCGTCACGCGACCCGAGCCGAGAACCCCACCGACGTACGCGGCGCTCCGGGGGCTTTTCCATAGCGAATCCCTCTACTTAGTCTCACTTGGCCACGGCCAGTTCCTCCCCACCTGACCACACCGTAGTGTTGCGGGCGTGAACGACAGGCTGGTGTGGATCGACTGCGAGATGACCGGGCTCGATATCCAGGCGGACGCGCTGATCGAGGTCGCCGCCCTGGTCACCGACTTCGAGCTCAACGTGCTCGGCACCGGCATCGACATCGTCATCAAGCCCCCGCCGGGCGCGCTCGACCAGATGGCCGACGTCGTCCAGGCTATGCATCTCTCCTCCGGCCTCCTCGCGGAGCTCGACCACGGCATCGACCTCGCGACCGCTGAAAAGGCCGTCCTCGACTACGTACGTGAGCATGTCCCGGAAGCTCGCAAGGCACCCCTGGCCGGCAACACCGTGGGCACCGACCGGCTGTTCCTTAGCCGCGACATGCCCATGCTCGAGCAGCACCTGCACTACCGCATCGTCGACGTCTCGTCGATCAAGGAGCTGGCGCGGCGCTGGTACCCGCGGGCGTATTTCGCGAGCCCCCCCAAAGGCGGCAACCACCGCGCGCTCGTCGACATCCAGGAGAGCATCGAGGAGCTCCGCTACTACCGTGCGGCCGTCTTCGTCCCACCGCCAGGGCCCGACTCCGAGACGGCACGGCTCCTCGCCATGGAGTGCGGCGGTTCGCTCACCTCTCCGCCGGATATCCCAGCAGATCCCAGTTCCTGAGCAGTGGCGCCCAGCCGCTACACTGCTTCTTCGCCGCTACAGCCCTGCCGGTTGCAGCGCGCCACGGTGGGTGTAGCTCAGCTGGTAGAGCGCTGCGTTGTGGTCGCAGATGTCGCGGGTTCAAGTCCCGTCACTCACCCCAAGTCATCCGTGGTCGAGTGCTCTCGTCGTGCCAGACGCGGTGCGGTCAGGTGCGCTTTCCGTGCAACACTGGAAGAGCAGCCGGGCCGACTAGCCGGTTTTTCTTCAGGAAGCCGCTCATGTCCGCGCCACAGGTCAACGTACTGTCTGCCATCTCACAAGTTGTCGAGTCCAGCAGCCGCCTCGCCAGCCGCGACGAGACGTTGTCGCTCGTCACCCGATCCGCCAAAAGGTGCATCCTCGGCGTCGACTCAGTCAGCATCTCGGTCAAGGATCACCATGGCGTGTTCAAGACGCTCGCGGCGACGGACGAGCTGAGCTGCGACGGAGACTCCGCACAGTACGAGCTCGGTGAGGGTCCCTGCGTCGACGCGGCCAATGGTGAGGAGATCGTGTTCTCCAGTCGCATCGACGACGACCGCCGTTATCCGCAGTACGGCCCCCGGGGAGCAGAGCTGGGGGTCGCGTCACAGTTGGCCTTGGAGATGTACGCCGACGACCGCCACTTCGGTGGGCTGAACCTCTACTCGCGCACCGCTGCCGTGTTCGATGAGGAGGCTCGAAGCATCGCGGATCTGTTTGCCCGCCAGGGCGCGGTGGCGATGGGATACGCGGCGACCGTCGGGGACTTGAATCAGGCTCTCGCGTCCCGCAAGGTCATCGGACAGGCGATGGGCATCGTCAGTGAGCGCTACAGCGTCGACGAGACCAGCGCGTTCGACTTCCTGACAAGGCTGTCGCAGACAGGCAACCTGAAGCTGCGTGTCGTGGCGGCGGAGATCGTCGAAGCCGCCAACATGAAGGCGATGGATCGAGCCGGGTAATTCGTCGCCCGTCTTTGGCGTGCCCGGCGTACGCCGAGCCGGTGACTAGACGAATGATTCCAAGGGGTGTGACTGGTGTGGCGCGTGTGATTTGGGGTTGAGGGTGTCCAGACTCGGCGTTGCTAACACCAACACGAGCCTGGAGGCCCTTGTGGACGCTGATCTGGACACC